>Ga0256845_1000667_pt1 | contig 30798 bp, 29 predicted proteins | sample RiftiametaG_FD_189101 | JGI IMG/M metagenome (GOLD analysis project Ga0256845, IMG submission 189101) | Tube worm associated microbial communities from hydrothermal vent at the East Pacific Rise, Pacific Ocean - Riftia | ecosystem: Host-associated > Annelida > Integument > Unclassified ...
TCGTAACTCGTAACTCGTAACTCGTAACTCGTAACTCGTAACTCGTAACTCGTAACTCGTAACTCGTAACTCGTAACTCGTAACTCGTAACTCGTAACTCGTAACTCGTAACTCGTAACTCGTAACTCGTAACTTTATACTATGACTTTGCAAAATGGAGTTTTATTTAGCGCTAATCAAGTGGCGTCCCCCCATTTTAACCAACGCCCAATCGATAGCGATATTTCACTATTGGTCATTCACAATATTAGCCTTCCTCCCGCAAGCTTTGGTGGGAGCTATGTGGAAGATTTTTTTTGTGGTCGATTAGATAGACATGGTCATCCTTTTTTCAAGCAGATTGCTGATGTCAAGGTTTCGGCTCATTTGCTGATCAAACGTGATGGGCAAATTGTCCAGTTTGTTAACTTTAATGAAGGGGCATGGCATGCCGGAATATCAGAGTTTGAAGGAAGTGAAAACTGTAACGATTTTTCCATTGGGATCGAACTGGAAGGGACCGACGATGTAGAATACACCGATAAACAATATACTCAGCTAGTTCGAGTTACAAAGCAAATCATACAGGCATACCCTAAAATTACCAGAGATAGGATCTGTGGCCATAGTGATATCGCTCCTCAAAGAAAAACAGACCCAGGCCCCTGTTTTGATTGGCGGAGATACCTTCATGCAGTGTAATGGATGGAATTTGACTGAATGGCCAATCCGTTAATTAATCTAGCTAATATCATGATAATTCGGGTATTATTCAGATAATCACTTTTCCTTATGGATTACAAATGACACTTATCAGCCTATTGCTCGTATTAGCTTTGGAATTTCATTTTAAACTAGGCAGCGAGTATCGTGATTTTACCTGGTTTAGCAAGGCTAGAAATTATTTAACCCATCTTTTTTCTGAGCAGGATTTTTTTGATTCGTGGGGTGGGGTAGCGATTATATTGCTTACGCCGGTGCTTGTTTTGTATGCTTTGGTGAGCCTGTTTGACGGATCTTTGTATTGGCTCGTTTTAATGTTAGTTTCTATTATTGTATTATTTTTATGCCTTGGACCTAAATCATTGGAGCAGTCTTTTAATGTTTATTTTGAATCCATGCAGCGTGATGATTTAGAAGCGGCATTTTTACATTTAGGTCAGTTACAACACAATAGTGAGAATGAGGATATTCCTGAAAATGACGAATTGGTGAGAGCTGCAACCAGAACAATATTGATTGAGAGTCAAAAACGTTACTTCGGTGTTATTGCTTGGTTCATATTTTTAGGGCCTCTCGGCGCTTTGTTTTATCGATTATCTTATCTTTACCGTGATTATTGTGTGACACAGGAATTTGACGAGCATTTACCTTTGATGAACCAATTAATCCACTGGATTGAATGGTTACCCGTTCGTTTGACTAGTTTGGCATTTTTGTTGACCGGTGATTTTGTCAATGGTTTTTACCGTATAAAAGACTACCTGTCAGATGCGGATGCCGACAATAATCAATTGATATCTGAAACAGGGATCGCCGCGTTAGGTCTGGAAATGGGCGTTAGTGGCGGTGATGTGGAAGAAAATCATCGAACTATCGCGATGGTTCGGCGTACCGTTATTATTTATGTGGTTGTTGCTGCTGTAATGGCGACCATTGCATAAGGGGTTGTTTCCTTCTTCTAGGTTTAACCGTCACTGCTTAATCGAACCCTTGATTGCCATCGCCAAAAACGATAGCAAGGCTAACTATTTAAATCATGCAGTATCGATTTAAACTAATCATAATACAAGTGTAAAAATGATCATTTTAAGTGAGGTTTAGGTATGACATATGAATATCACTATAGTTAGCATGGCTAATATTTGTAAAAACACTGGCGAAATGTTATCGTCGCTGCAATAAAAATGACTAACGATCAAAATCGTGGACTGTAATAGATGCTAACTGACTGTATTTATTGATTAAATATATATTCGTTAGGCTAAAAGCCAAACAAAATAGCACAACTGAGATTAGCTGCTATACTTTTGGGTTAAGTGCACCGTTTGTCCGAGAATAAGTCTTAATACAAGAGAATCACTATGTCAGAACACACTCATTCAGATACAGCCAATCCAGAAAAATTCAATACTGATATCGACCCGATAGAAACTCAAGAGTGGTTAGAAGCATTGGAAGCCGTACTTGAAGAAGAAGGCACGGACAGGGCGCATTATCTGTTAGAAAAACTGATCGACATGGCACGTCGCTCCGGTGCTCATTTACCTTATAGGGCAACTACAGCCTACTTAAATACCATTCCGACTTCTAAAGAGGCGCGTATTCCTGGTGATTTAGCGATGGAACAACGGTTGCGCTCGATCATTCGTTGGAACGCCATTGCTCTGGTATTGCAGGCGAGCAAAAAAGATAAAGAGCTGGGAGGGCATTTATCGAGTTTTGCCTCTTCAGCAACCTTGTATGATGTTGGGTTTAATCATTTTTTTAAAGCGACTAATGCCGATCAAGAAGGTGATTTAATTTATTTTCAGGGGCATTCGTCACCTGGCATTTATGCTAGGGCATTTCTTGAAGGCCGAATATCGGAAGATCAGATGAAAAATTTTCGTCAGGAAGTCGACGGTGAGGGTTTATCCTCTTATCCACATCCTTGGTTAATGCCTGATTTTTGGCAGTTTCCAACGGTTTCTATGGGGTTGGGTCCGATTCAGGCAATCTATCAGGCAAGGTTTTTAAAATATTTAAATGATCGCGAAATGTCGGATACATCAAAAAGAAAAGTCTGGGCATTTTTGGGTGATGGCGAAACTGATGAGCCTGAATCTTTAGGCGCTATTTCGTTGGCAGGAAGAGAGAATCTCGATAATCTGGTATTTGTTATCAACTGTAATTTGCAAAGACTCGACGGTCCGGTCAGGGGTAATGGCAAAATTATTCAGGAACTTGAAGGCGTTTTTCGTGGTGCTGGTTGGAATGTGATTAAGGTTATCTGGGGGCAATATTGGGATCCTTTGTTAGCCAGAGACGTTGACGGTAAGCTACTTAAAATTATGGAAGAAACTGTAGATGGCGAATATCAAAATTATAAATCTAAAGGCGGTAAATTTACCCGCGATAATTTCTTTGGTAAAGATCCTGCGCTGCTGGAGATGGTTGCCAACATGTCCGATGCTGATGTTTGGCGATTAAATCGTGGTGGTCACGATCCAACTAAAGTTTATGCCGCTTATCATGAAGCGGTTCACCACAAAGGACAACCAACGGTTATTCTAGCGAAAACCGTCAAAGGATACGGTATGGGAGAAAGTGGTGAAGGTAAAAACATTTCTCACCAGGTCAAAAAGATGAACTTGGATGCGCTCAAGCATTTTAGAAATCGTTTTAATGTGCCGATTGAAGATAAAGACCTAGAAAAAACCCCTTTTTATCATCCGGGAGAAGACAGTCCAGAAATAAAATACATGCGGGAGTGCCGCGGTGCACTTGGTGGTTACCTACCTGCAAGACGTAAACAATCAGACAGTCTTGCTATTCCACCGATAAAAACCTTTGAATCCATTACCAAAGGCTCAAATGGTCGCGAAATTTCTACCACAATGGCATTTGTTCGAATGCTTAATGTGTTGCTTAAAGATAAAGCATTGGCACCTCATATCGTGCCAATTATTCCCGATGAAGCGCGTACTTTTGGAATGGAAGGTATGTTTCGTCAGATTGGCATTTATTCATCCGTCGGTCAATTGTATGAACCCGTTGATTCTGATCAGTTGATGTATTACAGGGAAGATAAAAAGGGTCAAATCTTGGAAGAGGGTATCAATGAAGCGGGTGCTATGTCTTCTTGGATGGCTGCAGCAACCAGTTATTCAAGTAACAATTTACCCATGATCCCTTTTTATATTTTTTATTCGATGTTCGGATTTCAGAGGATCGGAGATTTAGCTTGGGCAGCAGGAGATATGCAAGCAAGAGGTTTTTTAATAGGTGCGACTTATGGACGTACCACATTAAATGGTGAAGGTCTGCAACACCAAGATGGCCACAGCCATCTGGTGGCATCCACTATTCCTAATTGCATCAGTTATGATCCGGCCTTTGGTTACGAAGTGGCGGTGATCGTGCGCGAAGGGATGCGTCGTATGTATCAGGAGCAGGAAAATGTTTTCTATTACGTAACAACTTTAAATGAAAATTACGTGCATCCAGAAATGCCGAAAAATAGCGAAGATGGCATTATTAGCGGAATGTATTTATTGCAATCAGCTCAACCCTCTAAAGCTAAAAAGAAACCGGTAACCGTGCAATTGTTAGGTTGTGGTTCGATACTCAACGAAGTCATCGCTGCAGCGGAATTATTGGAAAAAGATTTTAAAGTGGTTTCAGATATTTGGAGTGTTACTAGTTTTAACGAGTTAGCAAGAGACGGACAAAATGCCGATCGCGCTAATATGCTGGATCCGGAAGGTAAAGCGAAACAAAGTTATGTGGCAAGCTGCCTGACTGGTCATGAAGGACCTGTCATCGCTTCCACCGATCATGTTAAAGCTTACGCAGAGCAAATTCGGGCTTTTGTGCCGGGAGCTTATACGGTGCTTGGCACCGATGGTTTTGGTCGAAGCGATAGCCGAGAGAACTTGCGTCGATTCTTTGAAATTGATCGTTATTTTGTTGCAGTCGCGGCGCTCAAGGCCTTGGCCGATGAAGGTAAAATACCAGTCAAGCATGTGAGTAAAGCGATCAAACTTTACAATATCGATATCAATAAACCCAATCCGTTATTCAGTTAAGGTTGGGTGCAACGGTTCAGCTTACCTCTAAAATTCACCATTTGTGCGTTTAAAAATGGTTATATAGATGAGTATGCTCACATTTTATGCCTTAAACTGACCCATTTTAGCGGCAATCCGAATAGTGACAGGACCAATAAACAGCCAGTGGAATAGATATAAGCTGGGGAGAATAAAATGACTGATTTAATACAAGTAAAAGTGCCCGACATCGGTGACGCCGATGGCGCTGATGTTATTGAAGTATTGGTGGCGGTTGGTGATAAGGTTGAAAAAGAAAGCCCCTTGATTGTACTGGAAACAGACAAAGCAACAATGGAAGTGCCTTCAAGTCATGCTGGGATTGTGAAACGTCTTTCGGCCGCAGTTGGTCAACAGGTCTCGAACGGTGATTTGATTTTAGAATTATCTACGGAGGCTCATTCTGAAGAAGTGGCAGGTAATATTAGTGCCGAAGAAGGAGCGATACAAAATTCGGAAGAGGTTATTGAAAGCGTATCAACTAATGGTGTTTCTGAGCCAATTAAAACAGTCGAAAGTCCATTGGAAGCCACACCGTCAGAAACGATTGATATTGTTGTACCAGATATCGGTGATGCCAGCGATGTTGATGTGATAGAAGTTTTAATTGCCGAAGATCAAACGGTGGATAAAGAACAGGCTTTAATTGTACTAGAGACAGATAAAGCCACCATGGAAGTACCCAGTTCTGACAGCGGAAAAGTGATACAAGTTCTAGTTAAAGTGGGTGATAAGGTTTCACAAGGTGATGTGATCGGAAGGTTGATTGTTAATGTCGATGATTCTGTCAAACCGGCACCCAAAGGGCTATCAAAAGCAACTCATGTTGCGCCAGTTGTGGGTGCCGATAATGCAGCCAGTGTTGTGAGCAATATTAGTAAAGACTCTCCAGTACCCGATCATCCGCATATGAAGAAAAAACGCTCTGATAACCTTGTTCATGCAAGCCCTTCGGTTAGACGTTTTGCCCGAGAATTAGGGGCGGATCTTTCGAAAGTCAATGGAACAGGTATTAAATCTAGGATCGTAAAAGATGATGTACAAAAGTATATTAAATTTGAACTTTCCAGACCGAAAGCCACTGCGGCTACTGGTGTGTTATCGATGCCCGAAATGCCGAAAGTTGACCACGCCAAATGGGGAGAGGTTGAGAGCTTAGCTTTAACCCGTATTCAAAAGATTAGCAGTGTCAATTTACATCGTAACTGGATCACTATTCCGCATGTGACTCAGCATGAAGATGCCGATATCACCGAGCTGGATACCTTTCGAAAAGCGATGAAAGATGAGGCGATGAAGGCTGGTACTCGGTTGACACCTTTAGCTTTTATTATGAAAGGACTGGTGCATACACTCAAAGTCTTTCCCAAATTCAATGCCAGTTTAGACAATGACGGCGAGAGTTTGATTTTAAAACATTACTATCATATTGGCGTTGCTGTTGAAACACCTGATGGTTTAACCGTTCCGGTCATTCGCAATGTTGATCAAAAAGGAATTTACCAACTTGCAGATGAGCTTGGTGAAATGAGTGCAAAAGCCAGAGAAAAGAAATTGGGCGCCAATGACATGCAAGGTAGTAGTTTCACTATTTCATCTTTGGGTGGTATAGGTGGCACCGCTTTTTCACCTATTGTGAAATGGCCCGATGTGGCTATTTTGGGGCTTTCCCGAAATAAAATGCAGCCAGTGTGGAACGGAAAAGAGTTTGAACCTCGACTTATGTTGCCAATGTCTTTATCCTACGACCACCGAGTGATTGATGGGGCCGATGCGGCAAGGTTTGTCGTGTATTTAGCGGCTACTTTGAAGGATATCAGACGGGTATTGTTGAATTAGTTTGGTCATATTTGTTTCGGAAGACGTTGCAAGTATATCCATGTACGCTTCGCTGTGGGATCCCTGCCACAGAGGCTTCCTCCACAAACATCAAATTGGCTTTGTCTAGGTTAATGTTGTGAATACAGTGGGTATAAAAATAATCCACACTAATGCGAGATTAAATATGAGTGATATTCAAGCACAAGTTTTAGTGATTGGCGCCGGTCCTGGCGGATATACGGCGGCATTTAGAGCCGCAGATTTAGGCTTAAATGTTGTTTTAATTGAAAAATATGCGACTTTAGGTGGTGTCTGCCTGAATGTGGGGTGTATTCCGTCAAAAGCATTATTGCATTCGGCTAAAGTCATTGACGAAGCGAAGAGCATGGAAAAACATGGTGTTTCTTTCGGTGAGCCAAGCATTGATATTGATAAAATTCGAAGCTATAAAGACGGCGTTGTTAGTCAACTTACCAAAGGACTGGCGGGTATGGCAAAAATGCGTAAAGTTCAGGTGGTGCAGGGAACGGCGTCATTTACCTCTCCTAGTTCGGTTAACGTCGTAACGACTGACGGAACTCAAACGGTCAATTTTGAAAATTGTATTATCGCCGCTGGTTCCAGAGTGGTTCAATTACCATTTCTTCCAGATGATGAACGTATTATCGATTCGACAGGTGCACTGGAACTAAAAGATATCCCTGAAAAAATGTTAGTCATAGGAGGCGGAATTATTGGTCTAGAAATGGCAACCGTTTATCGAGCACTTGGCGCAGGAATTTCAATTGTTGAAATGTTTGACCAACTAGTGCCCGCTGCTGATAAAGATGTGGTCAAAGTTTTGCATCGATATGTCAAAAAACAATATGCCAGTATCATGCTCGAAACTAGGGTCACTAACGTTGAAGCCAAAAAAGATGGCCTGTGGGTGACTTTTGAAGGTAAAAAAGCACCCAAAGAACCACAGCGATATGATCGTATTTTATCCGCTGTTGGCCGTAGGCCTAATGCTGACCGATTAAACCTTGAAGCAGCAGGTGTTCAGGTGAATGAACAAGGATTTATTTCGGTCGATAAACAGTTAAAAACCAATGTCGCTAATATTTATGCAATCGGCGATTTAGTCGGCCAGCCGATGTTGGCCCACAAAGCGACTCATGAAGCGCACGTTGCGGCAGAAGTTATTGCCGGTAAAAAACATGCCTTTGAACCTCAATGTATACCGAGTGTCGCTTATACGGATCCTGAACTTGCTTGGGTTGGACTTACAGAAAAAGAAGCCAAAGCCAAGGGGATCGAGTTTTCAGTGGGTACGTTCCCTTGGGCTGCTAGTGGGCGGGCGATTGGGGTTGGTAGAACAGAAGGATTTAGCAAGACATTGTATGACAAAAATCATCGTATTATTGGCGCTGCCGCTATCGGCGTTAATGCTGGTGAATTGATTGCTGAAATGGGGTTAGCCATTGAAATGGGCTGTGAAGCTGAAGATATTGCTTTGACAATACATGCTCATCCAACGCTTTCAGAATCCTTTGCATTTTCCGCAGAAGCTTACGAGGGGACTTGTACTGATTTACCGCCTGCCAGGAAGAAGATATAATTTTTAAAAGCTTAAGAGTAACCGTTAAACTAAATTAATCAGTTGAATCACTCTTTCCACGACTTCAACTGATTATTTTAAACAAATGACTTTATATTTCACGTTATATTTTGGCTAGGACAGCAAAATAATCATTATTCTAGAATGATTAACCTTTCAGTACCATTACCCCGGGTATCCAACTCTTTTTGAACTGTTTGGTGGCGGCCAGAGATTCTTTATTTTCATCAATATACTTGAAATTGGTTAACCCTATTTCAATGATGTCTTGATCAGATAACAAGTGTTCGGTAATTGCCTGTTGGTTAACGTAAGTGTGGTTAGTGCTATCTAGATCGACCACAAAATAAATAAATGATCCATCTTTCAATTCCTTAATTTCAATTTTAGCATGCTGCTGACTGACAGAAGGATCGTCCAGATAGATATCGTTTTTTACCGAGCGGCCGATGGTTAATCCTGAGCCGGTGATTTTGAACTTATTGACCGTTGTATCATTTTGGTATTGTATTAAAGCAGGCATTTTGTTGGTTTTATCTATTCAATGTTCGTTTATACTACACCATATTAACCGTTCCTAATAACTACCCGGAAAATAATTGTGAAAATTGAGAAAGATAAAGTCGTACAATTTACCTATAAAATGACCGATACGGATAATAATATTTTAGAAGATTTTACCGATATGATGCCGATGGCATACCTTCATGGGCATGGCGGATTACTATTGGGGTTGGAGAATGCAATGGAAGGACATTGGGCTGAAGATCAATTTGAAGTCACTCTTGAGCCAGAAGATGCCTACGGATTACTCAAAGAAAATCAACAACAAAAAATTCCGATGAAGCATTTACAGGGGGCCAAAAAATGGAAAAAAGGTATGCTGGCAATGGTGCATACCGAACAGGGAAATAAGCGCGTTACCGTAGTTAAACCGGGTAGATTTATGGTGTTGGTTGATTTTAACCACCCGTTTGCAGGCAAAGCACTTAAGTTTATTATTAAGGTTGTGAATGTCAGAGAAGCGAGCAATGAAGAAATAGCTCATGGGCATGCTCATGGTAAGGGCGGGCATCATCATTAAAAATGGGTTAGTCGGTACGGTTATTATTTTAGGATTAACGGGAGTGATTTTTACCCATTTTTCAGTTCCTTAAAGATCAGGGGGAAATTTCCAGATAGATCGTTGCAAGCTTAGCTAAAAAATTAACTCTTGCAACCAACTATGGGTATACATACAATGCTGGAATTCTTCCCGGAGTATACACTGAGACTCAATATGTCAGAAAAAATCAAACTCAAATTTGCGAGTATGGCCATTCATGGTGGACAACATCCAGACCCTTCCACGGGTGCCGTTATGCCACCGATTTATCAGACTTCAACCTATGTTCAAGAAGCGCCTGGTGAACATAAAGGCTTTGAATATTCCCGTAGCCAAAATCCAACTCGTTTCGCTTACGAGCGATGCATCGCGGCATTAGAAAATGGTCGTCGTGGATTTGCATTTGCATCGGGAATGGCCGCCACAGCAACCATTTTAGAGCTTGTCAGCAGTGGCGAGCACGTGATTGCTATGGATGATTTGTATGGTGGTACTTTTCGATTATTTGACAAGGTTCGAAAACGTAGCGCCGGAATTGAATTTGATTTTGTTGATCTTTCTGATCTCGATGCACTTAGATCTGCAATTAAGCCCAATACCAAAATGATTTGGGTAGAAACTCCCACCAATCCCATGCTTAAGCTGGTTGATTTAAAGGCTGTCGCAAGTATTGCCAAAGAACTTGGCATTATTGCCGTGGCTGATAATACTTTCGCCACCCCCTTTAATCAGCGACCCATTGATTTCGGTTTTGATATTGTTATGCATTCAGCGACTAAATACATTAATGGTCATTCCGATATGGTCGGTGGCGTCGCAGTCGTTGGCGACAATGAGAATCTTGCCAATGATTTAGCCTTCTTGCAAAATTCAGTAGGTGCGATCGCTGGACCTTTTGACAGTTATTTGGCGCTTCGAGGGCTAAAAACCATCGCGCTGCGAATGAGAACCCATAACGAAAATGGTATGAGGATTGCTCAGTGGTTAACGGCTCATCCAATGATTGAACAGGTTTATTATCCAGGATTAAATTCACATCCTCAATCAGAACTGGCTGCTGAGCAAATGACTGGATTTGGCGGAATGATCTCAATAGTGGTGAAAGGCGGTTTAAACAAAGCCAGTCAATTTATGCAAAATTTAAAACTATTTGCATTGGCGGAGAGTTTAGGTGGAGTCGAGAGTTTAGTTAATCATCCCGCAATAATGACTCATGCTTCGGTACCCAAAGAAATACGTAAAAAACTGGGGATTACTGATAGCTTGGTACGATTATCGGTGGGCGTCGAAGATGTCGAAGATCTGATTGAAGATATTCGCAGTGCATTAGATAAGATTTAATTTCAACTGATTTTTTAGTCAATGATTTCTCACAGATGAGATTTATTTTTTGTTCGGTATCGCCTTTGCTGAGGCAATGACGGATTGTTCGCTGGCTTCGCTCTTTGTTTCTAAAGAAAGTGATGTCTGGCTAATTTGAGATGGTTTGGCATTCGGGTGTTTTCCCTGCAAGTAGTAGGCAAAAGCAATAATTTTTGCTACTGCAAGGTAGAGAGTTTCAGGAATTTCATCGCCGAGTTCCAATCGAGTTAAAACATCGATCAGCAATGGATCATAGTGAACATGAACATCATTTTCTTGTGCTAATGCCACAATTTGCTCTGCTAGCAGTCCATCACCTTTAGCAATGAGTTGGGGAGTATTGACTCCATCATATTTGAGCGCTGCGGCTTTTTTTATCAAAGGTGACGGTGAATTTTTGTATCGATTTTTCATACGTGGGAATCAATTAATTGTTCGCTATCATTTAGCAATCGCTCAGGGATCTTTCCCTGACTACCCTCAAGTTTGTCAATGTCGACTCCTGCCGTAAAAAGGGATTTTTTCAATAGCGGTAAATATTGATTAATTAACTGAGCGGTTTGTTGAGATTGAGCAAAAAAATGAGTTGAAACTCGCTCATTTTCGAGTTCAACCTGTGCGAACATTGGTCCCAGAGGTTCTAGGTCAAAACGTACAACGACTTTCCAGCGCTTAACTTTTTTCCCTGTTTGGTTGGTTTCAGAGTGTTCAAATAAGATTTCAAAAGAATCAATTTCGGTGTTGTTTTTAAGCGGTAAATCGATCAAAATTTGATGCAGATTGGGTGCGTCATTTTTTAAGCTAAGTAGTTGATTCGACTCGATTTGAGAGATAATGTTTTTGACTTCTGTTGATAATTCGATGGCTTGCTTAACTAGTATTTGTTGTTCAAGTATTTGCGCTTTTGTTTGAGTCGTGATCTTGCCTGCTGTGTTGATTGATTGTTGCTGTGACGCTATAGATTTTATCTCGGCCGATGCATTAGTCGGAGTGGCAATCGGTGGTTGGCTTTGATTGCTCTGAGGTTGTTTAATCGGGTTGATGATTGTTTCAAGAGTTGATCTTATTTTCATCAATTGCAATTTCAGGTCATTAGTTGGATTTGTTGGAGTTAACGTTTTTGCGATTGGTTTGGGAATTGACGTTGGCTTATCGGCCTTAGATTTTTCAGTTTTTTTTTGTTTTATCAATCGCTCAGCTTTTGGATATTCTGTTGCGCTCTTGATTTGCAGGTCATATTTTGTCGATTGATTGGTTGAAGCCTCTACTTGTTTTGCCAGATTTTTTTCTAGTAGGTGTCCGCTGTTTTCGACCCTTTGTTTGATTTCTATAGCACTGTGTTTAACCGGTTTTTGGATCATTGACATCAAATATTTGATTTGTTTTTGTAGTTTTATTTGCAACGGATTGGAAGAGGTGGTTTCGGATAGAATATTAGCTATCTTATTGATATTACTTAGGTGTTTAGCAATTGGAAGTTGTTTTGAAAAATGGTTCTTCAATATCAGTTTGGCAGCATTGGTAACGGTTATTGGGTCTTCCGTTATTTGGTTGGTTGGTGTTGTTCTTGATGTTTTCGAAGACGATAAGAGGTTAGGTGTTGCGATAGAAGTACGTTGGGAAGCGCTGGTTCGGGATGCTGCGATCTGAGAGTCTGCGATTCGATGTTGGTTAATTTTGCTGCCAGAATTTTTGCCGGTTACCGTGTCAATATTGGATAGGGCGCTCTGTTGTCGTTTTATAGGTAAGCCTTCTATTTGCGATTGTCTTGTGGTTGAAAAATCAGCATCGGTGTTGACTGATTTTGGCGATATTGATGGCTGGGATTTTGGCTGGCCAAGTTGTAATATTTGTTCGGATAAAAATTTTGAAGTTTGGAATATGACTGTTTTTGTTAGCGGAATGTTCGTCTTGCTGGAAATGGTTTGACTAAGTTGTAGTTGAACTTGTTGATTATTAACGGACAAAGACAGCTTAGCGTTGTTTGGGCTAATATTTTTAAATAGTATTGCCATTTTTATCGGCAATTGAAGGTCTAAAGATCTGGTTTCAGAAGAGAGCTTTAGTAAAACCCCTTGGCTTTGGCTTAAAATCAGTTTTTCGATTAGCAAAGGTTTATTGGTAAGTGTGTTGATTAGTTGCAGTACTTTTGGGTCTAGGCTATTTAAATGCCCCTTACTTGTGCCCATATCGTTTGGCGTAATCTGCACAATATTGTCCTACATCAATGGTAAATAAGCTTTCTTTCATATAGTATAGCCGCTGTTTTCTCGCTCCGCATTTTTCAGGCAAAAGAGACTCAAAATTTGCAGCAAAAGCTTGATAGTCAATTAAATGTACAAAATTTAACCGTTTTTCGGTCGGAGTTACCGCTATTTGAGCCGGTCAGCTTTAGCATGAAAGCGGGTGATGCGATCCAGATCAGTGGTACTAATGGCTCCGGCAAAACTTCTCTTTTAAGGTGTTTGTGTGGTTTAAGCCATCGCCATGAAGGCTTCATTAGCTGGAATGGGTGCAACATTGATGAGGATAAGATTGGATTTTACGCACAGCTTCTTTATATTGGGCATTCGCTCGGATTAAAACCGAAATTAAGCATCGAACAAAACTTGGATTTTTATCAGCAACTAAGATTTCCAAAAGATGAAGATAGCCTTATACAGGCACTCGAACAACTGAAGATCGGGGCCTACCATGACGAGTTAGTGGGAAACCTGTCTGCGGGCCAAAAACGCCGGGTCGCGCTTGCTAGGATATTATGTGAACCAGTGAGTTTATGGGTGTTAGATGAGCCGATGGTAGCTTTGGATGTTGATGGGCAACATTGGTTGGAAAATACCTGTAATCGGCACCTCAGTAATGGTGGGTTGATCATTTTAACTTCCCACCAGACGATTGAGGGGATCAACGGTTTGACCGAATTTCGTCTCAAGGAAACCCATTGGAAAGAAACCTATTCATTAAAAGAAGGTGAGGTATGAGCGGTCTACTCACTTCATTAGTCAAGAGGGAGATTTCCGTAGTTTTACGCAGTCAATCGGAATTTGTTTATCCATTGGCCTTTTTTGTCATCGTCACCAGCCTGTTCCCCTTGGCGATTACTCCGGACCCCGTACAACTGGCTTTTCTGGCACCTGGAATTATTTGGGTTGCCGCCTTACTCAGTATTTTATTGTCCTTAAATGGTTTTTATCAGGCTGACTATGAAGAAGGTGGATTAGAGCAATTATTGCTGGCTGGCGTTTCCGGTTCAAATATTGTGATTGCAAAAAGTGTGGCTAACTGGTTGGTCACCGGACTGCCGCTAGTGATTGTCGCGCCATTGATTGGAGTGTTGTTTCATATGGATGCACAGGCGAATGGTATTGCTATGCTAAGCTTGTTTTTGGGGACACCAACGCTTTGTTTGATCGGCTCAATCGGTATGTGCCTGACTTTAGGGCTGAGAAATGGTGGAGTGTTGCTGACTTTGTTAGTTTTACCTCTATTTATACCCGTTCTTATATTTGGCACTTCAGCGATCCGGGCGGTTGCGATAGATGTAGACTATAGTGGTCAATTTGCGATGTTGGGAGCATTGTTAATTTTGAGTATAATGCTTGCACCTATCGCTGGAGCGGCAGCAATGAAAATATCGATTGACTAGTGATCTATCTATGACTGTTTGATCACGATATTGGCTCCTGTCGCTTGAAATATATACCCCCATTTAGCTGTTTGCTAACGGGAGATTCATTTTAGATTTGAATTATTTGGAAAATATTATGTGGACCTGGTTTTATCAATTAGCCTCACCTAAGTGGTTTTTTGAAATTTCAAATACGTTATTACCTTGGTTTAGAGTGATAACTTTAATTTTAATCGTTGCTGGATTGGTGCAAGGACTATTGATTTCTTCGATTGATGAAGAGCAGTTCCATACTGTTCGAATCATGTATGTCCATGTACCATCAGCCTATTTGTCGATGTTTATCTATGTGCTTATGGCCGTTGCTGGTGGTATTGGTTATATTTGGCGAATTAAAATGGCCTATATTATTTCCGTGAGTTGTGCGCCTGTGGGTGCTATTTTTACTTTGCTGGCATTAATTACGGGCTCTTTGTGGGGCAAGCCTGATTGGGGCACATATTGGATATGGGATGCAAGGTTAACCTCATTCTTGATATTGCTCTTTTTATATCTCGGTTATATGGCGTTGCATAACGCATTTGATGATTTAAAGTCGGCGGACAGGGCATCGGCGGTATTGGCCTTAGTGGGACTGGTTAACATTCCTATTATCCATTTTTCGGTAGAATGGTGGAACACGCTTCATCAAGGAGCAACCATCAGTAAGCTAGGGAAACCATCTCTAGACAGTGACATGCTTGCGGCGTTATTAATAATGATCGTTGCGTTTCAGATGTATTTTTTTACTGTTTTGATGCAAAGGGTGAGAGCTGAAATTTTATTGAGAGAAAAATTATCGGGCTGGGTTAGAGCATTGATTGCAAAATAATTGATAAACCAAAGTAGGGCATTATGTATTTTAGCCGTTTTGCGGAATTTATAGAGATGGGTGGACGAGGTTCTTACATCTGGTGGTCTTATGGGAGCGTTTTTATTGCTTTGAGTGTCTATTATATTTACTCAAAAAGAAAGACTAAAAATATTCAACAAGAATTAATCAAATTTTATAAAAGAATGAATTCTCGTAGTCAAACGACTAGCGAAAATAAAGAGGTATAGTTATGGCGATGAAACCCCTTAGAAAAAAAAGGTTAACAGCCATTATTTCCAGCGTCATTGGTGTTGCAGTGGTGGTTGGTTTGGTACTTTTCGCCAGTGAACAAAAAATGAATTTGTTTATAACGCCGACTGAAGTGCTGGCCGGTAAAGCACCCGTTGATCGGATATTTAGAATTGGTGGCTTGGTTAAAAAAGGTAGTGTTACGCGCAGCAAAACCGAACTATTGACGGAGTTTCTTGTGACCGATATGGTTGCAGACGTTAAAGTGACTTACGACAAAATCATGCCGGATCTATTCCGAGAAGGGCAGGGGGTTGTTGCCATGGGCAAAATGAATGCTGAAGGCGTTTTTGTTGCCAGTAATATTTTGGCAAAACATGATGAAGAATATAAAGCGCCTGAAGTGTTAGATGCACTCGAACGTGCTGGTCATCCGGTAAAAAAAACTGAGTTTGATAGTTCGGGGCCGAAATAATCATGCACGCAGAGTTCGGTAATTATCTGTTAGTATTTGCGTTCGCTATTTCGATTTGTTTGGGTATATTTCCTTTAGTTGGAACCTTTACCAAACAGTTGTCGTTGGTTTATACTGCAAAGCCTTTGGCTGTTCTTTTTTTCGTCACTTTATTGGGCAGTTTTGTTTGTTTGGCCTATGCCTTTTTTGTTGATGATTTTACCATCGCCTATGTTGCACAAAACTCCAATTCATTATTGCCTGATCGTTATAAAATTTCTGCTGTCTGGGGGGCGCATGAAGGATCCTTTTTACTTTGGATATTAATATTTTCAGGTTGGACTTTGGCGGTAGCCTTAACCGGTAAAAACCTACCGAGATTGAGCCATGCACGAATTCTTTCTGTGCTTGGCATGATCGGTTGTGGCTTTGTTTCATTTTTATTATTTACCTCTAACCCTTTCGAGCGAACTTTACCCTTTTATCCGATTGATGGCACAGATCTTAATCCACTATTACAGGATTTTGGTTTGATTATTCATCCGCCCTTGCTTTATATGGGGTATGTTGGATTCGCTATTTCTTTCGCTTTTGCGATCACGGCATTGATTGAAGGCGAATGGAATGCAACCTGGGCACGCTGGACTAGACCTTGGACAATCGCTGCATGGTCCTGTTTAACCCTAGGTATTATGCTTGGAAGTTGGTGGGCCTATTATGAGCTCGGTTGGGGAGGATGGTGGATGTGGGATCCGTCAGAGAATGCTTCCTTTATGCCATGGTTAAGTGGTACGGCATTAATGCATTCACTAGCCGTAACTGATAAGCGAAACTCGTTTAAAGGGTGGACGCTTGGGTTATCATTAGCCACATTTTCATTGAGTTTATTAGGCACATTTCTAATACGTTCTGGGGTCTTAACTTCGGTCCATGCATTTGCTAACGATCCGACTCGTGGCCGTTTTATTTTGTTTTTTCTGGCACTCGTTATTGGTAGTGCTTTGATATTATTTTTATTTCGCTCAGGCAAAGTAAAAACTAAAGCAAACTTCTCAGAATTTTCTAAAGACATGTTTTTGTTACTCAATAATGTACTCTTTATCAGCGCCACCTTTATTGTATTGTTTGGTACATTATATCCTTTGTTTGCTGATGCCATGGGTAAAAAAATATCAGTTGGCGCGCCTTATTTTAATAGTATTTTCCCAATACCAATGGTTGCTATATTTATTTTATTAGGCATCGGGCCTTTACTGAATTGGAAAAAACACTCGTTTTTTAAACTGAAGAATGCATTATTAAAGATTGGTATCTTATCTGTATTGTTAAGTTTAGTCAGCATTTGGCTATTAGGCAGTTTTTACCTTTGGGTGTTTGTTGGTTTGCTGCTCGCTTTATGGGTCGGGTTAAATAGTTTTTATCATTTAGCCATTGTTACCCGCTTAAAACAAGGAATGATTGCTAAGTTCGTTAGTTTAAATCGAGCAACCATTGGAATGACATTGGCTCATCTTGGGGTGGTCATTCTTTTAGCGGGTGTAGTTTTGACTTCATATTACAGTGTTGAAAGGGATTTGAGAATGGCAGTAGGGGAGTCTCAAAAAATTGCAGGATATGATTTTAGAATGACTCATGTTAAGAGGTTTGATAAGGAAAATTACGAGGCCACTCAAGTAACTTTCGACATATATCAAGAGGGTGTTTTACATCTAACTTTAAAGCCCGAAAAAAGAATTTATTTTGCTGCTAGACAAACCATGACTGAGGCCGATATTGACGCCACTTTATTTAGAGATCTGTATATTGCTCTTGGAGAGCCTCTTGATCCTACTGGAAAAATATGGTCAGTTAGAATTTACGTAAAGAGGTTTATTCGTTGGGTGTGGCTTGGGCCTCTACTAATGGGGATAGGTGGTTTTATATCAATATTGGATAAGCGTTATCGAAAAAGGCGATCAAAAAAGACTTTGGAACCGTTGCAACAGCAAGATGATTCACCGCTGAAAAAACAAGCACGGGCAACCCGTTAACATGGAAAATAACAATAATTGGTTAAAACCATTTATCTCATTAAGCATTTTTGTTTTATTTGTGGTGGTTTTTTATTTTTTGATTGGTCAGGATAAAACGGAATTACCTTCTCAGTTAATTGATAGACCTGCACCTAATTTTTCGGTTAGAAATTTATTAAACAAAGAGCGGGTGCATAGTCAGGAGGACTTTAAAGGAAAGATAACTTTGTTAAATGTATGGGCGAGCTGGTGTCCTTCCTGCTATACAGAACATCCTTTTTGGCAAGAGTATGCGAAAAATCCAGATGTCCAGCTAGTTGGTTTAAATTATAGAGACAAAGAGCAAAAAGCACTCCGTTTTTTGCACGAACAAGGCAATTTTTATCAATGGAATTTGTTTGATGAGAATGGACGGTTGGGGATCGAGTTTGGCGTGTACGGCGCACCGGAAACCTTTATCATTGATCATAAAGGCATGGTGAGGTATCGACATGTTGGGGTGGTCAGTCCACAAGTTTATCAAAATTTGTTTTTGCCTCTTATTGAAAAAATAAAAAAGGGATTTTAGTGTATGCCTGAATTGATGCAAATTAAATATTTATTGGCCAAATCGATTTTATTATCGTTCTCGATATTAGTCGCATTTAATAGTATGGCGACCATTGATATATATGAATTTGAAGATGCTAATCTTTCTTCCAGATTTCGGCAGCTTACCTATGAATTAAGATGTCCTAAATGTCAAAATCAAAATCTTGCGGATTCTAATTCAACACTGTCATTGGACTTAAAACAAATTATTTACGAAAAGCTTAAAGCGGGTGAAACGGACCAACAAATTCTAAATTTTATGAAACAGCGATACGGTGAATTTATATTATTCAAACCGGAAATGAGCAGCAGTAATGCTTTTCTTTGGGCTGGCCCAGTCATTTTTTTAATTCTTTTTATCGTGTTTTTTCTAAAGTGGTATTCCAATAATCGAGTACTAGAAGATGAATGACTTTTGGGTTGCCGTAGCCATTAGCTTAATGGCTAGTATGGTTTATATTGGGTTTAGCGTATCTCAGTCATTTTTTTCCTTTAATGATGGTAGAGACGACAAATCTAAAAATCACAACCGATCCCTTTTCTTTGTACCAATCATCGTTCTTATGCTAGTACCTATAGGTTATTTTTATTTAGGCAACGCCAAAAAACAGAGTGATTGGCAATCTTCCGTTCAAAAAATGGATCAAATTCAGTCGGGTAATAAGGCTTCAATTGAGCAAAGTGATATTCAGGATTTGGTTTTAGCGCTTCGTAGTTCGATTGCTCAAGAGCCACAAAATGGTCAGTTATGGTTTATGCTAGCTGAAAGTTATTTTCAATTGAGAATGGTTGACTTGGCAGATGCCGCGATGCAAAAAGCGCTCAAAATTGAGTCACGACCAGATTGGTTTGTTGCTAATGCACAAATTCTATCGATGCGATCCAGTGCTTCAGATATTTCTAAATCGATTAATTTGTTACAAAAAGCTTTGTCTATTCAACCAGAACATCAAAGTGCGCTGCTCACTTTGGGTTTTGTCTATTTTCGACAACAACAATTTGAATTTGCGATAAAATCTTGGCAGAGATTATTAGCTCAACTTGAAATCTCTGGTAGCGATACTCGTACTATACAAAGGCAAATTGACTTCGCTCGGCAACGACTAGGTGCCCAAAAAAGTCAAAAGTCCGACTAATGAGTGCCCATTTTATTAGTTTAATTACTTGAATAATATAAATTTGTATACTTTGACACAATTAATAGTTGCATAATTTTGCTTGCTAGTGCATCTTTAATCTTATGGAGAGCCAGTTACTTGGTTAACCTGTAGACGGGTAGTATTTAGACTCAGATCATGATCAATAAAAACCTGAATTCAAAAATACTGCAGTTGTACGTCATTGGTAGAACATATTACTTTTAAGGGCTGTAACAATTAACTTTTTTCTCAGTCCTTAGAGTAACCTGATACATGTTAGGTTTTTAACTTAAATTTAAGAAACGGAGAATAACACTCATGAAAAAACTAATTAAGATAGCGACAACTGTTGGCTCTTTATTGTTCGCAATAATGTACATCAACACTGCTTCTGCTGATGTCAATCCATTCGCTCAAATTGATCAAGTTCAAACAGTTGTTCACGATGATGGCAAGTGTGGTGATAAGAAAGATAAAAAGTGTGGTGAAGGTAAAGATAAAAAGTGCGGCGAAGGTAAATGCGGCGACAAAAAAGGCAAAAAGAAAGGCAAATGCGGCGACAAAAAAGGCAAAAAGAAAGGCAAATGCGGCGAAGGTAAATGTGGCGATAAATAAGCAACATTTTTGTTAATTTGTTGAGTCCTCCAAGTTGGAGGACTCGTTTCAAATTGTCTAATCAGGTGATGACTGGTATTCCGTGATGGAACAATGTTATCACCTGATTTTTTTGCCTTAAATAAGGTTAAAAATTTAACAACGACGGTTTTGCGGTATAGTTCTGCGTATAGTACGTCACTAGATATTGATGGAGCAACACTCTTGTATTGGTTTAAACTGACCTTGTTACTCTTAATCGTTACGATCACTGGTTGTGCTACCACGGGCTCAAATCCAAGTGACCCATGGGAAGGTTGGAACCGTAAGGTTTATAGTTTCAATAAAGCGATGGATAACGCCATTTCAAGACCAATTACTGTGGGATATAAAGCGGTGACTCCTGATGTTGTGGAAACCGGAGTGAGTAATGTTTTCAGTAATTTATCGGATGTGCCAAACTTTCTCAATAATTTGTTACAAGGAAAGCCAACTGATTCGATGTCCGATCTGGCTCGATTTATTATTAATTCTACTTTGGGGATTGTTGGTCTATGGGATCCAGCTTCAAGTATGGGTTTGCAAAAGCATGATGAGGACTTCGGTCAGACTTTAGCCACTTGGGGAGTCGGTGATGGTCCGTATGTCATGTTGCCGTTGTTAGGTCCGTCGACACTTAGAGATACTATGGCTTACCCGGTTAATTCCGGGACTGATTTGATTAATCAGATAGATCATATTCCAACCAAAAATCAAATCAAGATTTTAGAGCTATTAGATAGGCGCTCTGCGCTGTTTTCTCTGGAAGAGCAGCTTGAGTCTGCATCAGATGAGTATGCATTTGTTAGAGATGTCTGGTTGCAGAACCGTCAATATAAGATTTTTGATGGTGAATTACCATTAGATGATGACTTCGAGTGTGAAGAGGAAGATGAGGAAGAGTGTGACTTTTAACAATAATTGAGTAGATCGAAAATATTTGACCCATAGCCAGATGTATTTTCATTTTCAGTCAAACCCGTGCTGGGTCTACATTTTGAGGCAACACGGGGATATGTCTCTATTTTACGTCAATCATAGTGCCAGCAATTTCAAATAACCCGTCGCCAATATCTTCCACTCGAATGACCTCAAAAGATGCACTCAAAACCGCTAGGTTACTTTTCTCAGAACTTATATTAACATTAAGTGTTTGATTTATTTTGAATTTTTCACTGGTAGTAAACATGGCGCCATCGCCACTCAAGTTCCTACCGATCCCTTCGAAAACATTTCCTGTGATTGGATCGGTGATTTTAACTTTGGCATTTACAAACATACGAATGAAGTTTCTTTTTTCGCTATAGTCGTTATCCATTGATGGCATGTGTGGCCCCTTTTGTTTTTTATGTGATAAAAAATTTGATTATTTTAGGTTCAAAGTTCAAATTCAGACCTAATTAAAGAAGAATCATGGCTGAATGATATTGTTTCGAACAATATTAGAAAATAAATAGGAAATGGTCAATTAAAATACTAACTAATGGTTGCCTGGATATTAATCAGTAGTATGCTATGGGCATAGAGTCATCAACATTGTACTGGAAGTAGAAAAGCATGGATACAGCCTTCAAAACACTCAGCAGCGCTAGTAAATTAAAAAGTATCTTGGTCATCGATGATGAGGCTATTGTTAGAGAAAGCATGGCCATTTATCTTGAGGACAGTGGTTACAACGTGATCCAAGCCGTAGATGGTAAGCAAGGCATTGCTTTATTCTGCGAGTTTCAACCCAATTTAGTGTTGTGCGATCTAAGAATGCCAGAGATGGACGGTATGACCGTACTGGCAAAAATAAGTGTATTAGCGCCGGAAACACCCATTATTATCATTTCCGGGGCTGGTCAAATTAATGATGTGGTTGAAGCGCTTAGGTTGGGGGCTTTGGATTATTTAGTGAAACCCATCACCGATATGGCTGTTTTGGAAAATGCCGTGCAAAATGCTTTGCATCGAAGTTATTTAGAAGTTGAAAATCAAGCCTATAAAGATGAACTTGAAGTTGCTAACCGGGAACTTCAGAAGAATCTGGATTTATTACAAAAAGATCAGGAAGCCGGTCGTCAGGCACAGTTACAATTATTACCGCCAGCCGATGCAAGAATTAATGGCTATCGTTTTCAGCATATAATTGTTCCTTCTTTAAATTTGAGTGGTGATTTTGTTGATTACTTTGAAATATCGCCACGTTATACAGGCTTTTATTTTGCGGATGTTTCAGGTCATGGTTCAGCGGCTGCCTTTGTAACAATGATGTTAAAAAGTTTGATTAACCATCCATTACGTCAGTTTAGAACGGGTGAAAATACACGCATTATAGAGCCAGGCGATTTATTGGTTTATTTAAATGATGAGCTTATAAGGGCCAACCTTGGCAAACATATTACCCTCTTTTATGCGGTTATTGACGGGCAAACTCAAACCATGAGTTATAGCGTTGCGGGCCAGTATCCTGCGCCAGTATTACTTAGAGGGGGGCATGCTGAAGCGCTTAAAGACGATGGTTTTCCTCTCGGTTTATTTGATTGGGCTACCTTTAAAACTAAAAACGTCGGTATTGGAGCTGGATTTAAACTGTTAATGGTCTCTGATGGTTGGCTTGAACTAGTCCCAACAGGAGATACACCGGCCAGTGAGTCCTACCTATTGGAATTTAGCCAGAATAATCCAATCGAAATAGCGGGTTTGATGAAACCGGTTGAAAAATTTAAGAACGATAACCCACCTGACGATATAACGGTTTTTATTGTAAAAAAGGAAGATCAGTGATGCAAGGAACGATATTATCTGCAAGAGTTGATTCTGTTGAATATATTCGATTTGTTGGAATTATTCGATACTCTCACTGCGCTGGGCTGGAAACGCATATTAATCGAATGTTTAATGAATCGGGCTTTAAGGAAATTGCAATCGATCTGGAGCATGCTGAAATGTTAGATAGCACCGCATTAGGTTTATTAGCAAGAATTTCTATTGAATTTTCAAAAATGTCAGATAAAAAGCCAGTCATTTTTCTGAAAAGGGGTGAGCTTGCTCATATATTAAAACGAGTCTGTTTTGACCAAGTATTTAACATTGTCGAAAAATATAAACGAGCTGAAAATCTTGATTTTGTCGAACTGGCCTTCGTTACAAAAAATGAAGAAGAGGTACTTGAGTGCGTTGTGCAAGCTCATCGCAATCTGGCAGAAATTTCTGAAGACAATGAACATTATTTCACCGATATCACCAAGGCTCTAGGCTAAATTATTTGAAAGTAGGATCCGCCAATGAAGTGTTTTTATCGATGTGTCAGTTCGAGGCAGAAAATGTGAGCATATTTATCGATGTGTCCATTTTCGAACGAAGAAATGACGCATTTTAGAGGTGATCTGAATAGCGACAAAGTTACCATTTCTTTTTTGGTCCAAATATACTATCGCCTTCATTTTCAGATTTTGGTTGACTCTCTATTTCAGTATTCAAATTCGTTTTGGCTACTTCTTGCGGTGTGGCGTTGATCAGATCTTTTAACTCGTTTTCAAGCGCTTGAAAACGTGAATTTTTACGACTAAACTTGTCCAACATTTGTTGAGCAATCTGGAAGTCTCTTTGAGCACTCACATAGTTCTGCTCCTGTAGTGCTGTTTTTGCTTGTTGTATATAAGCACAAATTTTGGCCTCTGAAATCAAAAGCATTATTTTGTTAACCGCCGGTATCACAAGTGTTGTATTCATCGCTTTGATATCTTTAAAGCGCATCATATACTTGCCTAGCGTCGACAGGCGTTTTATCAGTATATTGAGTTGTTGGAAATCTGAGGGGATTGTCAAACGTTGTTTATCGATGTTTGATTGTGGATTTTCCAAATTCTGGTTAATACTGAGCAAATTGCGGGCAATTAACGGATCGCTTGGATCGAGATTATTGGCAGCCGATAGATTTAATTGAATATATTGTAATAGCAGTCGTCGCGCTTCTTCACCAATTGGAATGGTGGCGAAATTTTCTAGAATGTTAGCCGTTTCATTTGCCCGATAACGATACTGGGCTACTTGTTGGCGTAGTTTTGCTTTGGCTTGCTCTCGCCTTTGGATCACGGCAATGCCTGCAACACTTGAAATAAGTACCACTAAGATAACTAATATTGTTGAAAATGACTCCATAACAGATTTTTCTAGATTTATTTAACAACAGCAATATTAAGAGTATAGACTATATCCATCGGAGACAATTGTTATTGCAAAGGATATTTACTCAATTTTTTGAAGCATCAGTTGATTCAGTCTCATTAGTTCAGAATATCGGGAGTATCGAGGATCCGTTAGCGGCAGCCGGGTGATATCAGATAAGATCGTTTCAGTTTGATACAACATTTGTGGATTTTTTTCTTCTGTTTGAAATTGCTTAAGAAGGGCCTGAGCATGATTTAATCCTATATTGACATTGTTGGGAGCAATTTCTGAAGCTTTGGTAAAAAATTCAATGGCACCAGCAAACTCTTTTTCCCTAAATAATTTAACAGCCTGATTGTTTAATTTATTGGCCTTGCTGGCATTTTTAATCAAATGTTTGTTACTGGTCAATTGACTGGCTTGTTTGATAAATTGAGGATTGTCAAAGTATTGTTCGACGGCTTCCTCCAAAACACATTCAGCTAACTCTTTTAATCCAAGAGTTTTTAAAGATGCAGCAATTTCAATGCTTTCATCGGCTCCAAGGTGTTCTTCAATTTTATCGAAAATAATATTAGCATTTTGCAGGTATTTATCGGTTGATTTTTTATCTTTAACGATCGAGCTAAAATCAGCATGGGCAACCGCGCCTCGAAATTGAATACAGTTATCCTGTTTAAATTTTTTTTCAATTTGTTGAAAGAGTGATTCAGCTTCTGTGATCAATTTGTTTCGATCTTCGTTAGTGTTATTTTTTAAGGTTTTTCCAATGGACTTAGTGAGTTTGACGTATTCATCAGCACCAGAAAATGCTGAGTTACGGCCATATTTTACGGCTTGTCGGTAGGCTTGTGTCATTGTTTCAAAATCACTATTTTGTTCGGCTAAGGTCGCGAGATATTTTTGTCGTCTGAGTAATTTCGGAGAGCGTGCGACAGCTTTTTGAAGTGTTTTTTGGGCTTCAACGGGTTTGTTCAGTTGATGTTGTATTTTTGCTAACCAGTCGTAACCTTCTAGAGCCATAGGAAATTCCGTTGTCATTCGGGAAAATGTTCGTTCCGATTTTTCAAATTCACCTAACTCGTAATAAATACTTCCTTTGCCTCTTAATGCCCAAGGGGTTGCTCGGTCGTTGACAATGGCTTCGACCAGCTCAAATGCTTTTTCAAACTGTTTTGAATTTTTTAAACAATCAAATTTTAGCTGCATACAAGCGGAGCGGTATTTCGGTGTTTTTTGAATGATTTGATCGCACAAACGGTAAGCTTCGAGCCATTTTTTTTGAGCCATTTTAATTTTGACAGGATTGAGCATCTGCTTTTTGTGAATAGATTTATCTAGGCGGGATTTTAATAACTGGCTATTGAATGGTTTGGTTAAATAGCTGTCTGGTTGAAATTCAAGTGCTGCCATAACCATTGCAGTGGTTTTTTCGGCGGTAATCATAATAAAACTACAGCTTGATTTTATCAAATTGAAAGTGACTAGCTCTTCCAGTACTTGTTGACCATCCTTTTTAGGCCCAAGATTATAGTCCGATAGTATAATGTCATATTTATTTTCTCTGCAAGCTTGGATTGCTGCTTCACCAGAAGTGACAGTATCAGTATAGGTGATGCCCATGTTTCGTAACATGGTTCCTATCGCACGGGCGAATTCGGCGAAATCTTCTATGATTAACGCTTTTTTATCAGAATATTTAATCATTAGTTTTTATTCATAAGTGAAATCATTTTATTTTTTCCAAGTTTATCCGGGCGAACTAAGGAAGTTGAATTTGAAATATTCCACCCCCGAGTTGGCCACCATTGCTTAATTGTATTTTCCCTTTTTGATCTTTATGTTTATGCATTTCTGAAATTTTTTGAGCGAAAAATAAGCCTAGCCCAGTACTGCCGGTACTTTGGTTGATACCATGAATATAACTGCCAGCCAGCTCAATCATTTGCTCTGGGTAGCCAGGTCCATCATCGGCAATTTCGATTTTCAGAGGTTGAGTTTGATGGCAGGAAATACAGATTGTTGTTTGGGTATAGCGAATAGCATTGCCAATGATATTTTCCAATACCGTTGCCAATAGACAGTCATCAAAAAAACCTTCTAAATTTTCATCTACATCGAGTTTGCATTCAATATTTTTTGCATTGAGTAGAGGGCTGTGAATCAATTTTTGCTCATCCAGAAAATCGAGCAAATTATAGTAACTGGGATTAAATGGGAGTTGACTATTTTCCAATTTATATAGAGCCAAAAGCTGCATCAATGAATTATTGACTCTTGATGCCTCGTACTGCACTATGCCGTAGGAATTTATGGTTGTCTGGTCCATTTTTTCAGGATCAATCTTGTTGAATATGACTTTCAAGGATTCACCTAACATACCTAAAGAGTTTTTCATATCATGGACGGTGGATGCGAGTATCATATTAAAACAGTCGTTATTATCATCTTGCATAATCAAAATCTCATTTATGTGCCAAAAATGTATCTTAGCGGCTTCTCAGTTATCTTTTTTGTAACATCAGTTGGGTTAATCGACTTAGCTCGGAATAGCGAGCAAATCGTTTGTCAGAAAAGGTTAACGGTGGCATTTTGGTTAGTATTTTGTCAGCCAATTGGATCGTATCAATCGGATCGTTATCTATTTGGGCCTGTTTTAGTAAAGATTGTATATAATTCAGGTTAATGTTGATGTTGCTTGATGTCAGTTTATAGGCGTTATCAAAATGTTTGATGGCGGCTTGATATTTTTTGTTTTTGAAATAACCGATCGCCTTATTACTGTATTGATTAGCCCGTTTAATTTTTTTGATTAGTTCTTGATTGGTCGTCAGCTTGGACGCTTTTTGAATAAAATCAGGATCATCAATGTTTTGCTGGATAGCCTCATTGATTATTTTTTCGGCGAGCTCCGACTGGCCCAAATCTTTGAGTGAACTCGATAGTTCGAGACTAATTTTTGCCGAAAGTTGCTCATCAACTTCCTGAAAACGTTTTTCTGTCATCGCTAAATATTTTTGCAGTTTTTCTTCTTCCTTACTGACTTTACAAAATGCTGCATGGGCAACACTGCTTCGAAGTCCTGTTGAGCCATTAGTGGAAAATGATTTTTCGAGTTGTTCGAAAACTAACTCCGCTTCATTAATGATTTTATCGGCAGCGACATTTGGGTCCTGAGCCATTTTTCGAGATAAGGCATTGGTTAATTTTATATACTCATCAGGAGAGGAAAAAGCCGAGTTAGCACTGTATTTTACCGCGCTTCGGTATGCCCTAGTCATTACATCTAAATCATTATTTTGCTCTGCAATAGCGCCTAACTTTTTTTGTCTTTGCAAGGCTTTCGGTGATTTTTCGATAGCTTTCATCAAAGTGGTTTGTGCATCAATTGGTTGGCCCACCTTTTGTAGGGCTCTTGCTAACCAGTCATACCCCACTAGTGCCATAGGAAACTCTTCAGTCATATTTTTAAAAATATTGATAGCTTTGTCAAAATTATCTCTTAGGTAATATATTTCACCAACCGCTAACATTGCCCATGGGATCGATCGTTGAGAGACAACTTGTGTAACCAGTTCTAAGGCTTGATCCAGTTTTTTCAATTCTTTTAAAGCTTCATATTGAGCTCTTAAGCAAGACATACGATATTTGGGATGTTGCTCAATGACTTGTTGAATTTGTTCAAGTGCTTGCGACCAGTTTTTATTTGCCATCGAGCGGCTAATGGGTAATAGCGCATCTTTTTTTTCGATTGCTTTTTGTAGCCTAGATTTTAATAGGTTGCCGGTAAACGGTTTTGCTATATAGCTATCGGGCTGATATTCGACAGCTCCCATGACCATAGCGGAGGTATTTTCTGCGGTTAACATCAAAAATACACCGTTACTTTTCAGTAGGTGATATTTGGAAAGCTCTTCTAGTAGTTGCTGGCCATCTTTCTTTGGACCCAAATTGTAATCTGATAAAACAATGTCGTATTTTCTGGCTTGACAAGCTTCTATTCCATCTTCCGCGTTGTAGACAATATCAACTTGGAAGGCGCCCATGTTATAAAGCATGGCGCGAACTGAGCGTGCAAATTCAGCGAAATCTTCGACGATTAGAGTGTTTTTTTTTGCCAGATTAAATAACATATCTTGAACTATTTTTCCCGAGCGGTATTATTCTATTGGTAGCTAAAGGGTAAAAACCTGAATAAATCAGGGTTCATTGTCAAAAAAGTATAGAATGTATTTGAAATAAATCGAATTTTTTATAAAATACCGGAGATGTCATGTCTAAGATGCTTGGTGAAAAGCTAGTTGTTGCCATTTCGTCCAGAGCTTTGTTTGACCTTGATAAAAGCCACGAAATATATGAAAAACAAGGTGTAGAAGCTTATTCAAAATACCAGATTGAACAGGAAGAATGTGTACTGGAGCCTGGTACGGCCTTTTCTCTGGTTAAAAAATTGTTGGCTCTCAATAACAAGATCCCTGAGTCGCCGTTAGTTGAGGTGGTCTTGTTATCGAGAAATAGCGCCGATACGGGGCTGCGGATATTTAATTCGATCAAGCATTATCAGTTGGATATTTCTCGCGCGGCTTTTACCAGTGGTCGCAGTCCCTATGCATATGTCTCTGCATTTTCTAGCCATTTATTTCTTTCAACGGATGTCCAAGATGTTAGAGCCGCGTTAAATGATGGTTTTGCAGCAGCCACTATTTTGCCGAAATCGGGTAATTATGCCTCAGCCAGCGAAGAAGTACGTTTTGCATTTGATGGCGATGCGGTGTTGTTTTCAGATGAAGCTGAAAAAATCTATAAATCGGATGGGCTCGATGCATTTACTCGTAATGAAGTCGCTTCAGCTGATAAACCCTTAGCAGGAGGCCCATTTAAGAGCTTCCTAGCGGCTTTACATCGACTCCAAAATGAATATTCAGGTGACGACTGCCCCATTAGAACGGCTTTAGTGACAGCCCGCTCAGCACCTGCTCATGAAAGAGTGATTAAAACTCTAAGGGACTGGAATATTCGCATCGATGAAGCGCTGTTTCTGGGTGGTATGAGAAAAGCGGAGTTTCTTAAGTCATTTGAGGCAGATGTTTTTTTTGACGACCAATCTGTCCACTGTGATGCGGCTTCAGAACATGTGGCTACCGGTCACGTTCCACACGGGGTTGCGAATCAAAACTAGATTTGGATTGTTTTGTAACTTCTTGTTTTTATGACATAAACAACCTATTTTATTATTTTTTAATCGATCAATTGCACGATCCTTTGGCTATTTTCTTGTTAAATAGAAAATACTGGCTATGCTTATAGAAATTGCAAAGGATGTTTTATAGAACTTTCAGCATTTAATCGTTGTTTTTTGACAAAAACAAATAAATGTCCAGTGCCGTAGCTCCGGTAAAGCCGAGGTATGAACGTTTTAAAGAAATGGAAGGTTAATGAAGCTTCAGCAAATCAAATATATTTTCGAAGTCGCACGCAATCAACTTAATGTTTCCGCTACCGCAGAATCTTTGTTTACCTCTCAACCTGGTATCAGTAAGCAGATAAGGCTTTTAGAAGATGAGTTGGGTGTCGAGATTTTTGTTCGTAGTGGTAAGCATTTAACCAATACCACGCCTGCCGGCAAAGAAATCTTACCGATTGCGGAGAATATATTAAAACAGGTTCGTATTATTCAAGACATAGCCGCCAATCATGTCAATCAGAAAGAAGGCCGCCTTAACCTATCCTGTACTCATACTTTTTCCCGTTATTTCTTACCACAAATTGTCGATGCCTATCGTCATAAATATTCCAAAGTGGCTATGCATATTTATCAGGGAGGCTTACACAATACCAATAAAGAGCTTGATGATGGAAGATTGGATTTTGCATTGGTGCATGATGGTGAAGAAGTTTTTAATGACAAAATTCAGTTGCCCTGTTTCTTTTGGAGTCGTTGTATTGTCGTGCCACAAAATCATCCATTGTCCAAAGTGAGATCGATCAATCTGGATATATTGGCGCAATATCCACTGTTAACCCATACTAGTTCAGGGGGTAAAACCAACCGTATTGAACAGGTCTTTAAAGAAAACGGATTTACCCCTGAAATTGTTTTTTCTGCAACGGATTGTGAGATTATAAAATCCTATGTGCGTATGGGATTAGGAGTTGGTATTATCGCTTGCATGGCTTTTGAAAAGCATCTGGATGCGGATCTGGTTAGTATTCCGATCGATCATCTTATTCCACGTTCTCTGGTAAACGTTGTGTTTGATAGAAATTTATATTTTAGAGAATTTATTTTTTCCTTTATTGAATCACTCGCCCCTCAACTTTCTAAAGAGTTGATATTGCAGGCCCAACAAACCAAATCAGTTAATAAAATTTCTAAAATGGTGGATCAGTCCTTGATCCCGTTAAT
>Ga0256845_1000668_pt1 | contig 30778 bp, 32 predicted proteins | sample RiftiametaG_FD_189101 | JGI IMG/M metagenome (GOLD analysis project Ga0256845, IMG submission 189101) | Tube worm associated microbial communities from hydrothermal vent at the East Pacific Rise, Pacific Ocean - Riftia | ecosystem: Host-associated > Annelida > Integument > Unclassified ...
TTCCCGGAACTGAGCCGGGTATCGCCGAGGGGCTGATTTTCTCGTCTTCGTTGTTTTGTTCTTCACGGTCGTTTTCTTGGACATATTTCACTTCACGGGTGTCCGTGAAAACGGATCATACTCAGTCATCCGCATCGCGGGGTTGTCCGGAAACAACACTGACTGTGCGATCGCTCTGGCGAACCTATCCGATGAGAACCGACAGACCTACGATCTTTCCGGACTTCTCCCTTGCACATGGATGGGTCTGCGTGAGCTTCATCGCGTCTTGCTCGATAGCAGTCGCACCGTTGAACTGACCGGAGTCGACGAGCAGACCTTCCGTCACCTAAAGCTCATCGACAACGAAGATCGACGCATCGTTTTTAGGCAAGTGGGTTTCCGGGTCATGGGATGCCCAAATGGCCCCCCTCTTTGCTCCGAACTGTCAGAGGTCACCATCGATGAGCAAGGACGAACCACCGTCGGTAATATCGAAGTGCTCGGACTCGGTGCGAACATCGTTCCGGGCCACACCCAAGCCGCCAACGATGGGTCCAGCGAACCACCATTTGTGCCCGCATACTTTCATTTTCTACACGACATGGTGGAGTTGGGCGGCTGCATCATGGGGGGCATTCAGCTCGAAATGCTCGAATTGGTACGAAGGATTTCAGCACGCGCCCGTACCTACGATCGAGCTCTTGCTGTTCACGTGATTGATCATGTCCCCCTTGGCCCTGTCCTTCAGGACCTGCATCTGGCGATCACAGATTGTATGCGCTCGCCATGCAAGCAGGCCGAAGACTTGCGTAAAAAATTGGTTCAACGCGCTACCGATATTCAAGAGATCTTTGGTGATATTGATAACCGAGAGCTGCAGCTCAATCAACAGTTGCTCACCTTCCCGGATTTCCTACCAGACCTCAGAGCGCTCACCGACCTCATGGAAGACCGCGGCGTCGCTGTCGGCAACTTAATCCACAATCTGAATCTCGTCACTGGAATCAAGCATTCGCTAGGTATCCTTGCACTTCGCTCTCTTGATGTAGATGAACTCGAAGACCTCCGAGATGACTTCGAGATAATGGACATCGACAGCGAAGAGAGCTGGCCGGATACACTCTCTGTGCTGGAGTCCGAGATCGCCGAACTGATTCAAATGCGATCCGACTTCATGGTCCCGGTCCAAGGATTTGATCTCGCGCGCCAAGTTCTGGAACATCGAATCGACGAACTTGTGGCGATCGAAGACAAATGGGCCGGGACGGGTATCCCTGCACCGGACACAATGGAAACGCTCCGTGAGACCCTGCGAGACAAGATGTCGTCTCGGCTGATCACGGATCAGGAACGTCACGCCTTCCGCTTTCATTTCCCGGTCTCACCCGCCTCGGAGAGATTGGACACAGACAGCCAGAGCGAGGCGGTAGACAACGAAGAGGACCCCATGGACCCAGGCGAAATGATGTTTTTCTAGGTCCGTTCCGAGTGGGACGTTGTCAGCCGATCCACCAATGCCACAAATCGTTCGTGCACACGAACAATTGTTGTCGCGAGTTCGCGCTGTTCATCCAAAACCGCCGCGAGTATTTTTCTGGTCGTCAGCGGGTTCGCCAAGACCACCCGAAAAACGACCACGTCCAAGCCCCCGTAGCGGCTTGGCGTCAGCATTGTTCGTGAAACAAAGGCCTGGCCACGCTCACGCTGTGCCTTTTGCAGGTCCGTCGTACACACATTCAGCTGTTCAGTGGCCCAAGCCATCTGCGGCTTCGAGCACGTTTCCAGGAGGGCTTGCAATGCCTGTGGAACATAGCGATAGGTCAGGATATTGGTCGCCGGCGCCGTGATCAACTCAAAATCGGGGTCTGCGTCGATCATCTCCCCGAAGACCTTTGCACGTTCTATTCCGCCGTTGATCAGCAACTCGTAGCCCTTGCGGCCGAAAATATGCAGGGCGGCATGCAGCAACATGGCCATACCTGGCCTCGACCCCTCCAAACTGCTCCGTCCAAGGTCTTTCGATCCACGCCGGATGATGTACTGGGCATAGTGACGGATGTCTTCGACCAGATGCGGATCCCGAAATAGCACGATTCCGATCCCCATCGGGATGTAGAGCTGTTTATGTGCATCGATCGAGATTGAGTCGGCCCTTTCGATCCCTCGCAACAAGCCCCGGTAGCGATTCGACAACAGCAAGGGACCACCCCATGCAGCGTCGACGTGAAAATGGCAGCCAAAGCGTACACACAGGCTGGCCATCGCATCGAGAGGATCGACGTGACCTGTCTCGGTGGTCCCAGCGATCCCCACAACAGCCAGCACCTTGATCCGACGGCGTTCAAGGGCGTGCAACCGGTCTTCGAGCGCGCCGAGATCGATGCTATTGTCGACACCTGTCGGGACCGAGATAAGTTCTTCTCTCCCGAGTCCCAAGACGTCAGCGGCCTTCGACAGTGAGTAGTGGCCTCGCTCCGAAACGAGCACCGCCAACCCCTCATATCCGTAGTGCTGAAGGGCTCGATACAACCCGGTTTCCGCGACGCCTGGAAACTCACCATCAGGCCCGAGCACATGATTGCGTGCGGCCCAAAGCGCTGTCAGATTCGCTATGGTTCCGCCCGAGCAAACCGCCCCTAGAGCGCTCTCGCTGTCGTGAATATACCGATCGTAGAAGGCTTCGGTCTCGCCGAATGCGAGCCGGTGAAACATCGCTAGCACCTGACGTTCGAGCGGCGTGAACACCTTTGAAGTCTCGGTCTTCACCAAGTTCTGGTTGAGTGCCGTCATGATCTTCGACAGCGGCAACATGAAATAGGGAATCGCCGATGTCATATGGCCGATAAAACTCGGAGATGCGGTGTGCACAGACTCGGCGACGAGCCGGTTGAGCACAAAGTCCGTGTGATCGGACACAAAGGTCGGCTCCTCGGGAATCAAGGTCTCCGTGAAATCGCGCTCGATATCAACAATTTCCCGCTGCGACGCGACGATATTGTCTTGGAGAAATCCCATGAGGTTTTGGGAAATATCTCTTTCAATGCGACCGAGCGTGGAATCCGGCGCTTCGGGGACCGTAAAGACCCGATGAAGGCTTTCGGGTGAGGCCTCGGCGATTTTCCGTCTCTCAGCCATGGGACTTATGGCCGCACGGTACCACGAAAATCAGGCCATCATTGTCCCCCGCCAGCCCTCGCCACCGGAGAAACTAGCGACCTTGAAATTCGGTCATCCGCGCGCGAAGGTCATCCGGTATCGGCAGAGAGCGCATGTACCCGTCGCTGGCTGGATTCATGTCCAACACGACAACGACCGAGTGACCCACAACCCGGATCGGCTGAGACGTCGATGGTCGTGCTTGCATCCCTGCCATGTCTCTTGAGATCTCATATCCCAGTCGCAAAGAGCTACGTCCAATGTCTTCCACCCGAAGACGGACCTGCACGACTTCCCCAAACCGCGTCGGGATACGAAAATCAGCCTCAGTATGCACCGAAGGAAAACCAAGTCGGCGCCCAACGACAACGTCCGCGTAGCTTTGGCCGAGGTGTTCATCAAACCACGTTTCCATCGCCTCATGAAAGAAATGAAAAAAACGCGGAAAATAGACAATTCCCGCCGGGTCACAATCCCCGAAACGAACATTTTGACGATGGATGTGAATCACGAACCGGCCAATGATGCGTGGTGCTGGTACAAAAGACCAGCGCCTCAATCTCAACCTTTGGGCCGCTGGTCGGGATGTTCGTTGTACCAGGTCTCAACGGTCTCTTCGGTCAACTCGACGACCAGATCACGGTCTGCAACGGTCACTTGGCAGGCCAAGCGACTGTTTGGCTGGACATCGAACGCCATGTCGAGACGATCTTCCTCGGCGTCGCTGGCGGTTTCCAATGAACCCGCGCCCTCAAGAATACGGCAGTGGCAGGAGGAACAGCCACACACACCACCACAAGCCGATCCCAATTTGATCCCGTGTTGCTCAGCGATAGCGAGCAGATTCTCTCCCCTCGCAGCGCTGACCGTAATCTCGCCGTCCGGGCCACCAACATAGGTAATTTTTGCCATAATCGACTCAGCGCTCCAGTATCTCTGCGTGTTCTGACCCGCGAATGCGGTCAAGTTCTTCGTCGTCCGCCAGCCGACCTTCGATCTCCGCAAGGGTCTGGCCCCCCATGCCGGCACGGAGCGCGCGCTCCATTCGCCGTTGGGCGAAGGCCGCGCTCGCTTTTTCGAGTCGCTCCCGCAGCGCGTTTAATGTTGGCCCCGTCCCGTTCATGTTCGCCATGGCCAGGTCCCCTTCCGCAATCAAGGCCGTGATGCTCTCGGCCTCGCCCTCCACCAGCATACCATCGACCTCGCCGACCTCCACCAAGGCCGTTTTTACAGCCAACGCGACCCTGCCAAATTCAACCCTCGCTTCGGCGAGGTCTCGCGCATCGTAGTCCTCGCGTGCACGATCTAAACTCTCCATCACCAGACGATCCACCTCGACTTCATCGAGCCCGTAGGTGGGCTTCACTTCAATGGTTTGCTTGGATCCCGTCATCAACTCCCTCGCCGTTACCGTGAGTAACGCGTCCGCATCCAATTCGAATGTCACCTCTATACGCGCCATCGAAGGGGGAAGCTGAGGGATATCACGCAGATCAAATTTTGCCAGCGAGCGGCAATCCTTCGCCAATTCTCTCTCGCCCTGGACGACATTTATTGCCATTGCCGTCTGTTTTTCGGAGTAGTTTGTAAAGGTTTGCCGGGCGCTGATTGGGATGGTGGCATTGCGCGGAATGATCTTCTCGACAATGCCGCCTATGGTCTCTAGGCCAAGACTCAAAGGGACGACGTCAAGCAGCGTCACGCCTTCTCGTGCGCTACCGGACAGCACATCGGCTAAGATCGCAGCACCGTAAGCCACAACTCGATCCGGGTCGATGTCACAAAACGGTCGACGACCGAAGGTCTTCTCGACGGCTTCACGCACACTCGGCACTCGCGTAGATCCCCCCACCAACACCACACCCGCGACGTCCTCGACAGTGACATCAGCATCCTTGAGCGCACGTTTACAACAACGAATCGTTCGCCCGACGGCGGTTGCGATCATGCCTTCAAAAGTCGACCGTTCGAGTCGATGGTCACACAAGCCGCTCAGCGGCAGGGATACCATCACGAAATCCGCAGTGCTGAGCGATTCTTTCGCGCGACGAGATTCGGCCATCGCTTCTTGAACCTGCTGCGGCGAGGCACGATCAATCTTCGCTACATCAAACAAATAGGCCATGAGCGCACGATCAAAATCGTCACCGCCCAGCGCAGAGTCGCCTCCCGTCGCCAAGACCCTAAACACTCCCTCGCGCAGATCCAACACACTGATGTCGAAAGTCCCGCCGCCCAGGTCGTAGACGGCAAAAAGTCCACTTTCGCCGCGATCGAGGCCGTAGGCCAGTGCCGCCGCGGTTGGTTCTGCCAGCAGTCGATACACTTTAATGCCTGCCAGGCGCCCCGCATCTTTCGTCGCCTGACGCTGTGCGTCGTCAAAATAGGCGGGAACAGTGATCACCGCACCATCGACGTCCCCGTCGAGTTCCTGCTCCGCCCGTTCGCGTAGCACCTTGAGAATACTCGCTGAAGTCTCGACGGGAGTCACCAAGGTAGCGCGACCAACATCCAAACGTACAACCCTCGCCGGTTCACCATCCGCATCGCGCGATGGCATCACGTAGGGATGCTCAAATTTAATGTCGGCCGGTGCCCGACCCATGAAGCGTTTGACGCTGCTTACAACCTGCGAAGGGAACGCCAACGCCTGAGCTCTTGCGGCTTCACCGACCTCGATCCTCTCGGTGGCGTAGGAAACGACCGAAGGCAGAAGTGCTTGCTTCTCACCCAGGACGGTGGGCTGCGCTCCATTCGCAGCGATGCTGACCAAGCTGTGGGTCGTTCCAAGATCGATGCCAATGCCACGTCCCGCCTGACGAGTCGACTTGGCGGAACCCTCACCGGGCTCTGAGATCTGAAAAAGGCCAACCGCGTCGTCGAACGATGGTTCCTTTGAAGACATGGTGCTCGTTGTTCTCCTGGAGTTCGCTCACCCCTCGAGCGAACCTTCAATTTCTTCAGTCAAACGCTTCAAATACCGAACCGTCACCAGTTCCTGAGCCGCGAGCTCGGTATTGTTGGCATGCAAGGCATCGACCGCCCTACGAAGTACAGTCTCAGCCTCGCCTTCGATTTCGTCGGCGAAAGATGCAAGAGCTTGCTCGCCCTTGGCCCTACAGGCATCGAGCGCATCTCGGCGCTCGATCATCTCGATCAAGAACGCTTGGCCGGGATCTGGAGCGCCGCCGGGCCCCGAACGATCGAGATCGATGCCTCCGAGTGCAACAAGATACTCAGCGCGAGCGACAGGGTCTCGGAGCGCTCGATACGCCCGATTTAATAAGTCCGTCCGCTCCTGCGCCGCACGCTGAATCGCCACATCGGCCGTGGCAACTCGGTCCGGGTGTGATTTTTTTGCCCGTGCGAGATAGGCGTCCTCGAGCACACGTCGGTCGATGGCGTAGACGGCTGGAAGCCCTAGCACATCAAAAAAATTTTCAGAAGGCGATCGACTCACCACAACCGCAGCTATCCTTGGTGTTGGGATTCTTGAACTTAAAACCATGTCCGCGAATACCCGTCTCGAAATCGACCTCAGTGCCAGCGAGCAAGATCATGCTCTTCGGGTCCACATGAATTTCGACGCCATGCTGCCTCGACACGTGATCGTTGGCCCGTCCCCCTCCGTCATCAAACTCGAAGAGGTATGAGTATCCCGTGCATCCGCCACCACGGATACCAAGACGAATCGCCGACTCCGGCGTCCCTCGTCTATGCAACTGATCGCGCATCACCTTGCCGGCCCGAGCGGTCACGGAGACTCCCGGGTTTTCGACACGACGCTCCACCATGGTCGGCTCACTCGTCGGCTCGGGATTCATCCAACGTCCTCGCCCTGATCGACCTTCTGTTTCGCCTGATAATCTGCGATCGCCGCCTTAATCGCGTCCTCCGCCAGCACTGAACAGTGAATCTTAACCGGCGGAAGCGACAGTTCTTCAGCGATCTGGCTGTTTCGAATCTGTTTCGCGTCGTCGACCGACATCCCCTTAACCCACTCCGTGACCAAACTCGAGCTGGCGATCGCACTTCCGCAACCGTAGGTCTTGAACTTTGCGTCGGTGATCACCCCCTGTGCATCCACACGAATCTGCAGCTTCATCACATCGCCGCATGCGGGGGCCCCGACAATCCCGGTACCCACAGTGTCGGAGGACTTGTCGAGTGACCCGACGTTACGGGGCTGCTCGTAGTGGTCGATGACTTTATCGCTGTATGCCATTTGACTTGCTTTCTGGAAAACTCCGATTGAGACTGTCTCAATCTTGTCTAGTGTGCCGCCCACTCGATCGAGGCGAGATCGATTCCCTCTTGGACCATCTCCCACAGAGGCGACATCTCGCGCAGCCGCGCAACCGTATCGCGGATCGAATCAACGACGAAATCAATCTCGGCCCGTGTTGTCATGCGACCCACGGTGATCCGTAGACTCGAGTGGGCTAGCTCGTCGTTGAGCCCCATGTTCCGAAGCACATAGCTCGGCTCAAGGCTCGCCGACGTACACGCGGACCCCGAGGATATCGCTATGTCTTTGAGACCCATAAGCAACGATTCCCCCTCAACATAGCTGAACGACACGTTCAACGTCCCAGGGACCCTGTGAGCCAAGGACCCGTTGACCTGGCAGTTCGGGACCTCATTGGCCAGACGTTGGCGAAGGTGCTCTCGAAGCCCGAGGATTCTGGCGCCCTCCGATTCAAAGTCCTCAAGCGCAATTCGAGCCGCGGCACCAAATCCCACCACGCCGGAAACATTAATCGTCCCAGAGCGGTTTCCTCGTTCGTGCCCGCCACCGTGAATCTGCGGGGAAAGACGCACCCGCGGCCGTCGTCGACGAACGTAGAGAGCCCCAACACCTTTGGGCCCATAGATTTTGTGGGCTGAAATGCTCATCAAATCTATGTTCATCTCTGATACGTCGATCGGAATCTTGCCAAAGGCCTGCACCGCATCGGTGTGAAACAGCACTCCACGCTCGTGACACAATTTTCCGATTTCAGCGATCGGCTGAATCACCCCGGTCTCGTTGTTCGCAAACATCACTGAGACCATGATCGTCTTGTCGGTGATGGCCCCGGCCAAATCGTCCAGCGAGACTAGACCGTCTGTGCCCACTGGCAAATACGTAACCTCATGACCCTGGCGCTCAAGGTGCTTGCACGGGTCGAGCACAGCTTTGTGTTCTGTGGTGACCGTGACCACGTGATTTCCCTTGGCACCGAGATACTCTGCTGCCCCTTTGATCGCCAAATTGTTCGACTCCGTGGCACCGCTCGTCCACACAATTTCCTTGCCCGTGGCCCCAATGGCCTTGGCCACCGAATTTCGAGCCGACTCCACGGCCTCTTCGGCAGACCAACCGAACGCATGCGTTCGGCTAGCGGCATTCCCAAACACCTCGGAAAAGTAGGGAAGCATAATCTCAAGCACCCGGGGATCTACGGGGCAGGTTGCTGCGTAGTCGAGATAGATTGGGAACTTCATGATCGAATCGGACTTCGTGTTTCGGAAAGGGTTTGGACGGCAACCGCCCATCGAAAATCAGTTGGCGGGTGCATCCGTCTGGACTGGGGATACACCGGCGGCGGAGGTGCCCGCGTCGACGGCGGCCTCCGTTGCCGGCTGCCGAACGGAAATGTTTGTATCGGTGACGGTTGGGAGGCTGTGTTTATCAGATTCACAGATCTCGACATGGGCGCCATCTTCGCCCCGGCGCCCAAGATGCAAACCCGTCACGAGGCCGGGCCCCGGAAGCACATGCCGGTCGTCGTCGCACTCCGCGCACGCCTCCGATGAAGCTTCGCTACAGCCCCGGCAAGCCTCAAGATAGGCCAAACTCGCAGTAAGATCCGTCTCGAGCTCCAGCAGGTGCCTCACCTGTTCCCGGGTCTGCGAAAGTTTAGCGCCAAACAATTCGCGCACCCCGTCCATTGCGCCAGGCGCGCTATTCGAGGCCTCAACGGCCTCCAACAGCCCTCGGATCTGACTGAGCTTGAAGCCCATCGCCTGCAACTTGTTTATCCAAGCGACTCTGGCCACATGGTCAGGTCTATAGAGCCGAAAACCACCTTCGGACCGATCGGGAAGCAGAAGCTTCATCTCTTCATACAGGTGCAGGGCCCGGACGGTTTTTCCCGTCTTACGCGCCAGTTCACCGATCTTCATAGGTCGAGGCATTCTATTCCTTACGTGCACGAGAGTTTTTGCGTCGTAACCATGCCTTGATCCACATCAGGGATCAAGGCCTATTCGTGGTCATATAGCTCATCATGAGGTGATCTGCACAGATCTGGTCTTAGAGTCTCACACGCTCATCTCGATCTCTTACGCACGAGTCAGCTCATGGCAGTTTCCTCATTTTTTCGGTATCCCAAGTCGGTTGTCCGGCCCGTCCCGATCGATGCATCCTCGCGGCGTGCGTTTCCGGTGGATTTGTTTGATTGGGTCGGCCTCTCTGTCGGTCGCCAGCTGCGACGCGAGTCCTCCGCTCGACCGACCACCGGTGGAGGCGTTGGCATCGGGGGGCGAGGCTGGAGCCTCGGTTCCGGTATCCCCTGTCGTCGCTGCTGACCGGACGACCGAGCACCACGGACCCCGAGTTCACCTCATGCTCGCGCTGCGCAATGGCGCCCACTATCGCGCCACCACCGTAGGTATGACAACGTTTGCCCTCGTCGGAAAACCGATGGGGTTTGCAAGAGAAGAAGAACTTCGGATCTTCGATTGCGAGCGACAAGGCGCTCAACGTAACTGCGTTCTCGAACACCGTTTTCGCAACTTCGATGCCGAGCTTCCTCTCGGTAAGGCGCTGAAGATCGGTGAGGCCAAGGTCGCGCCGCTCGTGTCGTCTCATCGAATCAACGCCCAAGGAGAGCGCCTTGGCACGACGAAAGTTTCCGCGCCTGAAGGCTTGTCTACGGGCGCAGAGGCGATGGCTCTACGAGGCACACATCGAATGTTCTGCCTAAGTTTCCCCGACCAACCGGTTGCCGTCGGTGAAACTTGGCCAAGTTCCTGTCGACTCTACGTAGGCGGACAAGTACAGCAACGCACCGTGACCTGGCGTCTTCAGGCGCTTGAAGACGATCCTGAGGTTGGCCAAAAGGCCGTCTTGACCATGTCGGGAGATGTCTCGACTGCTGACCCGAAGATTCCCGGAAAACGCCGTGGCGGAAGCATCGCCGGCAAACTCTATTTTTTGGTGGACAAGGGCGAGCCCTTCAGTCTGAGACAAAAAATTCATTTGCAATCGCCGGCGGGCAACGGCCTAAACACCGAAATGGATCTTCACACCCAGTTCGTCGAGATTGTTCCTGCGGAATCCGCCTCGTCCCAGCCCGTCGTGGGTGTCGCAGAGCCAGCACCGCAATCATCATTCGCGGCACCGAAAAACTAGACCACGAATCTCTCCCTAAGGCTCAGAAGCTGGTGTACCTTCGTTCAGATGGGATTTTCGGATAGAATGAGTGAGTGTCTGGGTGCTGAGGGATCCCGCGTCAAACTTGATCGCATTGACGGTCCGGTACGCCCCGGCTCTGTCGCTGAAACAGACGTTCATATCCATGGTGGAAACCGGCCTGCCACGGTTCGCCGATTGATTCTACGTATCGTCGAAGCTCGCCGTCATTGGACGGACTCGAGCGGAACTACAGTGAACGATACCGAAGCCCAAGAACGCTCGGACCGACGCGAACTTACGCCAGTCTGGACCCGACAAATCTTGGCCGAGTCGCAGGTCGACGTCGCTGCGACGGTCGAAGCCGGCACGCCCCATACGGTCCCTGTCTCCTTGGAAATCCCCCTGCAATGCGGACAGACTAGCGCGGCATGTGTGATCACGATGCACGCTCAGGCGGACATTCCAGGACAGATCGATCCCACCGGAACAACGGCCATTCCCGTTGCCTGAGCGCCATTTTTCCAGCGATCGACCGATCACGAACAACGCGGTCCGACGGCGGTCCGCGCCGACCCGCTCGAGGCATCGAGGCGACGATACCCGTTCCGATCACGACTCACGGCCCGAAACCGGGCCCCCAGACGCTCAAGAGAGCGACGATTGGAACGAAGAGTCAACTATGCTCCATGCGGTACAAACGGATCGAGATCGGTCCTGCATCAAAGTGCCTGAGAGCCTCGACGATATCGATGGCCTGCTGGCACTACGTGCCGCAGTGGAAGAACGGATTACAAACGGCTGCCTCCTTCTCGAGCTCGACTGCACCCGGCTGCGTTCGGTGTCTCACCCGGCCCTCGGTTGGCTAACAGAGACTGCGAGCCGGTTGGCCGTCCACAGCGGGACGCTGGTTCTCAATCACGTGGGGCCGGGAATTTGCCTCCAATTGCGCTCGCTCGGACCCGATCTTCCGGGGCTTGAGCTTCGTCGAGCACCCGTCCGACGTCACTAGCATTTCGCCCCGAGATTCGGGATCTGGCGATCGATCAAAAAGTGCTTTTGCCCGCCCTTTTTGCCCTCGACATCCTGCATGACTAGCCATCATCTACCCGGATAAAACTCCACCCGCCTTCTCCAGTAATTCGCTGACCATAGCCATAGTCGCCGGTGATCGCCGTATCCTCTCGGTTGATCATCAACCACCCTATCCCTCGACTGCCGCGGCCATCCTGCCATGTAAAATCACTGCGGTTTGCTTGGGCGGATCCCCCCGTGCCGAGGTCAAGGACAATTTGGTCGAGCAGCAGGACCAACTCGACCTCACTGTCATCGCTTTCGAAGGATCCATAGAGTTGGCCGACGTTCAGCTCCCCGAGCAACATGGTGCCCGGGCGCCCCGCGATCTCCCCGTACCATTCTCCGGTGAAGTCGGGCTCCAACTCAAAGGCCATCGCCGCTGGGTAATCTAGGCTCGGCGCTTGACTCTGTCCCTCAGGCCGACAGGCTCCCATCAAAAACGCGGCCACGACAAGTTTGAGACCGCGACGTAGGACCGGCGAAAGGCTCCTCGACGACGCGAATGGTTTGAAGAATCTGAGCACGGGGCCACGCGGGCATAGCAAATGTCCGGCGAAGCCGCACGATCTCTCGCCGCCAAAGCAGGTGCCATTCCATCCCCGGCTCAGAACTTGGGCGGCGCAGTCGAAATCCGTGGGAGATGCGCGATTCAAGGCTATGGCAGTGGCCAATTTTAGACTCGCAAGCGGCTCGACCCTGCCCTATTCTTTGCCTGGAGTGAAATGCCCTGCCACCGACCCCGGTATGTGCCGCATCGCGGCGGCGTTCCTGTGCGCAGTCGCGCTCAGCGGTGCGCACAGGAACGCCCTCGCGCAACCTGCCCCCGGAACAATCGAGCCGATCGCAAGTGAGATCGCTGCCCCCACGGGACCTAAACATGGTGATGCACCCGCCCCCCGAGCCCTCTCCACTCAAAATCCGGGCTCGGACTCCACCACCGCACCACCACCACCAACAGCGGCTGTCTTTGCGCCTCCACCCGGCACCGAATCCAGCTCCATCGGGAGTTCGAACCCCGCCACCGATACGGTCGACCCGAATGAGACAGCCGGACCACGCGCAGCAAACGCTCCCACTGCCAACACCGAAACAATCGCGGCGCGGACGGCACACGAGGAGCCTCAGCCCATCATCACCGAGATTCAAAGCGTGTCCGCACCTCGCGGCGGTGGCGTCGCGGGCAGGGTCAGTAACGCCAACGACGGCGATCGGGCCGCCGCAGATCTCGAAGGTGAGACCCTCGATCCCCACGATGTTCTTCAGGCCCCCGCGCGCATGCCAGCACTCCAGGCGGCTGGCTGGTGGACATTGTTCGGCGCGGTAAGCCTCGCCGCAGCAGGAGGCGTATTCGCTGGCATCGTAGAGAGCCGAGAAGACGAGCTGGAACATCTCGCCTTTGCCTTCGACACGAACACTGGCGGACGCCTTCAGTATGAAGATATTCGCGACCAGTACGAGCGACGAGTCAGCGAAGGGCTCCGACATCAGGCGGCAGCCCGCGTCTTTCTCGTATCCGGGGGCGTCTTCCTCGTTGCGAGTCTCGCCTTGTTTGCCGCTCATCGCGCACGAAAACGACAAACGAAACCCACCGCAAGTCGACTACGAGCCCTCCCGGGCGGCTTGGAGTTCCATTTCTAATGACCCTTCCCCGAGCCTTCCCCCACCGTGCTTCGGTGCGCCACACGCCCACCACACGCCGATACGCCACCGTCTGGATCTGCGCGTTCGCTATTCAATTTTCTCTTGGCTGTTTCGATCCACCGGCGGCCGCAGTCTTATTTCAGTGTGTCCCAGCGAACGCCAACTCCTGCCCTGCTGGCTACACCTGCGAAGAAGACCGGTGCTGCCACCGCAACGGATCTCGAATCGAAGACCACCACGGTGAATGTGCTCTCGGCGGGGAAACCTCCGACGCCTCCGACGCCTCCGACGCCTCCGACGGCTAGCGAACATTGATCCGTGCCGATGACCGGGGCCTCGATTCCGGCGCAGTTGCCCCTCGCCTTGCCGGCCCCTGCAGGCCAGGGTACAAGAGCGACCGATCTTGGCCGTCTCGCCATAATCTGCCCTCTAGGGCCATTCCGGCTCGCAACGGGCCCTCGAAAGTGACTCAACAGTGGGATTCAAGGACTTTTTTGGCGGCGGTGGCGACCGCAACAAATCCAAGAGCGCCAAGCTCATCAAGACGGCGATCAACCCGTACACCCAAAGCGCGGAGCGATATCGGGCCATGGAGACGCTCCTCGATCTGGCTGGCCGCGATGACAACGAGGCGAACGCCGCTTATGTCGGTCTGCTTCGACGATTTACCATCACCTCGACCAAAAGCATCGAGGACGAAGAGGAAAAGGGCTGGATCTATCGACGCTTGGGCATGGTCGGGAAGCCGCTTCTCCCTGCGATCAAACGTTTCAGTCTCGAGCACGACTCGATCGCCTGGCCACTGAGGATCCTCGAAGACGTCGCTAACGAGGACGAAGAATGGTTGGTGCTTCAGGCGCTACTCGACACCTATCCGCCTTCCCACGACGGCCACGGCACCAAAAAGAACCAATTTTTGACGCATATTCACGAGATCGACGACGATCGCGTACCGACGATCTTGGCCAATTATCTCGCCGACGAAGATGAGGACGTCCGGTACCAGGTCGTCGAGGCCCTGCTCGACATCGGCGAAAAAGAGAAATGTCTTGCCCCGCTTTGTGCGCAGCTCACCAAGGACGGCGAGGACTCTGTCCGGCTGCGAACACGCATCCTCGAGGGTCTCGCCGAACATGAGTGGGACTTGGGCGCGCTCGCTCCGAAGCTCGCGTCACGGCTCGGGAGCGAACACAAGATCGAGGGAAACCGGATCCGACGCCGCTAGGCGGACTCTCTATCATTGTCTCGCCTCACCAGAACCGCGTTGAATTCGCGGTCCCGGATTGGTGCTGCGCGCGCCAAAGAGGCGACACGACCGAGAGCCGACCATGCCACGCCGCGACGACATCAAGAAAATCTGCGTACTCGGTTCCGGACCGATCGTTATCGGTCAAGCCTGTGAATTCGACTATTCAGGAACCCAAGCCGTCAAGGCGCTGAAGGAAGAGGGATACGAGGTCGTCCTTCTCAATTCAAACCCGGCGACCATCATGACCGATCCGGAGCTGGCCGATTGTACTTTTTTGCGGCCGCTCACCCCCGACAACCTCAATCAGCTGCTCGCGGAGACGCGTCCTGACGCCGTATTGCCTACGGTCGGTGGCCAGACCGCGCTCAATCTAGCGATCGAGACAGCCAGACGGGGAATTTTTCAACATCATGGCGTCGAGCTCCTAGGTGCATCGATCGAGGTCATCGAGAAGGCCGAAGATCGCGACCGTTTCAAAACCGCAATGCGAGCGATCGGTCTCGATGTCCCGAACTCCGTCTATGTAGAGAGTCTCGACCAAGCGTGGACCGCACTTGAACAGGTTGGCTTCCCAGCGATCATTCGCCCCTCCTTTACGATGGGTGGATCCGGGGCCGCCATCGCCTACAATCGTGACGAGTATAAAGCCATGGTTCGCCACGCACTTGGTGAGAGCATGCGCGGCGAGGCCCTCATCGAGGAGTCGGTTCTGGGCTGGAAGGAATACGAGCTGGAGGTCATGCGCGACGCGAAAGACAATTTCGTCGTTATCTGCTCGATCGAGAATCTCGACCCGATGGGCATCCACACCGGCGACAGCATCACCGTCGCCCCCGCGCTCACCCTTACCGACAAGGAGTTTCAACGCATGCGCGATGCTGCAAGAGCCGTCGTCACTGAGATTGGCGTCACCACCGGCGGATGCAATATCCAATTTGCTATCAACCCTGAGAATGGGCGGATGATCGTTATTGAGATGAACCCTCGAGTCAGCCGTTCCTCGGCGTTGGCATCTAAAGCCACCGGTTTTCCCATCGCCAAGTTCGCCGCAAAACTCGCCGTGGGCTACACTCTCGACGAACTCAACAACGACATCACGCGCTCGACTCCCGCAAGCTTTGAGCCGACGATCGACTACGTTGTGACCAAAATCCCCCGCTTCGCCTTTGAGAAGTTCAAGGGATCTGACGACACGCTGACGATTCAAATGAAGTCCGTAGGCGAAGTGATGTCCATTGGACGAACCTTCCGCGAATCACTCGGCAAAGCGATCGTCAGTACCGAAACCGGTACTGAGGGCTTCGACTGGAACGACGAAGAATTCACGGACGACCGTCTCGAAACGATGATGTCGAGGCCAAACCCCGCCCGTCTTTGGGTGCTCGGGGAGGCGATGCGACGCGGAATTTCGCTCGAAAGAATTTTCGATCGCACAAAAATCGACCCCTGGTTTCTTCACCACATCGCGGCGATCATCGACTGCGAACAATCCATCTCATCCGGCCCGAAAGGTAGAGCACCAGCGGCCGATGCCCTGTTGTGGGCGAAAAGAAATGGGCTCGGGGATCTCCGAATCGCCTCGCTTTGCGACGCCACCGAGGAGGCGATCCGTACGCAACGGCTGCGATCAAATATCCGCCCAGTCTTCAAACACATCGACACCTGCGCCGCAGAATTTCAGACCCAAACGCCCTATCTCTACTCGACCTATGAGGACGAAGATGAGTCTGATGTCAGTGATCGAAAGAAGGTCGTCATCCTTGGGGGAGGACCCAACCGAATCGGTCAAGGCCTTGAATTCGACTACTGCTGCTGCCATGCGTCATTTGCGCTGCGCGAGGCTGGCTATGAAACGATCATGGTCAACTGCAACCCGGAGACCGTCTCTACCGACTACGACACAAGTGACCGCCTCTATTTCGAGCCACTCACACGCGAGCACGTGCTCAACATTCTCGATCTCGAGTCCACACGGGGCGAAATCGTTGGTGTACTGGTCCAATTTGGCGGCCAGACGCCGCTAAAACTCGCGGCTGCGATCGAAAGTGCCGGGTATAAACTCCTGGGGACCCCCGCGGACTCCATTGACCGTGCGGAGGACCGTGGGCGTTTCGGAGAAATGGTAGCGAGGCTCGGTATCAATGCCCCCCGTTGGGGGGTCGCTCGCTCGACGGAGCAGGCCTTTCGTATCAGCCACGACATCGGCTATCCGGTGCTTGTACGGCCCAGCTATGTACTCGGCGGTCGGGCCATGGAGATCGTCTACACCGACAGCGACCTCGACAGCTACATGCGCAAGGCCGTTCGGGCCTCGCCTGATCATCCGGTTCTTATCGACGAATTCCTCAACAACGCAACCGAGTTCGATGTCGATGCCGTGTCCGACGGGACCCGAGTTGTGATCGCGGGAATCATGGAGCATATCGAAGAAGCCGGCATTCACTCGGGCGACTCAAGCTGCTCCTTGCCACCGATCAACGTCGATGAAGATCTTCTTCGCGAGATCCGCACGACGACAGAAGCGCTCACCCGCGAGTTGGGTGTCATCGGCCTGATGAACGTGCAATACGCCCACAAAGACGATCGACTCTACGTTCTTGAGGTTAATCCACGTGGCTCGCGAACGGTTCCCTTCGTTTCGAAGGCCGTTGGCATTCCTTTCGCAAAAGTCGCGGCTCGTATCGCCGCTGGAGAATCGCTGGACGATCTAGGAATTGAAGAACGTGTGCCTCAGCACGTCGCGGTGAAGGTTCCTGTGTTCCCCTTCATGAAATTCGCGGGTGTCGACACTCTCCTCAGTCCCGAGATGCGGAGCACCGGAGAGGTCATGGGGATCGCGTCCGACTTTGGTGCAGCGTTTCATGCGGGACTCGCCGCGGCCGAGGTCCAGCTCCCCCAAGAAGGCCGAGTCTTCATCAGCGTACGCGACAGTGACAAATCCCACGTCATTGGCGTCGTTCAACATCTGGTCCGACTTGGATTTACGATTGTTGCCACACGCGGAAATGCCAAGGTTTTTCGGTCGCACGACATCCCCTGTGAGGAGGTCAATAAGGTCAAGGAGGGCAGACCTCATATCGTCGATCGACTTGTAAACGGCGACATCGCCATGGTCGTGAACACAACCATCGGCCTGCAATCGATCCGGGACTCGTATTCGATACGGCGCACAACCCTCACACTCAAGATTCCCTCTTTCACGACGGTGCGCGGCGCCATTGCCGCGACCCGGGCGATCGAGTCAGCGCGAATGGCGGGACAAATATTGCCTGCGATCTCGATACAGGACTATCACCGCGCGCCGCGGTATACTCCCGAGCAGGCGCAGCTCGACCGTGACGCTAGAACGCACGGGCTCGCCTCGCCCCGGATCGAATCATGAGCGACCAGAGCTTTCCAATCACCCCCGGTGGACTCACCAGGCTACGCGCCAGCCTCAAGCGCATCAAACAGGTTGATCGACCTCAGAACGTCAAAGACATCGAAGAAGCGCTCGAACACGGCGATCTCAAAGAAAACGCCGAGTATCACGCAGCAAAGGAAGCCCAGGCCAAAATCGACGCGCGCAGCAAATACCTGGAGCACAGGATTGCGAAAGCGGTGGTCATCGATCCGACAAAGATCAACAGCGACACCATCGCCTTCGGTGCCACGGTGTCTTTGTGCGACAACGACACCGACAAACACGAGACCTACATCCTTGTCGGTGAAGATGAGACGGAGGTCTCCGACGGAAAAATATCGATCTCGGCGCCTCTGGCACGCGCGCTTCTCGGCAAAGAAGAGGGCGACGAGGTGATCGTTAGTCTTCCGCGCGGACAACGCGATCTCGAAATCCTAAAGATCGAATACAAGCCCATCCTGTAACGGGGTGTGTTAGAGCTAGCGGTCCAAAGGCTGTCTTTCGATGTCCCCGCACGAGCAATTCGTCCACCGCCTTATTAGCGCTCTCTCGCTTGTGGGTATTTTCGCGGCTTCATTCAGTCTCGCGGGCTGCAAGGCGAGTATCGGCGATGTCTGTCGCTGCGACACCGACTGTAAAAGCGACCTTATGTGTGTGGACAACACGAATCGCCGACTGAGCCCCGACATCAGAGTTCCGGATGCCAATGGAGACGGCACACACAGCTACTGCGAAGAGCTGCGTGTCGGGCAATGTGTCGCTACGGATCGGGAAGACGATGGCGAGACTGCCGAGGTCCCATCGCTGATCACTCGGGACGATCTTCCCTCGCGGCGAGATCTTGGCGGCGGCGAAACCGAAACCGAAACCGAAACCGAAACCAGTAGTGACTCTGACTCCGGCAGTGGCGAGGACTCCGGCAGTGGCGATGGCTCCACCAGCAGTGACTCCGGTTCCGGATCCGGATAGCTGGCATGACCGACCCACATTGGCTTTGGCGCCTAAGCGCACCACAGTGGCTCGATAGCGCACACACTGAACTTCAGCGCGGGGCGCAAGCGCTCGTCCACCCGCGGCGATTGGTGACCCACGCAAAACGAGCCGCTGGAATGGCTCTCAATGGCGTATTGGTGACGATGGAATCAGAATGGGGCCGCAGCCAGTGTGAGCATACCTGGGGACGCAGCTACATGGACCACCTGCGTTCGATCGCTCAACAATGTACCCTGGAGCCACGACTGTCTGCGCCGGCCAGCGCCCTCCTGGATAGCGCACAAGACCCTCGCCTCGTCTCGCTAGGATCCCTTAGGTCCCCAGCGAACCTCGGTCCCATCATCGCGGCCCAATCGATCGTCGATCTCTGCCAGGAACTCACCGACGGCCGATAGGCCAACCGTGGGTCTCACGGTAGATCCAATGCAAACGGCTCGCAGGCTGCTCGTCGAATCCCCGCCAGCGGTCCGCGCTTCCAAAGGCCCGTCCGAACGTCCAAGACTCCTTCATGGGCCCGGCTGTACTCGGAGAGGACCTCCAAGTCCGGAATCGGCAGGCGCGGCTGCGCAAGCAACGTAAGGTGCTCACCGCAGCGATGAGGGACAAGAGCGAACAACGGCCCCGCAGGTGTCCCTTCGCTCAAAACTCGCTCTCCAGGCCACAAGGACACGTAGCGCCAGATGCCATCGTGCAAGGTCCCAAGCCAAACATCCTGCGGGATCTCACTATGGAGGCCGCGCTGCTGAACAACCAAAAGGGGTCCGAACGAGCCCACGATCCCACCAAATTCACAGCGGGATAGAGGGAAACAAAACTCCGGCACAGGGCCCTCTCCGACCCGTTTGGTCCCTCCACCGTGCGCCGTCACCGAGGACTCCAGGATCACATCACCGGGGCCCCGCTCGGTCAACAGGTGCCCACAGCCACCATCATCGAGCACGGCTAAAACTGATGCTCGCCCTAGCGAACACTCGCGGACTTCGACCTCTTCAGTTTCGGCCATCGAACGCGTCATCCCAGGACCAGAGAACAGTGACGAACTCAAACATGTCCCCCCGGCGCCGAGCACGAACAACACCAGCACAACGAGGCCCAAAAGACGTGCCATACCCAAGTGACTAACTAGTTGCCGTTTGATCCCGTGGAAATGACGGTCACAACGACCGACGCCCCCTCGTTTGTCGCGGTCACCCCTGGATTGTAGCTCGCCACCCTCCATTCCTGAGCACCTCCGCTAGTTTCGCTAAAGCCCTGCACGCTGCTGTCGTTTACGATGATCTTCGGGTGGCATCCCGCCAGCGCCTCGGTCGGGATCGGGCCCACGCGGAACTCTTTAAGATAGATGTCAGGGTCGTTGATCTTGTATTCGACCTGAAGGCTGAGATTCCCATTGTTCGGATCCTCGATCTGCTGAATGTTCATGACTTCGCAGTCGGGAACGCTAGAGAACTCCCCTGAATCACACAAACGACTCGACCACTCTTCGAACACAGGAGCGCCATCTGTGCCGAGCGCGGCCCAACTTGGCTTCGTCTCCTTGTAAAACGATTTCAGACAGCTCTCACCATATTTGACACGAACAACAACCCGCTTGGTCCCCGCGAACACATTGGTGCTTGTGTCGTTCACGTTCATTTGAATCTTGATCGTCCCGTGATCGTCGGACCCAGAATCATCGCATCCGGCGAAGAGCGTAAGAGCCGGAATAAGGGCAACGAGATGGCGCAGTCGTGGAGACATGGCCAACAGTGTTGCAGGGCCCGCCGATCCAGGCAAGAACACTTCCTGTGCCATGTCCCTTCCGGCCCCCATCGTTGTCGGGACTGCCGAGTCTCCAACGCCTGATTCCTGTGATAGGAAACACCCGATCCCGCGCGGTATAGCGATATGCGATTCTTGCGCCCTCGTGCTGCCCATGCCCATGCCCACGCCCGCCGAAGCTGAAGCCCCCCCCGCTCGCACCAAAAATCACAGAACACCTCGGCAACATGGCTCCGACGCTACCGGGACCGTCGATCAGGCGCACGAGGCCAGCGCTCACGTCTTGCGTGATTGGCTCCAACGCTTCGGCGCGAGCCCGGACCCCAGCCCTTTGTTGGTATCCATCCCTGACATCGGCCCTACCTGTGAATTGCTCCTCGCAGATTCGCTCCTCGCCGACCTCGACCCACAAGAACGATTCGACATGGTCGCCTGGATCCGCGACCAACAACGCGAAGATGGCGCGTGGACAAACCTCGCTGGAGAAGTAGATCTCTCGCTGACCGTCTTCGGCTGGTGGGCACGGCGTCAAGCCGGGGACGATCCACATCAAGAATCGATGGCAGCGGCCCGTCGACGCGTCCTAGAGCTTGGTGGCGCACAGCGTGGGAACTTTGCAGTGCGCCTTTGGCTCGCCATGAGCGGAACCATTCCGTGGAGTTCGTTGCCTGCCGTCCCAACCGCTCTATGGACACCTCGATTTTCCCAGCGTCCGACAAAATCGAGCCCATCGCCGTGGGCCCGAGAGATGCTCACCGCCTACCAACTGCTCACGTTGGCTCCCACCCGGCTGCACGTCCCCGACGCGGACCCCCTCTTGCTACGCGATGTTCGCGGTGTGCCCATCACCCCCCGTATCCGCCGCTCGGGGATCCCCGAGGACCTCCTAGCGATCGCAACCCGCTCACACACGTTTCTACGTCAGTTCTCGAGCACGACCGCCGACACGCGAGCGAAACGAGCCTGCCTGCATAGGATGCATGACACGCAGCAAGCCCATGGCGGATGGTTTTCGGTTCGCCCGACGTTGCTCTCTTTGCTCGCCCTACGGGTGCACGGTGCGAGCTCCAAAGACTCGCGCATACTCGCGGGTCTTCGCTACCTGCGGCGAGCGAGGGGTTGGGTCCAATACGAGGGACAGCGTCACTGGGCCCAAGGTATCTCGGGTCCTGAAAGATCGGTCGAGATCGAGATTCGGGCGGCGCTCGGCCAAAACCAGACACCCGACCTACGTCACCTCCCCCTTTCTGGGGAGCCCCTCCCCGCTCTCGGATCCTACTGGCCACTGGAGCCCGGCGCCGATCGGCATGCCGATCTTGACACGACATGCGCTGCCATTGGCGCACTTGGCGCGGGGGTGCACGGCGAGACCCGCGGCGCTGAATCCCGAGATTATCTGCGCCAGGCTCTCGCCGCCGTGATGGATCACCAGCGTAAAAACGGTAGCTTTGGACGTTTCGAAGCGAGCGAGATCACGTGGGCCGACACTCGTTTTCCTTGGGGCGACTCGGCCCAGGTAGCGACGAGCCGCTCTCGTGGCACCGACGAACGCGAGATCGTCAGAACCGCCCAGGCGATACGTGCTCTCGCTACCCCAACGGCGAACGGCTGCTCAGTCTCGGACAGCATCAAGCGCGGGATCACCTGGCTAGAGCAACAGTTCACGATAGGATCGAGTCAATGGTCGACCGCAACTCTGTGCCACCTTGCGCGATGCGTCGCCTCATTGAGCAAGCGAGATCACCCCTTTCGTACAAGAGTAGAAAGAGCGCTCCGGCGCCGCCAACACGAGAGCGGCGGAGCGGGATCCATCCTGGAGACCGCTCAAATGCTGCTCGCCTTGCTTGACCTCGATGGACCGTGCGTTCAGGCGCAGCGGGCAGCGTTCAGCCTGAGCCTTTCGATCCTCCGCGGAGAGCTCATCTCCCTGAGTCATACTCGACTGACGGTTCACGTCGGGCTTCGCCCCGGATTTGGCCTGAGTCCAAGACTCCGAGATCCCAGCGCAGAATCCCGGGCCTGCTGCCTCGCGCTCGCGGCCTACCGGTCCGCCCACCGACCGAGCTAGTTGCACCGACCCTGCCTGCGACCTGCGCACATGGCGCGGCTTACAGGTGGCGTTTTCGCTCTCGGGACGCTTTCGTTGACACTCCGCTGCCAGCTGCCTACGCTGGGTACAGTGACTGCTGTACGGGTTTTGGTCGTGGACGACGATCCTTGGATTCTAAGGATGGTCTCATCCAGCCTAGAAAAGAACCCCAACTACGCCGTCGAGACGGCCCGGGACGGACGCCAGGCGCTTCAAAAGGTTCAGGCATCTCCGCCGAATCTCGTCATCACCGACGTCATGATGCCGGTGATGGACGGCTGGGCCTTTGTGCAACAGCTCCGTAACATTCCCCGACTTGCGGAGATTCCAGTCCTCTTTCTCACGGCTCTCGGCAAAGACGAAGATCGTCTCGCCGCACTCGGCCTGACACCGCAGGACTACGTGTCGAAACCATTTCGCTTCGACGAGCTGGAACGTCGTGTATTGCGACTGCTCGCAGGAGAGCAATCGGGACCGGCCTCCGACAGCTCGAACGCTCCGGCTCCGGGCTTCGCTCAGCAATCAAGATTCGGAAACTCGCAGGGCTTTGGACAGCCGCAACAAGCTCAGCCGCAGTCGTCAGCCTTCGGCCCCGCAGGTTTCAACGGTGTTGACCACCGCCCTGGGCTCCATGGCCAGCAGCCGTCAATGCCGTCCCACACAGCCCGCCCACAACAGCGCTTCGTTCAAGCCCAGCCTGGGCATGCGCCGTCCCAGGCCGCGCCCCCCATCGCCAAACCTCGACGAAGAGCGACAGGTCTCAACGGCCGGCTCGAACAACTCGGACTCTCGAGCCTGCTTGTCATGATGGAGATGGAGCGAAAGGGTGGGGTCCTCGCGCTCTTCTACAGCCCAGACAAGCGGATCGGTCGAATTTTTCTCCGCAAGGGCCGGGTCGTGCATGCAACGATCGACGCCAGTCCCGCGACCGAAGCCCGTGAGTGTGTCTACGAGATGCTGACGTGGCAAAAAGGGAAATTTAGCTTTCGTGGGATGGAAATCGACATGAAAGATACGGTGGAGACCTCGACGACCAGCCTGCTCATGGAAGGAGCCAGGCTGATCGACGAAGGCAATCGATGAACCGGGATGATGAGCTCCTCACCGTTTTTCCGGAGACTCTCCATCACCGCGGGCGTTTCGCCGGATACAACTCAGGATCCCGTGTCCGCCGCTCACTGCTCGCTATTTCTGCCATAGGCGCAGCTGTGGCCCTCGGCGCCTTTGTCCGCCATCTCGAAGACCTCGAACACAAGCGCCTACACCCGCTTGAGGAGGTCGAAAAACTGCTTGCCTCCGATTCGCCCCGCTCGATGACCTGGAGATCAGGTAAGGCCCGGCTCCCGATGGCTGCAGAGGCGCCCGCCATCAACCTCATCCACCTTCCGGATCGAGATCTTCGTCTCGCTCCGGGCTGCGATCGTGCACAGGTAAAAATCGAGGTCCGCGACGGTCGAACGGTCTCAGTGCGAGCCATCATCGGTAAGATTATCGAAACCAAGCCCGGCAGTTCTGTGCTCATACCGCGCGCACAGGCTCTTGATCCGCGCCGCAGCGAATCATAGGTCCCGGTTCCGTCCAGACGGCGGGTTCAGCAACCGCGAGAGAGGATCGACCGCCGCAACAGCCTCTGGCAGAGCGAGGACCTCGTGGAGCAATGTTGGCCACGGTGCATAAAATTCGAGTCGCTCCCCCGTCACGGGGTGGAGGAAACGAAGTCGACGGGCATGCAATGCGTGCCGCCCGAGACCGAGTTCTTCCTCCAGCGCCTCGATCGGCCGTCCCCGCTCGACGACATCCAAGAACCGATCTTCGTCGATTCCATAGAGTTTGTCCCCCACTACGCCATGGCCGATCAGCGCCATGTGCACCCGAATTTGATGGGTTCTTCCGGTCTTCGGTCGCACTCGGACCAGCGAGATCGGTGCACCTCGAAACGATCCCTCACCGAGGCCCTCAACAAAGCTCACAGCCGCTTGCCCCCCGTCGTCCGACCCACGTTCTCCCACCTTGATCCTCACCTTGGATCCGAGGGCCGGGCCGAGGGGGATTCGAATTTCACGACTTCCAACAAAAGTCCCGTGAACAATGGCGAGATACTCTTTGTCGATCTCTCGGCAAGAGAATGCTTTTTTAAGAGCAGGTCCAGATCCCCCCCGCCGCCCAAACAACATCAACCCAGAGGTCTCGCGATCTAGACGATGGGCCATCTCCCAGCCGTGCTCAGACCCTAGCCGCGACCGCATCAGCGCGGTTAATGTGTTGTGGTGATAGCGAGCCGAGGGATGTACCGGCAGTCCCGATGGCTTATCGATCACCAGCAAGTCGTTGTCTTCGTATACAACGCCGTAGGTCAGCGTGACTGGTGGCTCGTCGGGGGCGGGTCGACGGACGAGCAGTTTCTGATGGGCACGCACGCGCCGTGAAGGCTTTGTGAACACGCCCCCTGTCTCGCCGCATAACACCGACCCTCGACCGATCATCTTATGCACGCGATTTCGCGACAGGCGACCGAAGCAATGCACCAAGAACCGGTCCAGCCGTTGACCGTGGCGACCGAGGTCCACGCTCAGCGGGATCTCGATCATGTCGTGAGACGACCCACTTCCAACTTCAGAAGGCAGCGCGCTTCCCGGCCCTTCAGCGCCGAGCGCGGAGTCGATGTTTCGTGCGCGTTGCAACCGTCGCTTGGGAAGGGGGGAGGCCATTCGAATCGCCGTGATATATACTCCGAGACCATGACTTCAGACGCCCCCCCGACGAAAAACGATGCAGAAGAAGCCGGCGGCGGGATGCTCCCGGCCATTTTGGCTGGAGTCGGTATCCTCGCGGTCGCTGGAATATTCTTTTTTGGCTCCGGCGAGGAAGACGAACGCTCGACCACCAAAAACGGTGTCCAACGCAAGACAGAGGCCGCCAAAACAACCGGAAACGGCCCCGGTCGTTTCCGCCCGCGCGAGGCCGATGCCGCGACCTCGGCCCCGAGCGCAGCCACACATCGGCTTAACCCTCGGCTCAAGAACTCGGCCGCGAACAGCATGATGGCGGAGGCTGGCAAAGGCGCCTCCAAACGCGAGGTCCCAGACAGCTTCGCAAGCCCCGCAGCCGAACGTGCATACTGGCTCGAGAGCGTGAAGCGTGCCGAGCGTATGGTCGAGATGCGGCAACGCGCCGTCGAACGGTTGCCAAAAATGGAAGAAACGATGCTCGCCGGCAGGGATCCAGAGCAGGCTCGTCCGGAATTCGAGCGCCGGAGTGCAATCGTCGAACAAAATTTTGCGAAGGCCCAGACCAAGCTTGAACAGGCGACCGCAAAACTCGAAGGCCTCTAGCGACGGCCGCCAAGATCCACGAGCCCCGGTCGAGCCTCATCGAGACTTGACCGGGGCGGCCCCGTTCCAAGTGATCTTGTCGCGTAGACCGGACCCGCAGATTCGCGCCAGCCTTCGCGGCACTAGTAGCGGTAGTGATCGGGCTTGTAGGGGCCTTGTACGGGCAGGCTGAGGTAGTCCGACTGCGCCGCGGTCAATTCGGTCAGCCGAGCACCCACTTTGTCGAGGTGCAGGCGTGCGACCTCTTCGTCGAGCAATTTGTCCAACACCGCGACCTCACCAATCTTGTAGCGCTCCGTGTCACGCCATAGCGCCAACTGAGCAACGACTTGGTTGGTAAAGCTGTTCGACATGACATAGCTGGGGTGCCCGGTCGCGCAGCCAAGGTTCACCAGTCGCCCGCGGGCGAGCAGGATAATCGCGTGACCGTCGGGAAACACAAAGCGATCAACCTGAGGCTTGATCTCGATCTCCTCGATGTCAGGGTTGTTCTCCAACGATGCAACTTGGATCTCGCTATCGAAGTGCCCGATGTTGCACACGATTGCCTCATCCTTCATCTTGCTCATGTGATCGAAGGTAATCACGTCACAGCACCCGGTCGTGGTAACAAAGATATCGCCTTGGGACGCGGCGTCGTTCATCGTGGTCACCTCGTAGCCCTCCATCGCCGCCTGTAACGCACAGATCGGGTCGATTTCTGTGACCAACACTCGTGCTCCGAAACCACGCATGGACTGCACACACCCTTTGCCGACATCTCCGTAGCCGGCGATGACGACCGTTTTCCCGGCGATCATGATGTCGGTCGCGCGTTTGATCCCATCGGCGAGACTTTCGCGGCAACCGTAGAGATTGTCGAACTTGCTCTTCGTCACCGAGTCGTTGACGTTGATGGCACGGGTCTTGAGTTCACCCTTCTCGGCCATCTTGTAGAGCCGATGCACCCCGGTCGTCGTCTCTTCGCTGAGGCCACGAATCTCTGCGAACATCTCCGGATACTTGTCGTGCACGATTTGGGTCAGGTCGCCACCGTCGTCCAAAAGCAGATTGGGACCCGTTCCGTCGGGCCAACGAAGGGTCTGTTCAATGCACCACAGGTACTCTTCTTCGGACTCCCCCTTCCATGCAAAGACGGGTACTCCTGTGGCTGCGATTGCCTCAGCTGCGTGATCTTGGGTGGAAAAAATATTGCACGACGACCACCGCACTGAGGCACCGAGCTCAGTCAACGTCTCGATCAAGACAGCGGTCTGAATCGTCATGTGCAAACATCCACAGATTCGAGCGCCCTTGAGCGGTTTTTCTTTGCCGTGGCGGGCACGAAGAGCCATGAGACCTGGCATTTCTTTTTCAGCGATGGCGATCTCTTTGCGGCCGAAGCCGGCTTGACCGAGATCCATATCTGCAACTTTGTAGTCTTTGTTACTCATGATGAAATTCCTGCGGGCACAGTCGTACTGCGGCTTTGTTTGGTTGCACCCCGCGAGCGACGTTGCGGGCGGCGATTGTGGCGAGCGAGCGCTCGCGTCCACGGCGGGAGTCTACACAGGGTCGTCGACGATACCAGCTGCGCAAAACGCTCAACCGACAGTTCCGGCTTCCATCGTGGACCTCAGAGGATATGCTCGGTTCATGCCGCCTGTGCACCGCCTCACACCTCAGCCCTTGTCTCGCCGGGTGTCGCTATCCGCGGGGCTGTGGATCCTCACCTCACTCCTCGCCTGCGACGCCGAGACGAAGCGGGCAAAGATCTCGTCATCCACCGGCGCCATCCCGTCTGAACGTCTCGGCTCTCCACAACGGTCCCCTTCCCTCGCAGCACCCCGACGGACGGGTATACAGTCTTCAGCGCGCAATACCGCCGAACTCGCCGACTTGGACAATCTCTGCGCAGCGCTCGACAAAGACTACATCGACGGGACGCTCTCGGATTACTACGCTCGAACGATGCCACGGACCGTATGGGGAAAAGCTCTCCGAATCGCCGGATCGGCCAGCGTGCAACCGGCTCGAGCCTTGGAAAAGGAGCTCAAGGACGTGGACCCAAACGGCACTAGCGCGAAGCTCCCGCACTGTCATATCCTTCTAGAGTACATCGACGATGTCGAATAGACCGGCCCTCAGCAACGTCACAGCCACAAGCGGCGGTCCTCTAGCCTCCCGTACAAATTCCATCATGCGCACTTTTATTCGATTCTTGCCTCCAGCCTTCTCCCTGGCCGCGATCGCGTCGTTCTCCCCCACCACACAGGCGGGGATCGCCGCCTGCGGCGATATCCACGTCGAAGCAGCGGCGGAGTGTGTGGTCAAGGTGGAAGGCGGATGTGTCGCCGAATGTAGCCCCCTCTCGTTCAAGGCCGCTTGTGCTGCCGAAAGCTTTACCCGCTGCGAAGGCTCCTGTTCCGCGAGCGCCGAGGCGGAATGTACCGGAACCTGCTCCGGGACCTGCGTCGCGGAATGCGATGCTGACCCAGGCAAGTTTGACTGCGCCGGATCGTGTCAGCTGGACTGCTCAGGAAACTGCGAGGCCTCGTGCAGCACGGCCGAAGACGGTGCTGGCTGCAAGGCGAGCTGCGAGGCCACCTGTAGCGCGGAATGCGACGCGGAATGCGACGTGGTCCCCCCGTCCGCCGACTGCGAAGCCCAGTGTGAAGGATGTTGTGAAGGCTCCTGCACCGCCGAGGCCAATCTCGACTGCCAGTTCAGCTGCCAGTCCGAATTTTCAGCGTCCTGCGAGGCTGAGCTCGAAGGCGGCTGCAAAGTCGCGTGTGAAGACCCGGACGGTGCCCTCTTTTGCGACGGCCAATACGTGGACCACGGCGGAAAACTCGCCGAGTGCGTTGCTGCCCTGGACGCCATTCTCAACCTTGAAGTGGATGCCAGCGCAAGCGCCAGCTGCTCGAACGGATCCTGCTCCGCGGAGGCTGAAGCCTCCATCTCGTGCTTCGGCACCATCCATCCAGAACGAGACTCACCCGCCGGTTTGCTCGGTCTGGTCCTTGGCGCAGGCCTGCTCGCCGGCGCCGGCCGCTATCGCCGACGCACGCGCCGGTAGCAGCACGATGCCCAGCCGCCTCGGCGGCTGCTAATCCATCTGCGATTCACCACGCCAGTGGGTCGTCGTCGCGTCCCACTCGTTGGTGCTCGGCTGCCCGGTGAGTCGCAGATAGATCACCGCCGTTGCCACGCCAAGCACAGGAACGGCCACAAAATATCCGACTCCGAAGGCAAGCAACCCACAAAGGGAGATGCCAAGCCCGACGATGGCGAAACCAAACCAGTGCATCTTCGACCCCGACATCGCCAACCACGACGCCCGGATGGCGGCCACCGGACCCATGCCCCGGTCCACACAAAAGAAACCACTCAACGGCAAGCCAAGCCCCAAGATCAACCCAGGGACGATCGCAAAAACGAGCCCGCCGAAGACGGCCAGACCGACCAAGACATTGGTGCCCAACATCGCCAGAAAACGGTCGCCTCCGCTCCACAACATTGACATCTTTACGTCTTGTCCGCGTGCGGCCGCCAAAAACATTCGCATCATCCCGACAGAGAAGAAACAAGACACCAGCATCTGCACAGCAGCCGCGCCGCCGACAAGACCCACATACAAAACCGAGGAAGTCTCGATCAACCCCACTTCGAACAGCAGGTCGACGACGTGCCCGGGCGCCGTTACCACGGCCAAGCCGATCAACGCCGAAAACACGAGCACCCCGAAATCACGTTTAACCGCGTTCCACGCCAGGCTCATCGACTCGCCGATGGTCCACGGGCAGGGCTTTCCGAGCGTGTGCTCAGGAACCGCGACGGGAGGTTGAACTTCGTTTGGACTCTCTTGCTCTTGATAGGCCATGTAGCGACTCACAACGGTATCTCTCACCGCAGGTATAGCAAGTTTATCGCCTCGCGACCGGAATTGCCCAAAACAGCCCCCGTGAGGCTGCCCCACCGGGTCGACCCACCGGATTCCCTGGCCTTCGTCGATCTCCTCCCGGGCGACACCCCGCCCACAAAAGCGCGACGGGCCACACCGGCGCAACTCCTGGGGAAATGGAGCCAACACCGTGCATCCGTCCACATCCCTACAGTCACGGCTTCCTTGCCGCCCACTAACGATCGATGCCGGCCGAGGGGCATTCTCCCCCGACGGTTGAAAACGCGTGCTGCGTAAAGGCGTCTTCCGCAACGATGCCGTTCCAAAAGAGTGGACTCGGGAGCACGGGGTTCACCTTTTTGACAAAATCGTGGGCCTCGCTTGCAAGCAATGGACAGTAGATCGAGTCCGGGAGCCATGTCGCGCCATCAACAAGAGCACGGGTACGACGGCAAGCTCGCCACATCGCAGCGCTTCCCAACTCGATAGGCACCGTGAGGATATGCGAATTGGCGGAATGCTGTTCAACACAGCGCTGGGCCGCACTCGCAAACGAACACCCTGATCGTAAAAAGACCGTAGCGCCCCGGTCAAAACTACGACCGATCAACTTGCCGACCACCACTCTTGTTCCGAGAAAAACCAGGACCGGTGCCATCACACCTAGTGTCCTGAGTCCGTAATAACACCCGAAACTCATTCGGAGGCCGCGAGGCTCAAGACGTGCTGAGAGTGGCGGCAGACGGCTGCGATGATCGGGTCGGCTGTCTTTGTCCAGATGAACGGCGTGGGGTCCGCGTTGCTGGCGTCCAG
>Ga0256845_1000669_pt1 | contig 30777 bp, 23 predicted proteins | sample RiftiametaG_FD_189101 | JGI IMG/M metagenome (GOLD analysis project Ga0256845, IMG submission 189101) | Tube worm associated microbial communities from hydrothermal vent at the East Pacific Rise, Pacific Ocean - Riftia | ecosystem: Host-associated > Annelida > Integument > Unclassified ...
AACGGGAAGCGACGACACTCGACCAATGGGAATGTGGCGCCACGAGAGTACGAGCGGCGTTTCTACGCGGCTCGGTCTGCTGCGGAGGCAGCGTAACTGAGGTGTCCACCAAACTGGGGGAAGGCCAATCGGGGGCTCCGAGACGACCGACGACTCCACGACCGACACGACGGATTCGGATGGCGACACCAGCTCGTCCGGGGACACCTCGACGGACACGACGGACACGGACACGGACACGGACACGACCACGGACACGACCACGGATACGACCGCCGATGCGGGTCCCGTCTGCGGCAACGAGGTCGTCGAAGAGGGTGAAGAATGTGATGACGGATCCGAGTCCGTCAATTGTGATGCGGATTGCACCCTCGCCGAGTGTGGCGACGGCACCCTCAACATGGCCGCGGGGGAGGCCTGCGACGACGGCAACGATATCCAGGACGACGGCTGCAACAACATGTGCCTGCCGGGCACCTGCGGAAACGGCATCGTCGAGGACGCCGAGGAGTGCGACGACGGCAACGACGACCAGACCGACGGCTGCGCCTCCTGCATGAATGCATCGTGCGGAGATGGCTTTGTTCAAGAGGGCGTGGAGGAGTGTGACGACGGCAACGAGGTCGAGACCGACGCCTGCCTCGGTACCTGCACCGCGGCGACTTGCGGCGACGGGCAGATCCAGGAGGGCGTGGAGGAGTGTGACGACGGCAACGACGTCAGCTCCGACGACTGCGCGGCGTGTTCCAGTGCGGTCTGCGGTGACGGCTTCCTCCAAGAGGGCGTCGAGGATTGCGACGATGGCAACACCGAGGACGACGACGGCTGCTCGAGCAGCTGTGAGGCCGAGTGTGCGAACCCCGGCGGCGGTAACTTGACCGCCGAAAACGGTACGAACATGGACGTTCTGTACTGCTACAACCAGGGCGACAGCAACGAAGTCCGCGCGGAGAAGGCCTGCGAGTCGCACTTCGGCATCGGTGCGTGTTGCATCATCCCGAGTGGATACAACGGTGAACAGTACGGCGAGTGCGACCAAGGTGGGGGCAACGGGACCTTCCATTGGCACCCCGACAACCACCCCAACGGTCACTGCGCGCCCGACTACGTCGTCGGTGAGGTCGTCTCGCCCGGCTGGTGCGGAACGCTGCTCGGCAGCTTCCTCGACTGAGCGTACTCACAGGATTTGGGTTGCCGCCGTCGGTCTTGTACGACCGACGGCGGACTTTTGAACCGGGCTGTCCGCTCGAGGGAGGCTGCTGCAGCTCCGTCGAGCGGACAGCCCGGTTCCGAGTTCTGGACCCGAAGCCGGGAAAGAGGGGGAGGGGGAGGGAGGCGGGGTGGATCCCCCGGTTGGGGAGGATTCGGTCTCGCGCTCTTGCGCCTCCGCCCAGGGTGATTAGACACGCGGACCATGGCCAAAGCCCTGATGTGTCCCCCGGAAGTCCTCAGCCGTGACCTCGCAGGACGGCGTTTTGTCGTCACTGGAGGAAATGGTGGCATCGGCTTCGTGAGCGCGCGCCAGCTGGCCAAGCAGGGGGCGGAGGTCGTGTTGGCGTGTCGCCGCGTCGCCGAGGGAGACAAGCGCGCAGCCGAGATCCGCGAGGCGTTCCCGGCCGCCAAAGTGGAGGTTCGCCGGCTGGACCTCGGCGACCTGGCCTCGGTCCGCGAGTTTGCTGAGGGGCTGCTCGCCGATCACGACACGCTGCACGGCCTGCTCAACAACGCTGGGGTCATGAACACCCCAAAGGGGCGGACGGTGGACGGGTTCGAGATGCAGCTGGGCGTCAATCACCTGGGCCACTTTCTGCTCACGGAGCTGTTGCTCGGCGCACTCGAGAAGGGGGCTCCCTCCCGGGTCGTGAACGTCTCCAGCTGTTTTCACGACAAAGCGATGGGTCGGGAGGGCAAGATCGACTTCGACGACCTCAACTTCGAGACCCGCGAGTACGATGGCTGGGAGGCCTACGCCCAGTCGAAGCTCGCCAACTTGATGCACGCGCGAGGGTTGGCCAAGCGGGTCGAGGGACGGGGTGTGGTCGCGGTCAGCGTGCACCCTGGCTGGGTTCGTACGGACCTCGCCCGGCACAGCATGCCGACCTTCATACAGAACTACATCGCGCGTCCGTTTCTCAAACTGGCGGGCATGATCGAGCCGTGGGAGGGGGCGCAGACCTCTCTCTACGCCCTGCTCGCCGACGACGTGTCGAGTCACGCGGGGGAGTACTACAGCCAGACCGGCAGCTACCGGGACAAGTCTTGCAACAAGGGTGGCTGGCCGCTGCGGAGCCCGAACCCCGCCGCCCACGACGATGAGGCTGTTGAGCGCCTGTGGGCGCGGAGCTTGGAGCTGGTCGGAGCCAGCTGAGTCCGTCGCCCACGACGATGAGGCGGTCGAGCGTCTGTGGGCGCGGAGCTTGGAGCTGGTCGGAGCCAGCTGAGTCCGTCGCCCACGACGATGAGGCTGTTGAGCGCCTGTGGGCGCGGAGCTTGGAGCTGGTCGGAGCCAGCTGAGTCCGTCGCCCACGACGATGAGGCGGTCGAGCGTCTGTGGGCGCGGAGCTTGGAGCTGGTCGGAGCCAGCTGAGTCCGTCGCCCACGACGATGAGGCGGTCGAGCGCCTGTGGGTGCGGAGCTTGGAGCTGGTCGGAGCCAGCTGAGTCCGTCGCCCACGACGATGAGGCGGTCGAGCGTCTGTGGGCGCGGAGTTTGGAGCTGGTCGGAGCCAGCTGAGTCCGGGGGGAGCGGCCTCGAGTTCAGCGTCGAGGTCGACCTTGGCTCGTCTGTAGCGAACCCGCGAGCTCGGCCAGCGTGTCGCGAAACCAGCGGTGTCCGGGGTCCTCCGAGAACCTCGGGTGCCAGACCATGGTGATCGCGTGCTCGGGGAGTGGGATCGGCGGCGCGAGGGAGACCAACTGGGTGCCAGCGATCGGTGTGGCGGTGAGCGCGGAGGGAGCCGTGAGCACGAGGTCGCTCTGCGCGGTGATGGCCAGCGCGGTTCCAAACTGAGGGACACGCACGGCGATGCGACGGCGCTTGCCGTCTCGCTCAAGAGCCCGGTCGACCGCGCTCGGCCCGGACCCGCTCGGTGAGACCACCAGGTGCGAGGCGTGGGTGAAGGCGCGCATGGTCATGCGCTGGCGGGTCGAGATCGCCGGATGGCCAAGCCGTACGAAGCAGCGCATTCGGTCTCGAAACAAGATCCGGCGGCGGAGCTCTCGAGTCGGCTCGGTCCGTTGGTCGAAGGGCTCGTCGTCGAGCTGGACCGGGACGATAGCGAGGTCGACCTCGCCCGTCTCCAGGCTGGTGGCGAGCAGACCCGGGACCGGCGTGACGGTGAGGTCGACCTCCGGGGCCTCTCGGCCGAGGCGCTGGAGCAGGACCGGCAGGACGATGATCGAGAACAGGTCTGGCGCGAGCAGCCGAAAGCCGCGGGAGGAGGTCGCCGGGTCGAACTCGACGGGTTCGGCGAGCGCGCGCGAGAGGTCGCCGAGGGCCGCCCGGATGGGCACTCTCAGGGCCTCCGCGCGAGGCGTGAGCACCATACCGCCGCGACCGCGCACGAGGATGGGGTCGTCGAGTAGCTCTCGAAGCCGGCGCAGGGTGTGGCTCATCGCAGACTGTGTGACGCCGGCCCGGGCCGCGGCCTTGGTGACGCTGACCTCCTCGCTGAGCGCATCGAAGGCGGCCAGGAGGTTGAGATCGATCCCGTGCAGGGATGGCGAACTATGAGCCATGTTCATGACTGTATCACCAACATTCATTGGATTCATGACTGAGCGGCACCCATTCTCTGCCCATGTCCACGACACGAAACACGCCAGAGGCAACAAAAACGCTGGTCATCGGCGCGAATGGAGCGACGGGCAAGGCCGTGGTCGCCGAGCTGCTCGCGCGCGGGCAGGCGGTGACCGCCTTCGTTCGACGCGCCGACGCGATGGGCTCCGATCTGCCCGCGGGGCTGGACCTCGCCGTCGGCGACGTCATGGACGCCGAGTCGGTCGCGCGCGCCGTGGCTGAGCACGACGCCGTGGTCGTCGTGCTCGGGATCCGCGAGAACGCGCTGAAGGTCCGCCTGCGGGGCGCGTCGGCGACCGCGATGAGTGTGCGGTCGACGGGGACCAAGAACATCGTCGACGCGATGCGCCGCCACGGGGTCGAGCGTCTGGTCGTGCAGACCACCTACGGCGTGTTCGAGACCTGGGCCCGGCTCTCGTGGGCGTGGAAGCTCATCTTTTGGCTCGTCCTCAAGCCCCAGATCGAAGACAGCGAGCGCCAGGAGCAGGTCGTCACGGCCAGCGGCCTGGAGTGGGTGTTGGTCCGTCCGGTCGGGCTCAGCGATGGTGCCGGCCGAGAGGCCATGGTCTCGACGGTCGGTGAGACTCGGGGCATGAAGGTGTCTCGGCTCGCGGTCGCCGATGTCTTGGCAGATGCGACCGAGGGTCGGGAGCATGTCGGGCAGCATCTGGCGATCTCTGCGTGAGCGCCTCTAGGGATCGATGCTTCCATCCTCGACGGCGCTCGGATCGTGGGCAAACTCGGCCAACAGCTGCCCGACACCAGCGCTCCAACTCAACCCCACATGGCTGGTCTCGCGCACAGTGACAAACGCCACCGCACCAGGCATGCGTGCGTGTTCACGACGAGACAGCTCGGGGTCGAAGAGCGCATCATCCTCTCCGAGGACCCACAGCGTGGGCTTGTCGAAGGCCCGATGAAAACTGTGCGCATCGGGTGCGGCCATGCCCTCTGCCGTGGTGTAGCTGTTCCACAGCGTGTCCAGAGCGTCGGTATAGAAGTCCGGTTTATGGAACGACAGGGTGTAGCGATGGACCGCCCCCCGACGTGCGTCGCCGAGCGCGGGGAGATGGACGTGGGCGTAGTCCGTGCCGACGATGCGCCCACACTCCCAGCTCCCGAGGCTGTTCTGGGGCTGCTCGGGGTGGTTGAAGGGCGCGAGCAACATGGCCCCACCGAGGTCGGCCATGCCCCCTGTAGCGACCAGGCGACTCACGGCCCCGGCCCCGCTCGAGTGACCGGCGATGAACAGGGGCGCGTCGGGCCAGGACTCGTGCAGCTCGCTGAGGTGACGGCGAAGGTCACGGACGATCTGATCTGCGTCGGCGCTGTCGCCCGGCCGACCGACCCAGTAGCGTCCGTCGTCGATGAAGGTGCGCGCACCACCGGGGTCCCCGCAGTCGTCTGGGCCCGCGCAGATCGAGCGGCCGTGGCCGCGCAGGTCGACCAATCGCGCGAACACTCCCTCGGCGGCCATGGTCTCTCCGAGGGCGGCGTAGAGCCGACCGTGGGCGGAGGAGCCGTGGACGAACAGGACCACGGGGCCCTCGCCGGTCCAGCCCTCGGGGACCCACTCATAGGAGGCCAGGGCCAGACCGTCCTCGGCGACCGTCGTGACTGGCGGCGGGGAGCTCGGGGCGCCACCACTGGCGAGAAATGCCTGCTCCCACTGTGTCGGTTCGCCGAGGCCGAACTCGGGCGCAGGCTCGCAGACCTCCGCGCAACCGAGCTCGACACCACCGAGACCGATGCCGATGCCGAGCACGACCAGGAGTGCCGGGGCCCGGGGGAGCGCGAGGGCCTTCATTGTTCTGCTCCGCTGGGGCTGGCGGGTTTGTGTCCGCGTCCACGCCAGCGCCAGCGCCGGACACCGAGGGCAAAGCCGCTCTCGATCGCAAACAACCCCGCGTGAATCACCGGGCGCGAGAAGCCCTGCTCCCACAACACCTGCGTGTGCGCGCGGCCGATGGGAAAATGCGCCGAGTAGCCGACGCTGACGGCCAGGAAGGGCCCCGAGCCGACGATGACGTAGCCCAGGCGCGGGGCCAGGGCCGGGCCGAGATAGACGAGCGCCCCGCCGTCGATCGAGGAGCCGACGCTGTGGCTCAGCGCCGAGAAGCCCAGGTCGAGGGTTGCAAACAAGCCCAGGCCGAGCTGGTGGCCGCCTGTGAAGCCGATGTCGAAGAGGGTGGTCGTCGTCGGCACCGGGTTGGTGTCGATCTGCGTCGAGCGAAAGCCGTAGCTCATGGCGGCCCCGAGGATCCAGCCGCTGTTGGTGAACACGCGCCCACGCAGGCCATAAGACAGCTGCAAGGGTGAAGCGACGGGGGCGTAGCCATAGTCCTCGAGGCTTCGATCGTGATCGCGGTAGCTGCCTACGCGGGGTTCAAAGGCGAAGGACAAGGCCACGCCGAGCCGGGGAGCCGGAGCCGGTTCGCTGGAAGTCGGCTCCAGCGACGCCGAGGGCGGCGAGGCAAACATGGACACGGCGAGCGCCGCAGACAGGATTTGGATCATCACAGGGCGAACGACCACAGGGTCAGGGCGAGGGCGCTGAGCTCGATAGCGAGGCCGACGCGGAATCCATGTTCGGCCTCGGGTAGCCCGAGGTACTCGTGGCTGAAGGTCAGCGAAATCATACCGAGACCGTAGGAGAAGGTCGGTCCATGGCGGATACCCAGGGCGAGGGCGCGCTCACCCGCGGTGATCGGCGTGCTTCCCAGCACGAGCGCGGGCCGGTAGCTCAGACCGAGTCTCGAGTTCGCATGTACAAAACCCACCTCGACGCCGAGTTCGCCGAGGTGACGCAGGCCGCGGATGCCGTCGAGTCGGTACCCGAGCGCAGGTCTCACCATCGGCGCGACAGGGGAGTCTCGGCCCGTGGCGATCAGGACCGAAACTCCTAGATCCACAAACAGGGAGACGCTGGGTCGCGGGGTCTGCCTGGGCCGAAACACCGGTCCGAGATCGATACGGCCCGAGATAAAGGCCAGGGTATCGTCGCCCGCGTCGAAACCACCCCTAGCCATACAGTCCTCATCGGCCAGACACGCTCGCCACTTCACGACACACGCGTCCCGGGCTTCCTCGTCGAAGTGGCCATTCTCAGTGAACTCAGAGGAGGGGCAGTTGTCGGCGTCCAAGCGAAGCAACCTCCGCTCGTCGAGCGCGGCTTCGTCCAGACCTTCCGGATTTTCGTCTCCCCATGTCGCCCCATCACCGATGTATTCGTCATTGGCGATAGCTGTCCGCACCGGTTTGTAGGGTGAGGCGTCGGGCGCTTCGTCGGGCGCTTCGTCGAGAGCTTCGTCGGGCGTTTCGTCGAGAGCTTCGTCGAGAGCTTCGTCGAGGGGGGTGTCGGGAGCTTCGTCGGGAGGGGCGGACCGGGCCTGAGCAACGCTGGTCGACGCGCCCAACACCGAGCAAGCACCGATGAGCAGAGGCATCAGCCGAACACCCACAGGGCGGAGGATCGGGGGCACCTGCCGACACTAGCACTGGAGACGATCGAGGTGGCGCGCCAGCCTCTGGGCCGAACTGTGGTGGCCTCCGATCTGTATCGCTCTACGCCAAGCTCTGCCCGACGAGCGAGGCGAGGGCGGCCCGCAGGGCCCGATGACCAGGGGCATCCTGCATGCGGGGGGTGCCAGAGTATGGCGATCCGCAGTGGCCGCAGGGCGACCGGTGGGACGAAAGAGCGGAGGCGGAGGCGGAGGAGGAGAGTGATCTGCCTCGCCAAGGATGCGGGCAACATCGCGATGTCGTCGCCACACGCGACCAGGTGGGCGGCGTCCAGGTATCCGGGGACGACCAGGCGGACCTCCCGAGGGCGACCCAGGGCAGCGAGCGCGTGGTCCGTCGGGCCCGGGCGATGCCAAAACGACTTCGGGCACGTCCCGAATCAACTTCCAACGCTTCGCCACGCGGAGCATCCGCGCGATCAGCTTGAGTTGGTGGTTGATCGTCTGGGGCGCCAGTTTGGCCTGGGTCTTCATGGCCGCCTGGTAGGCCAGGAACTCCCCACTGAACTCCTTCAAACTCTGTACTTTCTGTCGTTTCGCTCCTCCTTTTAGAATCTCCCCCGACACGAGCTGTTTGCGCAGCTCTCGCTCGTACTGCTCGGCACCCCCCTTGGTCTGCACGGGGCTGACTTTGCGGATCACCACGGGCTGCTAGCATCGAACCCTGCCCGCGGCAGGGCAGGACGAGGGGGCATATCACTATCCATCGGGAATAGATTGACGCCGCTCGCCAGCATCCACCGGCCCGCCGCAGAGCCTGTTTGGGAGGTTGGGCCGCCCACCCTCAGCGTGGGCTTGGTGGCCCAGGTGCGCTCAGAGCTCAATCTTTAATCTGGACTACGAAGAAATCAAAATGTAGAGTCTGCTGGACGCTCCCACAAAGGTGATAATGACACCAAGGGGCCATGCGCCAGGAATATACACAATGAACAGCAAGAATGTTTTCACCTCCATCCTCATGCTCCCTCTTGCCATAATCACCTTCTCGGCCTGCGACGAGGGAGGCGATAGCGTATATGAAGACGAGATTCTGGCAGCTGAAGAGCTGGACGACGCCGCCGAGAAACTGCAACAGATGATCGAGGACGGCACGGCCGACTCGCTCCCGCACCCCGATGAGCTCAACCTGCAGCTCGATACTGGCGAGAGCAATCACGCCGCCTTGTTCACGGTCGAAGAAGCCCGACTGCGCCATGCGAGCACCGGCAAGTGCCTCTATGGAACCGGGGTCGAAGACGGTCCCGTGTACAACTGGGTCTGCTGGAACGACCCGGGCATGACCTATAAAATCTACACACACATCCTCAGTGGGACGAAGTTCCTCATCCACGCGGACACCGGAAAGTACATCGAAGCCCACCCCTCCGATGGTGCGGTGGTCACGAATCGCAACGGCTACAACCCCTATATGCCGGTACGCTTCAACTTCGACGATGCCGGCGGTGGCAAGGTCCGTATCCGCAACTCCTACACCGGAAAGTGCCTCTACGGCACCAATGCCAATGGTGGCACCGTGCACAACTGGGTTTGTTGGGCCGACCCCGGCATGGAATTTTATATCGATCCCGTGTAGTGCTAGCCCCATTACCCATCGAGGAGACGGCCCCTGTCCAGGGCTGTCTCCTCTTTCCATGGGGAACTCCTCACGTCCAACGAACTGGCATCCGCCAATTCGAGGATCGTCCCCTCGAGCGCGAGGGTCACCCAGGCCAGACGATCGTAGCCGAGCATCTCGGGCCGATCGCTCATCTCGTAGTGCTGGCTGTCGGCCTCGTCGCTCGAGATGATCGCCTATGCCCGCAAGCGCTACCCCGAGCTGCGCTTCGTCGAGGGCGACGCCGCCGAGAATGGGTCTTAGGGCAACGGTCGGGGTTGGCGCTCAGTGAAACTGGTCGTTCGGAAGTCCGAGCAGCCCGTGGTGAAACCCCTCACGACGCCTCGCTTGGCCCTTCCGCCGAGGAGGGCCGTGTTGCCGAAACTTGCAGTACGCCCGGTACAGCGGCGTTTCAGCGCCTCGCCCTCGACGAAAAATCCTGCGCGAGGCGCTGCGATGGGTTTCACCACGGACTGCGAGAGCGGGAGTCGATGACTCGTTCACCACCGCTCTCGCGCCGCTGGTGAGCCGCCTGTGTGACCCGGACATGGGCTACCGGGCGACGGCCCTGGATCTGGAGGATGGATTCTTGTTCGCGCGCCGTGAGGCTGTCGACTGAGGCGCCGGGTGTGTCGAGGGGTGGTCGATGCTCGGCCTCTCGGAGCTCGGAGCTGGTCCGGCACCGGGATCATCGGGCCTGGGACTTCGGCGCGGGGACGGTGATCTGAGGGCCGTCGAGGCCCTCCACAAAGGCTCGCCACTGGGCCCGCTGGGTCAGGGCACCGATCAGCCCGCGCCCGAAGATCTGCCCCGGTCGGAGATCACAGAGCAGCTCGAACACGGCGGCGTTGAGGGCGTCGAGGACATAGAGGGTCTCGCGCCACAGATCCTCGGTGCAGTGCGGCGACCAGTGGCCGAAGTAGTTCCTGGCCAGGTCGCGCTCGCGCTGCGCGTGGCGGCGCAGCTCGGGCAGGCGAAACAGGCGGGCGGCGTAGTCGGAGTAGGCGCACTGCTGGACTTCGTTGAGGCCCACGGCGAGCTGCCAGCGGGCCCGGGCTTGATCGAGGTCGCCGCGCTCGAGGAACTCGCGGAACACGGGCGGGAACTCGAAGCTCGGTGTGTAGCCGGCGGGGACGTGTTCGTGGCGGTGTTCGAGCCAGGGAAACTCGGTCTCCAAGACGGCCCGGAGCTCGGGTTGGAGGCCGCTTCTGAACCGTTCGCCGGCCCGCAGCACGGCGCGCAGGGAGGTGAGGAAGACCAGGGCGTTGGTCGTGCGCGGTGCCCTTCCGGCTTGGGTGTAGGCCCAGCGCAGGGCCGGGGGCATGCTCGCTCGGGTCGGCTCGGCGTGGGTTGCCCAGGCCTGGATCAGGGTCTCGATGTCGCCGCGTTGGTAGGCCGCGAAGCTGAACTCGACCTCGGGATCGGTGGCCTGGCGAAAGTAGGGGATGGCCTCGAACTGGGCGAGGAGCGGGCCGTGCAGACCCTCGCTGGCCGCAAAGGTCCGGTCGGCGAAGCGCTGGGCGAGGGACGGCCCGGTCTCCCTGTCGACTTTGGCGTGGGTCTCGCTGTCGGCTCCGGCGGCGTGGTCGTCGGAGGTCGGAGGTCGCTCGCTCACTCTTGGTCTCGCTTGCTGGTTCGCTCGCCGGAGTTCAGGCGGCGTGGTCGTCGGCGCGGCGGCGAATCTCGACGGGCCGAGGCGCGGGTCCGGGCCCCCGGCCGCCAGCCATGAGCGAGAGGATGTCGGGCCACAGGAGGTGGCGCTGGCTCATGCGCTCCATGTAGCCCCACAGCCGCGTGATGATGAAGAAGTAGGGCCGGGCCTTGGGCAGGCGCCACAGCGGCCAGGTCGCAGAGTAGACCAGGCGCCCGGGCAGGAGGGCCTTGGCGAGCAGGCGAGGGCTGCGGCCGCCGAGCTCGGGGGTTCCCCGGTCGCGCTGAGCATCGGCGCGCGCGTCTTGCATGAACTGAATCAGGGCGTCGCGCCGGGCCTCGCTGCTCCACTGGAGTCGATAGTTGCGGTCGAGGTTGTCGGGGGTCCAGTGTCTGGACTCCTGCAGGTGGTAGAGCTCCGCGATCTCGGCGAGGTCGTAGAGGGCGGTCTGCATGAGCACGTGGGGCTGGTGCCAGGCATGCTCGTACTTGAACTTGTTGAGGGTCCGGACCGACTCCTGGGACAGGGCGTGGTCCCGGTTGAGGCGGGCGACGGTCTCGGCGCAGACGGATCGCGTGGCTTGGCGGGCCTGCTGAATCAGGGGCAGGGCGGCGATCAGCTGGCGGCAGGCCATCTCGACGCCGATCGAGTAGAGGGGGTCGACGAAGGTCGCGGCGTCGCCGATGAGGGCGTAGCCCTGGGTCGAGATCCAGTGCGAGGACTGGTAGGGCAAGTTGGCGTAGTAGTGGTAGGGGCCCTTGGGGCGGGCGCCGGCGAGGGCCTGCTCGAGGGCCGGGAACTCGGCGGCCATCTCCCAAAACCCCCGGTCTTCGGCCTTGATGTCGACCTCGTGCTGGTCCCGGTCGAAGGTCACGCCCACGGAGGTGGTGTCGTCGTCGAGGTGGATCCACCAAAACCAAAACCCGGGTCCGCTGAAGTGGATGGTGTGGCGCCGCCGATCGATGCCCCTAAAGGTCTGCCAAAACTCGCTGTCGTCGCGGACGTTGGTGAAGTGGGTCCAGATCGCGGCCGTGCGCAGGCCGGCCATGGGCGAGGTGATGCCGAGCTGTTTGCCCAGGACCCGGCGGCGGCCGCTGGTGTCGAGCACCCAGCGACAGCGCAGCTCGCCCGGGGCAGAGGATGAGAGTGGGGATGGGGAGGGATCTGGATCAGTACCGTCGGGGGTCTCGGCCCCGAACAACACCCGGTGTTCCCGGAGCTGTCCACGCGGGTGCTCGTCCAACACCACCCGGCGGACCGGGGCGGCGTAGCGATACTCGGCGCCGGCGAGTCGGGCCCGGCGGGCGAGCTCGGCGTCGAAGCGGGGCCGGTCGACGTGGTAGGTGGGGATCAGCTTGGGGAACGCGCCGGGGATGGTCTCGAGGGGGGTGAGCGAGAGCAGGAGCTCGTGGCAGCCGTCGAGGTTGTGGGGGGCGGCGCCGGCTCGGGGTTGGGTGACGAAGTCGAAGCCGTACTTGCGAAACCCGTGCTCGCGCAGCCAGTCGCCCATGCCGAGCTCATGGTCGAGAAACACGCTGGTGCCCTCGGTGAAGGCCTCTCCGACGACCGTCTTTTGGGGCTGACCCTCGGCTCGGGATTCGAGCACCACCGTGTGAAAGCCTCTTCGCTGGAGCATGAGGGCCGCCATGCTGCCGGCCAGGCCACCACCGATGATGGCCACGTCGTACACGGGAGACGGGGTCATGGGCGGATGCTACCAGTGTTCCGTGGACGCAATAAATTGCCGCGGGTGGGCAGGTTGAGGCCCCACAGGGCAGGGTGGGGGTGTTATCTGTCGATTCATGCTCGCGCCCTTCGCCATCGCGGTCCTGTGTATCTCCGAGCCGTCCGCCGACTACGAGGCCGCTAGAGAGCAGCTCGAGGTCGCCTCGAAGGAGGCCAACGGGAGCCAGAGCCCGGCTACGGTCGAGCGCCTCGCGGGTGCGATCTCCGATGTCGAGCAGTTCCCCCTCGAGCTCGCCGAGGATGGGGAGGGTCGCGAGGCCTGGCTGCAGGCCCAGGCCAACCTCGCGCGCCTGCACCTGAACCTGGGCAACCCGAGGACCGCGGGCTCGGTCATGGACGCGGCGATCATCGCCGCAGACGGGGGGGCGGGCGGGAGCCTGCCCGTCGCTCGTTTTGGGCCCAAGGTCATCGCCCTGCATGCGCAGGAGATCGGGGTCCTCGAGCTTCGCGGCCGGGCGACACTCGAGGTCGAGTGTGTGGTCGAGTGCCGGCTGATCGTCGACGGCAGCGCCATCGAGGGGCTCAGCGTCGACCTCTACCTCGGCCCGCACCAAGTCTATGTCTACTCGGAGGTCGATGTGCCGCTGCACAGGGAGGTCGAGCTCGAGGAGGCCGGTCTGGTGGTCGAGTATGAGGGCCGTATGCCCGTGCCCGTGCCCGTGATCGCGCTGCCGGTCGAGGTCGAGGCACCCGCGCGCAAGTTGGTGTGGGGTTCGAAGAAACCCTTTCGAAAGTGGAAGCTTGCGATGGTCGGGGTCAGCGGCGGTTTGTTCGTTGGTTCACTCGTCGCGGGTATCGGTCTGACCGTCGCGTTGGGTCCAAACGGTAAGATCAGGAAGGAGCTGGTGGCCACGGCCGCGGCCAGCTTGGAGGACGACAGGCCCAGCAACGACGTCAACCCAAACTCGGAGCAGGACCTCTGTGTGCTCGCCCAGACTCCCCCTGATCCAAACGTGCCCAGCCAGGTCACCAACGCCGCGGTCACCGAGGTGTGTGTCCGAGCGGAGAGGCTGGCATCCGGAGCCACGGCCGCGTGGGCGATGGCGGGTGTCAGTATGGTGAGCACCGCCGTATTCGCCGTGCTGTTGAACGTCCACATGGACGACGGGCGGGCAGCTCGGTTCATGCGCAAGCACCAGGTCGGCTTTGGGGTCGCCCCCCTGCTCGAGGGGGGAGTCACGGTGAGCGGTGGCGTTCGGTTCTGAGCCCTCCCTCGGTGCCGAAGATCGTCTTGTTCCCGGTCGTTGTTCTCGATCGGGGGTCAGGACCGACGGCCTGGGTTGTGGGCGTCGGGGCTGAAGCGCTCGGTCTCGGCCTCTTTGGCCTCGGGTGCCCGGACGGCAAACACGGTGCCGTCGTCGTCCTCCGAGATCGCGGCTGAATCTGTGTTGGGCAGCACACTGGTGGAGGCGGAGAATGCCAACAGTTCAGTCGACTCTTCACTAGTGTCCGAAAGGCCGTCTCGAGGCATCGTCTGCAGGAGAGCCTGAGCCTGGGCGTGAGAGAGCGACTCTCCCGATTCATCCGACTCTCCCGATTCGCTACCGCCGCTGACTCTCCACAGTCGCCACGCCAGGGCCAGCAACCCGAGCATCAGCGCAACGCCCAGTACACCTAAAATCAGGCTCGATAACGTGGAGGACATGGGCGTCGAGGGCCCAGATATACCCCAAACCAAGGTGGTTGACACACCCTAGTCTCGGCCCCGATCGTGGACCTTGGTGCGACGCCTCGGCCGCTATGAGCTGACTCAGCCCCTCGGTAGCGGTGGCATGGCCGAGGTGTGGATGGGGCGCCGGGCGACGGCCAGCGGCGCCAGAAAAACCGTCGCCATCAAGGTCCTCTCCGAGAAGGTCGCCAGCAAGCCCGAGTTTCGTCGCATGTTCGATGACGAGGCGCGTCTCACGATGCTCTTCAACAACTCGAACATCGTCCAGGTCTTCGATGTCGGCGAAGATCAGGGTGAGTGTTACATGGTCATGGAGTGGGTCGACGGGCTCAACGTCTCGCAGCTGTGCAAGCTGGTCGGAGGGTCGGGGGAGCACCTGTCGCTCGGGATCTCCGTGTACATCATCGCCGAGACCCTGCGCGCGCTCTCTTACGCACATAACCTCATTCATGAGGGGGTGCGTACCCAGGTCATTCACCGCGACATCTCGCCACAAAACGTCATGCTCTCGGTCTCTGGCGAGGTCAAGGTCATGGACTTCGGCATCGCTCGGCTCTCGACCGAGGAGACCAGCGGTGTGCACATCAAGGGCAAGCTGCGCTACATGCCGCCCGAGCAGCTGCGTGGCAACGCCCGCCGGCCGACCGTCGATCTGTTCGCGGTCGGGGCCATGTTGCACGAGCTGCTCGAGGGTCGGCGCTTTCGTTGGCAAGCTACGGACGACAGCCGGCTCTACGGAATGATCCTCGATGGAGAGGTCCCCGCGCTCGAGCTGCCCGGGGGCGCCGCGCTGCCGGCCGAGCTCGAGGCTCTGCGCACCGGGTTGCTCGCGGCCAAACACGAGGACCGGATTCAGAGCGCCAAGGAGGCCCTGCGGCTCCTGTATCGCTGGTCTGGGTACCGCAACTGCGCGATGGAGATCGAGGACCTCGTTCGCCACTACGTGGGCACGGAGTCGGCCAGGACCAGCATCGAGGCTCCCGTGGCCAGCCGCAGGGGGGACTCCTTCGACGACCTGCCGGCACCGGAGTCGGTGTCGGCAGGGTCCTCGGTGGGGGGGCTCCCTCTACAGTCGGAGTCGGAGTCGGAGTCGGAGTCGGAGTCGGAGTCGGAGTCGGAGTCGGAGTCGGGTTCGCAGTCGCTGCCCGAGCCCCAGGAGTCCGATCCCGACGACAAGGTGCCGACCGTCCTCAACCTGCGGTCGGCCGAGACGACCAGCCCGAGCATCGTCGGCGGCCGCTCCGTGACCACGCTCGTGGGTATCGCGGTGCTCGTCGCCGTGGCCCTGCTGATCGGCGTGGTCGGGGTGGGGTTCGGCCTCGGCCTGTTTCGGAGTGGGCCGGAGTCGGTCGAGGGGGAGGTCGCGCAGCGCGAGGGGGCCGAAGCTGATCTGCAGACAGAGGCAGAGCCTGGGCCCGAGGCCGGTGGCCTCGAACTTCGACCTGTGGCGGTGCTCGAGGCTCAACCGGAACCGGAACCGGAACCGGAGCCGGAACCCGAACCGGAGCCGGAACCCGAACCCGAGCCGGAACCCGAACCGGAGCCCGAACCCGAACTCGTCATCGAGGACGACTCACCCGAGGAGAGCGCTCCGGCGCCGGTCAAAGAAAAGCCGGTCATGGTTTCGGTGGAGCTCGTCGCCAACGACTATTTCTACGTCGAAGCCAAGATCTCGGGTCGGGTGTACAAACTCGACCCGCTCTCGAAGGTCGAGATCCGGGCCGGTCGGCACACCGTCTACCTGCGCCCGACGGCCGGAGACAAGTGGGTCCGGGCGGGGCGCTTGGTCCTCCAGCCCGGGCACAGCGTCCGGGTCGAGATGCGGGACCCCGCGGGGCTGCGGACCTTGGACCGCTGAGGTCGAGGTCGAGGTCGAAGTCCCGGCGAGCTCGCCTCGGCCTCAGCCGCCGTCGACTGGGCACACCGCCGGCAACACGGCGCCGGGTGGGAGCGCACGGCAGCCTGCGGACAGCCACAGGCGCGGGTCGACGGGCCAGCGGGTGCTCGTGCCGTGGGCGTCGATGGCCAGCAGGGCGTCGCCGTCGAAGCGCAGGGCGAGGACCGGAGCGCTGAGCCGGAACCGGCCCACGACCTCACCCGAGTCTGTGCGCCACAGCTCGACGACACCGGGGCGTGCGAGGGCGACGTAGGTGCCGTCGGTGGACGCACGCAGGGCGTGGATGGGCTCGCGCCCGACCTCGAAACTGGCGGTCCGGGTGTGGTCGTCGAGCGACCACAGGGAAGCCCCTCCGAGGGCGTCGATACCGAGCACGAAGGACGCGTCGACGGCCAGGTGCACGGCGGGTTCGAGCACCGAGCTGCCGGGGCTGGCGTCGGAGCCGTCTGGATTGTCCGGGTTGCTCTGGGTGTCCGGTGTGGAGCCCCATGTGGAGTCCAGTGTGGCCAACAGCGCGGCGGTGTGCGGGTCCCAAACTCGCAGGCCCCCGGCGCGGTCGGCCGAGACCAGGCGCGCGCCGTCGAGGGAGAGGGCGAGGTGCTCGACGGGCGCCTCGTGCCCCGAGAGGATCGCTATAGGCTCGCCCGCCCCGCCCCAGAGGCCGATGCTCCGGCCCTCGAAGGCGACGGCGAACACGGATCCGTCGGCGCTCAGGGCGATGTCGAGTGCCCTGCCGTGAGGGCTGGCAAAGCCCGGTGTGCCGTCCGCGGCCATGGGGCCCGGGCTGCCGCCGACCCGCACGAGCGCCCCGCTTGCCTCCCCTGTCGCGCCCCCGGTGGGGTCGGGGCCCATGGCCGCGGACACGTGGTGGTCGGCGTCGTACAGGCCCGCGCGGCCGTCCTGAAACAGGAGCGCGATGCGCTGACCCTCGAGGTCGGCGCTGACTCGGGCCACGGGGGCGGCGAGGGCCAGAGGGGGGAGCGGTCCGAGGCGGTCGAGACCGTCGCGCCACAGCCGGCTCGGACCTGGGTCGGCGTCGTCGCTCGTGGTCTGGTCAGGGCCCACACCCAGGGTCAGGCCGCGCCCCTCGCTGTCCCAGCGGGCGAAGCTCGCGTCCGGTCGGTCGTGTTTGCGCAGGGCCTGAATCCGGAGCTCGCCGTCGGCGTCGGCCGAGACCAGGCCGCCACGGACGAAGCTCAAGCTGGTGATCGGGCTGGCGTGGGCTCCGAGCTCGGCGATCAGCCGGCCCTCGCGGCTCCACACCCGCACGGCCCCAGACTCGGCTCCGGTCGCAAACAGGCCGCCGTCTTCGGTCGTCGCTACCGCCGAGATCGGGCTGTCTTGGCTGGCGATGGGCTCGAGGGTGCCGCTGCTGAAGTCCCAGATGAACAGGGCGGGATCGTGGGTGCCGCGAACCAAGAGGTGGCGTCCGTCCGGGAGCAGGGTCAGGCCCGCGATGCCCGTGGGCAGGTCGGGGGCGAGCACGCTGGCCAGGGCCGCACCCGAGAGTGGATCCCAGAGCTCGAGGGAGCCGTCGTTGAGGAGCGCGAGCCGGGGAGGGCGAGCGGGCGCCGGGGGGATCATGGTCGCAAAGTCGAGCGGGAGGTCGCTGGGGAGAGCGCTGGCTCGGACCCGAATGCTGGCGTGGCCGGCCTGGGGATCGACGGCGTCGATGCTGCCGTCGCCACGCCGCACGAGCACGCCGCCGGCATCGTCGACTTGAAGGTGGATGACCTGAGCAACGGCCCCCGGGTCCTGAGCGATGGCCCCCGGGCCCGGTCGGGTCGGGGCGACGATCGGGGCTGGGCCGTGTGTGTGGCCGGCGCTGAGAGCCCACACCGTCAGCGCCCCACCCCGGCTGATACACGCGATGTGTTCGCCGTTGGGGGAGATGGCGACGTGCCTGGGGGCGCCCGCGGGGCTCTCGAAGCTGGCCAGGCGGCGGCCGGAGGCCAGCGACCAGACCCGCAGCTCGGTGGTCTGGGACGGGGTCTGGACCACGCTCAAGATCCGGTCTTGGGTCAGGGCGAGGAAGCGGACGGCGCTGTGGTGGGCGGTGATCACCCGGGTGTCGCCGGGGCTGGCGAGGTTGAGGGTCAGGGCGCGGGTGACCGGAGCCGGGGCCTCGTCCACGGTCAGGGCCCAGGGCTCGAGGGCCATGAGCGCGAGCGCCAGGCCCTCGCCTCGGCGCAGGGGGTCGCTGGCCAGGAGCTCGGCTCGCTGGGCCCGCTCGACGGCCAGGCGCTGTTCGAGCACGTCGAGCTCGGTATCGAGATCGGTGACCGTCCGGCTGTGGAGGTCGGTGCCGGAGGCCTCTTCGACGGCCTGGCGGGTCTGGGTGACGAAGGTCGAGGGCAGCCCCGCCAGCTGGAGGTCGGCCCGGTCTCGGTCGGCGGCGCCCGTGTCGGCATCGGGGCCCGCCTGGCTGTGGTTTTGAGCCTGGGGTGACCCGGCGTCGGTATCGGTCCCTTCGAGGACCCCCCGGTACTGCCACAGGGCGAGGCCCAAGAGGCCCGCGAGGCCGAGGCTCAAGGCGCCGCCGGCGAGCAACAGGCGGCGCAGGCGTTGGGTTCGACCGTGTTCACTGGCGAGCACGAAGTCGCGCTCGCGGGGGGTGACGTCGGGTCGGCCCTCGAGCCAGCTCGAGGCCTCGTCGAGGGTCTGTCCGCGCAACAGCAGGCCGGGGCGACGCAGGCCTGCCTCCCAGCGCTCGAGGGCGTCGGAGACGGGGCGCCCGGCCAGAGCCCGGCGGACCCAGTTGAGGTCGAAGGCGCGCTCGACCACCTTGTTGCGCACCCGCAGTTTGCCGCCGGCAGCGGGGGCGACCAGACCGGCGATCTTGAGGCGAGCGACGATCAGGGCGCCGTCGGCCCCGAGCTGGCGCCCGCGCAGATCGACACGCTCGCCCCGGAGGACACGCTCGTAGGCGGCCAGGCAGCGCGTGCGCCAGGGCGCCCGTTGGTCGCGCCGCAGCCTCCGGGCCGTATCGCCGAGCAGGGGGGCGACCTCGGGTCCACGCTGCAGGAAAGTCTCTCGGATCACCGCCTCGACCATGGTCGCCTCCGCACCCGCCTCGACCTCGCGCAGGAGCAGGTCGCCGGCCGTCCACTGAACCATGGCCGGGCTGCCGCTGGTCCACTCGTGGAGGGCGTCGATCATGGCGGCCGTGTCGACGCCCAGCGGCGCCAAGGTCGGGGTGAGAGCGTCGAGTTGCTCGCGCGAGAAATCGCGGGGTGTGACCTCGCGGGCGGGGAGCTCGAAGGCATCGCGCCGGGGATCGCTGACCAGCTCGTCGCGGGTCAGGGCGCCGACCAGGCACACACTCAGCCGCGCCCAGATCGGATCGCTCCCGCGGGCGTCGGCCATGGCCCGAAGGGCGGAGAAAAAATCGTCGCGGGCCGAGTCGAGGGCCCGGGTGAGCTCGAGTCCGTCGATGAACAGGACCACGGGGGCGTCCGCCGGAGTTGGGATCGGGTTTGAGTCGGAGTCGGAACCCCGGTCGGTGTGGTCGTCGGGGCTGGGGGTCTCGAGGATCACCTCGCGCAGGCACGCCCGCAGGCGCAGCTGGGGCGGGCCCTTCGAGCGTCGCCAGGCCCGCTTGGCCTCGACTTCGAGCCCCAGACTTCGCCCGGCTTCGATCAGCAGGGAGGCGCAGAAGGCATCGGCCCGACTCTCCGCTCCGATCGCCCCGAGGTCGACGCTGGCGACCCGGACCCCGGCCTCGAGCAGGCGCGCGCCGGTCCGGATCCGCAGCGCGGTCTTGCCCGAGCCCCGGGGTCCCAAGACCATCGCGTACTCGCCCCCGCGCAGGGCGTCGAAGAGGGCATCGTCGGCGTCGCGCTCGATATAGGGGCCGGGGCCGTAGAAGTGTCGGCCGCGTTTGGGCGTGTGCTGGGTCGGCATCGGGGCGAGCTCGGCGAAGTGCGGAGGCGGGTATGATACGCGCTCGGCCCGCTCGAGCGGCGATCCGTTTGGAGGCGCGTCGCCAGGGTCGCGTGGCCTACAAAGATGCGCCCCGCCTTGGGGGGCGGGGCGCGGTCCCGCAGCGCCGTCTACTCGGCGAAGTAGCCGGTCCAGATCCAGGTCGCCTGGCCCTGGCCCGCGTTCAGTTGGGCGGTCATCGCAAAGTTGCCCGCGCTGTTGCCGGAGACGCCGGCGATGCTGAGGGAAGGCGGGATCACGGAGCCGTCGTCTTCCATGTAGTGCCCGCGGCACAGGAAGCTGCCGCTCGCATCGACGCGCGCGACCCAGGCTTCGCCCCACTCGATGCCCTCGCCGGGCTCCTCGTTGAGAAAGCGGCCGCCGACCATGAGCTCGCCCGCACCGTTGACGGACAGCCCGCGCACGGACCAGTCCTCGCCGAGCACGACCTCGCTGTTCAAGGCCCAGTCTTCCTCGGTCTTGACCCACTGCTCGCTGCCGTCGAGGCCCAGGCGGTAGGTCCAACTGCGGAGCGGGAAGTCGCTCTTTTCGATCGCGAAATAGACCCCGCTGTCGTCCACGGCCACGCCGACCGGGTTGTGGGTGTGGGAGCCGCCGAGCTGGGGCTGGAAGGCCGCGACCAGGCCCCCGTCGGCGTCGAAGTGGAGCAAGGTCGCGTCCTGGGTGTCGAAGGCGATGTGCTCGCGGGCGCCGACCCAGATCTCGCCGTCGCTGCCCACGGTCACGCTGTCACTCCGGTCGGTGGAGAAGCTGCCGTCGCCCACGCCGCCCCAGGTCGAGGTCCAGATTTCACTGCCGTCCCCGGCCGCGCGCTTGCTCACCCAGACGTCGTCGTCACCCTCGCCCACGCGGATCTGGCCGACCACGACGACGTCGCCGTCGGGGGTCACGGCGATCCCGGTCGCCAGGTCGTCCTCGCCCGCGACGTCGCCGTCGATGACCTGCTCCCAGACCACGCTGCCGTCGTCGGGGTTCAGGCTCGCGAACCAGATCGCGTCGGCGTCGGCCTCCATGCGCCCGGCCACGTAGACCTCACCGTTGGGGCCGAGGTCGATGGCGAAGCCCGCGTCGTTGCCGTTGCCGCTGTCGAAGCTGACCGACCAGGCTACCCCGCCACCGTTGGCGCGCTCGACGTAGATGTCGTTGTCGTTGTTGGCGCGCTGGCCGACCGTGTAGAGGTCGCCGGCCGCGTCCACGGCGATCCCTACGCCGCTGCTGTTGCTCGACTCGACCGACTCGATGGCGGACCAAACCAGGCCGCAACTGGCGATCGTGCACGTGGCCGAGCAGCCGTCGCCGTCTGCGGTGTTGCCGTCGTCACACTCCTCGCCAGCATCGAGGATCCCGTCGCCGCAGCTGTCCCCGACATCGTCCTCGCCTTCTGTGTCGGTGTCGGTGTCGGTGTCGGTGTCGGTCCCGGTTCCGGTGGTGTCGGTGTCTCCGGTCGTCCCGGCCGTGTCGGTGCCCTCTTCGTCGGCCGTCACGTCGTCTGCAGGGCAGGCGGTCAGCAGCAAGCTGAGCCCGATCAGAGAGACGGCTGGAGTGAACAAGGTGAAGCTACGGGGGGTCATGCAGCGAGTGTCCCCAGGGTGTGCGCGAGGGTCAACTCAGGGGGGTGTGGAACAGCGCACGTGCGCAGCGAGGGGCGGGGGGACATCGGCGCGCTTCTCGAGATCGCCAATTTTACGCAGCGGGGCTCTCGATGGTCCCGAGCCCGGTTTCCTGGTGTTGTGCAGGCCCACATCGACAGCCACGCCAAGGGTGATAGTTTCCTCTCCGTGCTCCGCGCCTCCACGTTGCTCTCGACCACGGTCGCCGCGTCCTTGCTGTGTGTGTCCCTGGCCCTCCCGGCGATCGCCGAGGCCGCGGCTCCGGAGCCGGAGGCCGGCGACGAGGATCCGGCGCTGACGGAGGCCAAGGCTCTCTACAAAGACGGAGAGACCAAATTTCAGATCGCCGACTACGAGGAGGCACTGAATTCGTGGAAGCGCGCCTACGGCATGCTCTCCGACGGCGAGGACACCCGCGCGATCCGTCACGCGCTGGTCTACAACATCGCCCGCGCCCACAGCAAAGCCTACGAGGTCACCCGCAACCCGACCCACCTGCGCAAGGCCAAGCTGCTGCTCGAGAACTACCGGGCCGAGCACCGGGCCCTCTACGGCGACGCGCCCGAGGCCCTCAAAGATCGGGGCGAGGCCGACGACCGGATCGCCGAGCTCGAGGTCAAGATCGCCGCCTCGGAGGCGGCGGGGGAGACCTCCTCACCGCTGAGCGAACCCAGGCCCGAGCCGACCGATGACGGACAGTCGGGGACCCCGGCCGAGCCGAGCCCGCCCGTCCAGACCGAGGTCCCCCTGACCCCCGATCAGCAGTGGCAGGCCGACATCAACATCGATCCGATCTTGGGTCCCAAGTGGGAGAGGTCCGGCAAACATGTCGTCGGCGGGGCCGTGCTCGTGGGCATCGGCGGGGTCGTGGGTCTGATCTCGCTGGGCATTTTCTCGATTGCATCGGCCATCTCAAGCGCTCGCGGTGGGGACCCGGCCGTGGGGACACTCGTCACGGGGAGCATCTTCGCCGCTGGGGCCGTCGGCATGGTCGTCCCGGGGGCGATCAAGATCGCCCGTGGCCGCAAGGCTCGCGCTGAGGTGCTCGAGGCCAAGCCCAGGCCCACGGGGGTGCTCGTACCCATGTTCCTGCCCAAGGGCGGCGGCGTGGGCTGGGCGATGCGCTTCTAGCAGCCCGTGGGGTGTTCAAACCTGCTCTCGGCCGATCTCAAAGCCGCGAGTCAGACGCGCGCGCGCAGGTAGGCGCCGACGCCCTCGATGGCCTTTTGCGCGTCGTCGAGCATGAGCGCGAAGTAGTGCCAGGCGTGGAACATGTCCTCCCAGACCTCGAGCTCGACGTCGACGCCGGCGGCCTTGGCTTTGGCCGCGAGCGCCTTGGCGTCGTCGAGCAGGCCCTCGGCGGCGCCGGCGTGGATGAGCAGGGGCGGCATGCCCTCGAAGTCGGCGTGGATGGGGGCCGCGCCCGGGTCGGTCGCGGGGGTGGTGGTCCCGAGGTAGGCGGCGGCCATCATGGCGACCACGGCGGGCTGCATGATGGGGTCGCCGGCGGTCGCCAGGCTCTGGGAGGTGCAGCTGAGGTCGACCCAGGGCGAGATACAGGCGAGGGCCTTGGGCAGGCGCTCACCCGCGTCGCGGGCGGCCAAGGTCGCGCTGATGATCAGCCCGGCGCCGGCCGACTCGCCGACCAGGCCGAGCTCGTCGTGGCCCTGCTCGCGCAGCCAAGCGAGGGCCTTGCGGACGTGGTCGAGGGCGGCGGGGTAGGGCGCCTCGGGGGCACGTGGGTAGTCGATGGCCAAGGTGTCGGCCTTGGCGGCGACGGCGATCCGGGAGGCCAGGTCGCGGTGGGAGTCGAGGGAGCCGAGCATATAGCCGCCACCGTGCACGTACATGAGCGTGCGCTTCGGGTCGGCGCCCTCGACTCGGATCCACTCGGCGTTCACCCCACCCGCGTCGACGGGTTCGTAGCGGACTCCGGGCAGCGGCGGAAAGTTCGCGCCGGCGGCGTCGAGGTTGGTCCGCATGTTCTCGAGGGTGGGCTCCTGGGTCAGGGCGCTGGCGGCCAGCATCTGCCGGATCTGTTCAACCTGTGGGTTTGTCATTGGGGCTCCGAAGCGTGGGGGTGGATAGTGGGGGTGTGGGTGGTGGGAGTGTGGGTGGTGGGGGTGTGGGTGGTGGGGCGTGGGGTGGTGGGGCGTGGTGGGTAGGCTCAAGTCAGGGACAAGTTGAAGCTCGGCTGGGCCACCGGGACGGTCGCTGTGGCCGTGAAGCCGAGCTTGGCGGGCCCCAGAGCCGAGGCGGTCTGGACGAGGGCCTCGGCCAGGGCCTGGGTGACCGCGCCGCCGAGGTTGGTGAACTCGACCTCGAGGATGGCGGCGTTGGTGTTGACGTAGCGCCCGACCTCGGCCAGGACCCGCTCGGCGTCAGGGGTCAGGCGCAGGGCACCCGTGGGGGCGAACTCGAAGCCGATGTCGACGGCCGGACCGATCTCGACCTCGGCGCTCGCCCGGTTGATGCGGACCCGGCCCGGGGCGTCGGTGAGCAGGGCCTGCCAGTGGACCACGGCCTCGGCGATCGCGTCGTGGAGGGCCTGAGAGACGGCCGCCTCGGCGGCGATGCGCGGTCCGGCGTACCAGCTGCCCGCGCTCGAGAGCACGGTGGTGGCGTCGTAGAACACCTGGGCGTACTGCTCCTGGGAGTGGGCGGCCTGGCGGAACAGGGAGATGTAGCCCCGGTAGTAGTCGAGCCCGCGGACCAGGGGGTTGAGGGAGACGAGGGTCTTGAGCCCGAGGGGGATCGGCAGGAACGAGGGCACGCGGGGGATCGGCGCGAGCTTGGGGATGGCCTGGGCCGCGAGCACCAAGCTCGCCCCGGCGGTGCTGAGCACGGCGGTCGGCACGTCTTGGCTGAGCCCGCCGTCGAGCAGGCGGGTGTTGCCGATATAGGTCGAGATGAAGGGCGGGAGGGATCCGCTGGCCATGAGGCTCTTGCCGGTCAAGCCCGCGGTCTGGTGAAAGGCGTCGCCCTCGTTGGCGGTGGTCGAGACCGAGATCGTGGGTTGGGCCAGCTCGCTCAGATCGATGAACTCGGTGGCCCAAGACAGCCACCAGGTCAGGGGGAAGTTGTTGAGCAGGGCAAAAAATACGCCCCAGCCGATGGTGTTCGAGTTGAGCAGCATGCGCAGCAGGCCGCGCTCGCCCAGGGCCGAGTAGAAGGCGCCCACGAAGGTGCCCGTGCTCGACCCCGAGAGGATGTCGATGGGCACGCCCGCGTCCTTGAGCTGCTGGATGAAGGGGATGCCGATGTAGGACTGGGCGCCCGCGCCCCCGAGGGCGACGCCGACCCGGCGGTGGGTGACCGCTCGCGACCAGCGGCCGTAGCTGGAGTCGTTGTCCTGCTCGGGGGTGAGCACGGGGTTGCCCGGGTCGAGGCGCAGGCGCACGGCATCGAGCGGCCAGGGCAGGGGGATCCGGGCGGCGGAGCCGTAGACCTGGGAGACCACGGCGACCCAGCGTCGCAGCCAGCCGGCGAAGCGGCCGCTGGCGACCCCGTCGTTGAGGAACTGGCCGAATTTTCCCGGCGGATTGCTGGAGGTAGCGATCGTGCCCAGCTCGACCAAGAGATTGCGGACGATCTGGGCCTCGGGCACGGGCCCGAGCAGGGCCACCGGTTGAGCGGCGAGAGTCGGGAGCAGACCCAAGGTCGCCGGGAGCTCATCCCAGACCTGGGGAGCATCGAAGAGGTAGTCGACGCCGGCCGGGTAGGGGAGCCCGTCCATGGCCCACCACAGCTCCGCGTTGCGCAGCCCATCGGGGTCGAGGCCGCTGGCCTCGATGAGGACCTGATCGAAGGCGATGCCCCAAGTCTGACAAAAATCCTCGATCGCGTCGTGGACGAACACGGTCAGGTTCGCGGCCGGGGGCACACGGATGAAGGACGGTGGGCTGCCCGCTGGGGGCACGACCCCGTCATCCCAGATCACGTGCAGGACCCAGGTCAGATCCGAGAGCTCGCTGCGGATGACCTCGGCGAGGCGCTCGACCATGGCCGAGAGCGGGAGCCCTGCGCGGTCGACCGTGGGGTCGGTGAGGACCATGGTCGTCGCCGCGCGGGTGACGAGGGGGAAGTACATGGAGCTGGTCACGGGTTCACCCGGACGGCTTGATCGAGGGGACCCAGGGAGCGGCCGAAGCCGGGCGAGAGCTGGGCGAGGCGGCCGACGGCCGAGCGAGAGATGACCACGACCTTGGTCGTGGTCAGGGCCATGGGGGCCGAGAGCGTGCCCAGGGCGGCGTCACTGGGGAACAGGGCGGTGCCCCCGAGTTGGCCGGCCGAGACCGAGACGACCTCGTCGGCCAGGGGTACGTAGAGCTGGCCGTGGAGCACGTAATAGAGGGCGCGCTGGCTGCCGCCCCCGCCCCACTCGGCGAACTCGCCGGTGGGGATGAACATGTCTGCGGGCGGGACTTTCTGGTCTTGGTCTTGGTCGGGGTCTTGGTCGGGGGACGGCTCGAGGGTCAGAGTCGGGGCGGCCTGCAAGAGGGTGTAGAGGTCGGCGCTGCTGACCCGCTCGAACTGGGGCGTGGCCCGCATGGCCTCGATGATCTTCGGGGCCACGACTACGGATGGATACGCGGCCATGAGCCGATGCCGGACACGCTCTCCATCGCTGGCGAGCAGGACCTCGGAGAAGTGCTCGGGAGCGAGGTCCAGGGTCCACAGCGGGCTCATGGCCCAGCAGCTGATCCGCGGGAGGTTGGTCTCGGGCCAGGCCTCCTCGAGGCCCTCGTGGACCGCCCAATCGTTGACCGAGCCCATGCCCAAACTCGCGCCTCTGGTCAGGGTCCAGGCCCCCTGTTGATCGCGGCTGTGGGACGAGTGCCACATGGCGCGGCCGTGGACCACGAAGCGCAGCGGGGCGAGGCGATCGGGGACCTCGCTGGAGAACAGCCGCGTGCCGCGTGGGTGGCGGGTCCACTTCATGTGTGCGGCCATGGGTTGGAGGTCGGAGGTCGCCAGACCCGTGAGCCCGTGACAGCCGACGAGGAATCTCGTCAGGTCCGCGGGCGAGGGGGTCGGCGGAGCCGGGGGAAGCTTCGACAGACTCGGCATCGCTAACGTGGGGGAGTATAACCCAGGGACCCCAGAGCGAGCGCCCAGCTCGGGTCCGCGCGCACTCGGGGGGGTGCCATGAATCGACATCTGACGACCTCCGAACGCGTCTTTTTGACGATGGCCAAACAGGTGGTGATGAACCCTGTGGTCATGGTCCGCTGCCGCGGCGTGCTCCGCATCGACCGCATCAAGGCGGCACTTCGGGCCACCCAGCGCCGTCACCCCGCGCTCCAGGTCAAGCTGGTGCCGGGCGCCGAACCTTGGTTTTCGAATCGGGATGTGCCGCCAATTCCGCTGCGCATCGTCGACCGTCAGGGTGAGGAGCACTGGCGCGAGGTCGTCCGTTTCGAGCTCAATTCGCCCTTTGACGCCACTGTGGGGCCTCTCATCCGCTTTGTCCTGGTTCGGGACGAACAGGCCTGCGAGCTGATCTGTGTCACCGATCACCTCAACGCCGACGGCCGCTCGGGCCTGTTTGTGCTCCGCGATGTGCTGCGCATGATCGACGATCCGCAGCTGCGTCTGGTCCCGCTGAGGGATCGAGACAGCTTCGATCGCTACCTGCCCACGGGTCTCTGGGATATGCGTATGCCCGATGCGATCCGTGGGCTGTGGGCGGAGCGGACCCGATCGGCCCTGTCGCGCTTCGACAATGTGGGCTCGCGTGTCCTGGGACGGGACGCCGAGCCGGCCTTGCCGCAAGTGCCGGCCCCGATCGAGATCGTGCATCGACGCCTCGACCCGGCGCGAACCCAGGCCTTGGTCGAGGCCTGTCGAGCGCGTGGAAACACGGTCTTGTGCGCGCTCGTGGTCGCGTGTGCGCACGCCCTGGCGACCGTCGACAGCCCGCGCGGCAAGGGGGTGATCGGCTGCGTCACCCCGATCGACATTCGGGATCTGCTCTCGCCCTCGGTCGGCGACGACTTCGGGATCTTCGCGTGGGCGCCGACCTCCTATCACCCGCTCGGACCCGGCGCGGAGTTTTGGGGTCTGGCCCAGCGCATGCGGCGAATTGTTCGGGTCTATAGGAGCACGCCGGCGCTCGCCGGGATGCGCCGGCTGCTCGACTTCATGGAGGCCACCGAGGGCACGCGCTTCGGGGGCGCCTCGGGTCGAGCCATGCGCCTCTTGGTCGACGGCATGATGGTGGTCAGCAACCTCGGTCGGGTGACCCTGCCCGAGCGGGTCGCGGGGGTGGAGGTCGAGTCCTTCGGCTTCTTCGCGATGATCCCCGAGGTCGAGTTTGTGCTCGGCGTGCAGAGCTTTCGAGGGGTGCTCGAGCTCAACTACTGCTGCTCCCGGGACTGGATGCGGCGCTCGGTGATCGAGGGTGTGGCCGACCGGGTCGAGGCCGTGCTCGACGCGGCGAGTGGGCTGCCCACCCGGGACTCGGCCGAGCAGCTGGTGTTTGCGGGGGCCTGAATCAGGCTGAATCAGCTTCGGAACAGGCCGCGCATGTACTGCTCCCACCAGCTTTGGACCGCGGGCCCGAAGCTCAGGGCGCTGGCCCAGGCGTCGATGCCGACCGGGTAGCGCAGCTTGGGCTCGGGGGCCACGGCGATCTCGGCTACGACCCGGGCGACGTCGGCCGGGTCGGCCCAGGACATCCAATCTTGCATGCGTGCGCTCGCGGCCTCGAGGGCGGCGGTGGTCTTCGAGTGTAGGGCGCGCGATGGTTCGTCGGGGCCGGCGCGACGGTGGTTGCGGCCGAAGATCTCGGTCGGGTAGAGGCCCGGCTCGACCAGGGAGACGAACACGTTGTAGGGCACCATCTCGTAGCGCAGGGCTTCGGACCAGCCCTCGAGGGCGAACTTGGCCGCGCAGTAGGCCGCGTGTGAGGGCAGGGCCCGGCGCCCGCTGACACTCGACATGTTGATGACCCGGCCGTGTCGACGCTCGCGCATGGCCGGGAGCAGGGCCTGGGTCAGGGCGGTGACGGCAAAGAAGGTGGCCTCGAACTGCTCGCGCAAGCTGGCCTCGTTTGTGTCCTCGACGAAGCCCGTGAGCATGGTGCCCGCGTTGTTCACGAGCACATCCACGGCGCCGTCTTCGGCCAGCACCCGGGCGACGACGGCCTCACGCTGGTCGGCCGAGGTGACGTCGAGGGCGATCGGGATCACCCCCTGGGTCTCGAACCCAGATTCGGCGACCGCCCGCTCGAGCTCGCCGCCCCGATCCAGGTCGCGCATGCTGGCGTAGACCTTGAACCCGTGGGCCCGCAGGCTGAGGCAGCTGCGCAGACCGAAGCCGCTCGAGGAGCCGGTGACCAGGGCGACGCCGCGCTGCATGACCGGCCTCAGTCGCCCTTGACGGGAGAGGGGGAGGGAGAATGGGAAGAGGGGGAGGGTGGGGGAGAGGAGGAAGAGGGGGAAGAGGGGGAAGAGGGGGAAGAGGGGGAGGGTGGGGGAGAGGGCGAGTCGGGGGTGCCGTTGATGACCACGTCCATGAGCAGCTGGTAGACGCCGTGCATCTGTCCGCCCGTGAAGTCGATGATCGCGCTGTTGAACCACGCTCCGGCGTCGGCGGCGAGCACCGAGACGAAGGCCGCGACCTCGTCCATGGTGTTCATGCGCTGGGCCGGGAACATGCGATCGTGGATGGCCTTGACCCGGTCCCAGACCTCCTCAGGGAAGATCCAGCGCAGGGCCGCCGACTCGACCGTGCCGAACTTGAGGGCGTTGACTCGGTAGCCCAGGGGCCCGAGCTCGAGGGCGAGGTGGCGGACGTAGGTCTCGAGCGCGGCCTTCGAGGCGGCGATCACCGAGAGGTTGCCGAGCAGGGACTCGTTGATGGCGTTGTCGAGGGCCAGGATGCGGGCGCCGGGGGCCAGCAGGTCGCGGCGGCGCAGGGCCTGGGTCCAGTACACAAACGAATGCGCCATGCTGTCGAAGGTCTTGGCGACCTGCTTGGGGTGGATCCAAGGCTGGTCGTCGCCGCTGGCGAGCAGGCCCACCGAGGCGTTGGCGATCGAGTGGACCATGATGTGGACCCCCTGGGCGCCGACTTGCTCGAGCACTGCGTCGGCCTGGGCGGCGATCAGATCGGGCTTGCCGGCGTCACCGACGAGCCAGCGGATCTCGCGGCCGGCGGCCTCGACCGCGGCCGTGACCTCGGCGACCCCGTCGGGGTGGTTGCCGCGGTGCAGGCCCATGATGTTGAGGCCGGGGGCCCGGGCGAGGGCCTTGCAGATGGCCGCGCCGGCGCCCGAGGTCGCGCCCAGGATCAGGGCCCAGCGTGTGGGGTGTTGCTGTGTCTGTGCCATGGAGAGCTCGGGGGGGCGGAACTGGGGGGCGGGACCGGGAGGTCGGGTTCAGAGCGGGTGGGATTCAGGGAGCGCGGCGGAGCAGAGCCAGGCAGTCGGGGGCGCTCGGGGCCACTCAGGTCGAGCGACCTGCGAGCCTGCGCTCGGCGACCCACTGGGCGAGGCGGGCGGTCTTGGCCTCGGCTTTGGCTTCGAGGACGCCGGTGTACAGGGTGCGGGGTCCGGCCGTCTCGCGGGCCCGGTCGAGCAGGGCCTGGACGGCGGCCTGAACCTGGCCATGGAGCGCACGCAGAGCCGGTTCGTCACTCAACAGGGCGGCCCGCTCGTGCTCGGGGTAGACCGGGACCACGGGCGGGCCGACGATCTGGTGGACCCGGGTGGGGAAGGGAGGCGAGTAGGGGTAGAGGCCCAGCGGACCCAGGCCGGCCCACAGCGCCATCTTGGACTTGTCTCGGCGCAGCCGGGTCCGGGTCTCGGCGCTGTCGTTGAGGCCGAGGTAGGCCCCGTCGACCCCAGAGGCGGCCACGGGCAGGACCTCGACGCCGCGGGAGATGGCGAGCTTGAGGTAGCCGAGCCCCGACCACTGGACCCGGTAGCGGACCCAGGCCGGGCGCAGGCCCTCCCGCTCTCCCCCGGGCGCCAAAATGATGTGCCGACCCTTGGCGATGGCCTCGTCGAGGGTCGGGCCCTTGCCCGTGGACCAGTCGAGGCCCTCGGTCAGCCAGCGCAGGTAGGGCCACTTCATGAAGTCGTAGTGGACCAGGGCCAGGGGCAGGTAGCCCTGCTCGCGATGGATCTCGGCGCCGAGCAGGAATAGGTCCCAGGCCAGGGGTCGCCCGTGGTAGCCGACGACGATCTTGCACTCGTGGGTGCGCAGGTGCTCCATGCCCTCGACCGTGTACGAGAACCACCGCCGCCAGGTGGCCATGACCCGCAGCCAGTGGGCGACGGTCTGGGGGTCACTGCTCACGCCGTTTTGCCCTCGGCTGTCTCATGTCCGGCCTGGCCGACCTG
>Ga0256845_1000670_pt1 | contig 30693 bp, 27 predicted proteins | sample RiftiametaG_FD_189101 | JGI IMG/M metagenome (GOLD analysis project Ga0256845, IMG submission 189101) | Tube worm associated microbial communities from hydrothermal vent at the East Pacific Rise, Pacific Ocean - Riftia | ecosystem: Host-associated > Annelida > Integument > Unclassified ...
AAAATTTATATTTTATTTTGTTCTTCATTGTGGTATTATATCGTATAAACCTTAGATAAATTCTTTGTATGCCCCGCTTATATCCCCATAGCTGAAGCTAGGGGCTTTACGCTATATTTTGGTAAATATGAGTAGTTACAAGAGCTATCAACTCGTGTTATTCGTAATAGTGTAGATGATATTGATAAAGCCATTAAAAAGGCTTGGAGTTCTAAAACTGTAGCACAACGAACAAAAGCTACTGTGGGCTTTAAAAGGAGTCTACAGCTAGGACAGCTTTTATATTTAAAGATAGAGTAAGTCCTATAGCTAAAGAACCAAAAGACGATATTTAACTACTCACATCCAAAAACTCCACCCCATCTTTTGACCCAATAATCAAATAACTTCTAAGCTTTGGAATAGCTTTGATTTTATCAAGCTCCAAATACCCTCTAACCTGCTTAATCCCCTCTTTTTTAACATAATTATAACTATCCCCACTCTTCATCCATTTGAGTTCAAATAGATAGTTATTCGGCACTTTTTTATCTCGACCAATAAGCAGAATATCGGGATATTTCCTCTCTTTTTCAGGTTGCGAATCTATAAAATAGAACTCTACAAAACTAAGTAGAGATAGGGTAATAACCTGAAAATATTTCTCTGTAAATCCATAATGGTCTCTATTGGATAGGGTTTTGATTACTTCATCTAGTTGATTTTTAAAAGGCTAACAACTGTTACAACAAATCTATATAAAACTAAAAAATACTATTGATAATATAAGAATTTAAAGCTATAATACGCTCTATGTATTCAATAGGTAAATTTGCAAAAAAATTAGGAATTACTGTACACACATTAAGAACTTGGGACAAGGAAGATAAGTTAAAACCGAAATATGTCAGTAAAGGTGGTCATAGATATTATGATGATGAACAACTTAATCAAATGCTTCAAGAGATAACTATAAAAAAAGAGGATAGAATTAATTTAGGTTATATTAGAGTATCATCAAAACATCAAAAGGATGATTTACAAAGACAATATGAAGTTATGGAACTCTATTTGGCAACAAAAGGGAAAAAATTCAAAATAATTTCAGATATTGGAAGTGGAATTAACTATAGAAAGAAAGGTCTCTCTGAACTCCTCACCTTAATATCAACAAATCAAGTAGATACGCTATTTATTGTGCATAAAGATAGATTAGTTAGATTTGGATATGAATTAATAGAAAAAATATCTAAAATACATGATGTTAAGATAGAAATTATAAATCAAAGTGATAAAAAAACAGATGAACAAGAGATTATAGATGATATTTTGAATATAATTCATGTTTTTTCATGTCGAATGAATGGTAAGAGAAGTCATATTAATAAAAAAATAATAGAAGAATTACAAAATGACAAGAAAAATAGAGACTCAAATTATCAATAATTCAAAAAACAAAGAGAAAGATGGTATCTTTGGCTCATTTGAGATAAGAATCAACAATAACAGTGATAAAAAATTCCTATATAAATTTGTGTACCCATATAAACATTGGCAAAATATGTTAACAGTGTTGGTTACAAGACTTTTTAAAGAGGATAACAAAGATTACAGATATTTTTTAGATTATGAGATAGTAAGAGCTTGTATTTCGGATACAAAAGGGACTAAAAAGAAGATTGATAAGATAAAATATATCAAAGATAAATATAAAAATGATAAACTTTATCAAGACCTAATAAAGGATGGAATTATAGCACATTCAGAAATTCCAACAGAATAACACTTTTTATTTTTTTATGTTTTTTTAAAGTAGAATAATTTTATATTCTTATGAAATCTTAATGAGTTCGTTTTAATACAAGATATATAGCGAAAAGAGGCATCTTCTCTGATTTGGGAGAGGTGAGGTTTTCACCTTAATGACACTCTCTCAAAGTCCTATCAGGCTCTACTAAATATCGATAACCATTATAGATAGTAAATACTCCATAGACCAAAACAGCAATAGCGGCTAATCTAATCATTATATTTCTAAATGAGGCCTGTTTAAATATTCCCACAAAAAAGCCCAAAGAGAAGAGAGCAGGAATAGTACTAATCCCGAAGATAAACATAACTAATGCACCTAAAAGTGGGTCTCCTGTACTAGCAGCTGTAATAGCAAAGAAATAGACAAACCCACAAGGGAGTAGACCATTTAACATACCAAGTAGAAAAAAGCTCAAAAGAGACTGATTTCTAAGCAGAGATTTGAAACTCTGTTGATACCAAATAGATTTGGAAAATGAATGCTCTATAATATGTAAGAACTTTGTCTTGCCTAATAGGGATAACCCTGCTAAAATCATAGCAACTCCTGCTACTATCCACAAAACACCATTTGCTGTATTGGAGAAGGATGCTACACCACCTAGATAACCAAACATCGCTCCTAGTGTCATATAAGTAAGTACTCTACCAAAAGAGTAGAATAGATGAGAGATTGCCTGTTTGGTTTTGCCCCATTTTTGGTCAATCTTAGTTCCAGAGTATGCTATGACGATTCCACCACACATTCCTATACAGTGACCAAATGAGCCTAAAAAAGCGATAGTCATTATAGATAAAATATCAATGGTTTCCATTTTTGCCCTTTAGTAGTTCTCTTCTGATAGTTGGATTTGCCATGGTCTCTCCTCTTAGTGTAAATAGTTGCATCTCTCTAAAAGAGATAAGTCCATCTCTATTTTTCTCATATGCTCCAAAACCATACTCCATTGGAGTCTTTTCATTTCGTGTATAGTGTGCAACTCTACCATCTATCCATCTTTTGGTATCACGAGCGTGTACCCATATTGTTGCATCTTTTTTAAAAGATTTCTGCTCCAACCATTTTATCATACCACCATGGTCATGAAAAAACCAAGTTTTTCCATCAGGTGCTACTACTTGTGAAGCGTACTCTATAGAGTCTATTACCATACCACAATCACTATCTTGAAAATGATTTAGTACAATAGGTATAGGTTTTTTTGCTATATTCCCCTCTAAAATGGTTACCATATGCTGTTTGTTAGATATTGTTATGAAAATTGTGACAATTACTGTTAGAAATGTAACAATTATCAATATGGGCTTTATAATTTTCATATAACTCCTAATTTTTTAGATTAATAATACTATTTATTAGTTAATTTTCTGTTAAATTTAAAAAAAATGAAAAAAAATGGAAAAAAAAATAACATTTCTTAGTATTGTTAAATTTTATTAAAGTTAAATCTTGTTATAATTCTCTTGTAACGACGCATAAGTCTCTAGTATCCCCCTATTTCTAAATCGCTAGAGATTAGACTTAGTCTGGTGTGTCGTTGCACTTTTTCAACGGTATACTTACTCTTTAGTATCCCCCTATTTCTAAATCGCTAAAGATTAGATTTTATTCTCGTATACCGTTGACCCTTCAAATTTTCCTTTTTCTCTATTTTTTATAACTCTCTCATATCCATCAACTATACCATTAAGAGCTATATAGATACCCTGTTGCTCTAATCTCTGCATATACCCATAAGCTAGAGCTAGATTTGCAGTGGCTTCAATAGGATTTATAGAGAATGGAACCATAGCACCCGTTAGAATTATCTCTCTATTTAGTTTAGCATTAGCTAAATATAGAGCTGTTTTATCTATGGTATCTGTACCATGTATCACTATTATACTTCTAAAGTTAGATTTTTTTATAGTTTGGAGTATCTCTTCTCTATCATTTGGAGTCATATCCAAGCTATCTTTGCCAATAATATTTATAGCTTCTAATTCAACAAGCCACTCTTTTGCAATATTCGTTAAAGCAGTTCCATCTTTTTCTATATCTAAACTACCAGTTAAAGGGTTATATATCTTATTAAATGTCCCACCTGTATCTATAATTAATATTTTTTTCACTATTCAAAAGCCTTAATCTAAAAATTTATACAATATTCTATCTAATCGTGCTAAAATACGAAATTAATTTTAAAATGGAGAGAATCATATGATAATGAAAGGCAAAAAAGGAATCATCCTTGGAATAGCAAATAAGAAATCTATAGCTTATGGTATCGCAAAAGCGTGTCAAGAGCAGGGAGCAGAGATGGCAATCACATTTTTAAATGAGAGATTTGAGAGAAAGTTAGCACCAATTGCAGAGGATTTGGAGTGTGGAGCTAGATTTTATCCATGTGATGTCTCTAAGCCAGAGGAGATAAAAGCTCTAAGAGACTCTATTGAGCAGGATATGGGTGAGATTGATTTTATTGTTCACTCTATAGCTTTTGCTCCAAAAGAGGGGCTTGGTGGTAGATTTGTAGATATTCCAAAGAGTGCTTTTGATATTGCTATGGATATTTCAGTATATTCGCTTATAGAGGTAGTCAGAGAGTTGAAGCCTGTCCTCTCTAGTAACTCCTCAGTATTGACACTTACTTATTTTGGTGGAGTTAAGTATGTACCAAACTATAATCTAATGGGTGTAGCAAAGGCAGCACTTGAGATGACAGTGAGATATTTAGCAGAGGATTTAGGAAAAGATGGAATTAGAGTCAATGCAGTATCAGCAGGTCCAATCAAGACATTAGCTGCGGCAGGGATTGGTGATTTTTCATTTTTGCTCAAATGGAATTCTGCTCATGCACCTCTCAAAAAAAATGTAACTATTCATGAGGTTGGAAATTCTGGTATGTATCTGCTTTCGGATTTGAGTTCAGCTGTAACTGGTGAGATACACTATGTGGATAATGGATTTAATATTATGGGACTACCTGCTGTTGATTTTGATGAAAAAGGTAAAGCTACTATTGCTTGGAATGGAACAGATAAAATTTAATGAAAAATTCAGATGCTTATATAGTGAAAAAGGCTTTTTTCGATAAGGTTATAACTATATATGGGCGTAATGCTGTGGCAGAGGCTTTGGAGGATAACTCTATTGTTATTCATAAACTTCACTTTTCAGATTCAAATAGAGACTCTACTCAATTAGATAGTATGGTCAAGATAGCCAAAAGACGGAATATAAAGATAGCTTATCATAACAAAAAAGCTCTCTCTCGTATCTCTAAAAACGCTAAACAAGACCAAGGTGTGGCACTTGATATTGTTTTAGAAAGAGCTATGAGTGAAGATAAGTTTTTGGAGAGATATAGTCAATATAGAGTTATGGCTCTTGATGGTATTCATAACCCACAAAATTTGGGTATGATTATCCGTTCTTGTTCAGCGGGTGATATAGATGCTATTATTTTACCTACTAAAAATTCAGCACAGATTTCTCCTCTAGTTATCAAAGCTAGTGTAGGTACTCTCTTTCGGATACCTATTATAAAAACCAACAACTTAACTATGACATTAGAGAGGTTCAAATCTCTAAACAGCAAACTATATACACTCTCTTCTCATGCAAAAAACTCATATAGGGATGAAAAGTATAGTAGTAAAACAGTCTTTATATTAGGGAATGAGAGTGATGGTGTTAGCAGAGAGATAGAGTCTCTATCTGATGTCTCTATCTCAATTCCCATGAAGAGAGGTGTTGAGTCACTCAATGTAGCTGTTACAGCTTCTCTGTTAGCCTTTTTATAAAAAACTATATATTTTTTCTAAACTTTAATCAATCTTTATTAATCATATTGATATAATATTTTTAATATTAAATTAAGGAAAAGATATGTTAAAGAGAGATGAACTTTATATAGATAAAAATAAGCCTAAAATATTATTAATATTTACTCTATTTTTTGTTACTTTTGCAATAGGATACCTAGTATATAATATCTGCAAAAATAGTAATTACAGTATAAAAGGAACAAAGGTATTGGGTGTTAGTTATATACCTAAAGATAAAAATAAAAAAGAGGATTTAACTAAGAATTCTATAGTTGAGTATAACAAGAAGAGTAATATCTCAAATGTGGATGACAAAGATAAGTACGAAGATGTAGTATTGGTAGATGATAAAGGTGAATATAGAGATGTCACAGTAGTAGATAATAGAGATAAAGGACAGACAAAAACAGTTACGGTGAAAAATTCTATCTAATATGCAATTGAGTTTGCATATTTATAAAAAGTGATAAATTATGTTGTTTTTTAGTTTTTATTGTGTATAATTATTATATTAAACTTTTAAGGAGTTTTTCAAATGCACATAATACTAAGAGATAGAAGAGAGATATTTACACTATCAGGTAGAGAGGTAACTCTATCCAAAAATGATGAGACTATAAGTCGTATTGATACTCATGGGCATATAATATACTATAATCAGACATTTTCCAAAATTTCTGGTTATACAAAACAGGAGCTTCTCCGTACACCATATAGTATATTACAACATTCTGATATGCCCAAAGCAGTTTTTTACTTTATTTGGCAAACTCTATTAGCAGGTAACTCTACTCATGCTATTATAAAAAATCTTACAAAAGAGGGGAATTACTACTGGGAGTTAATAGAATTTTCTGCTCAAAAAGATAATAAAAATAGTACAATATCTTTTTTGGCAAAAGGAAAACAGGTTCCTAAAGAGGCGATAATAGAGATAGAACCCTTATATAACAGGTTATTAGATAATGAGAAAAAATATAATCTATCTAGTTCTATAAAATATCTTTTAGCTTTTTTAAACTCTAATAATAGAGCAACATATAATGACTATATATGTGATATATCACGAGAGAAGAGGAGTAGTCTTCTTTCTAGCTTAAAATTTCAAATTGATAATTATAGAAATTAATAATTTTCACACTTGGTACACACTATTTACACTAGTATTAATATATGTTAAGGCAAAAAGATATATAATAGTAGTCATATCTCTGAAGGGGAGTCTATGAAGGAAGTATTAATTGTAATATTATCTGCTGTTGTTGGGTATATCGTATTGTCAGCATTCTCTGTCAGTGATACGCCAGGAGAGGCTGTACGTAGGATTTTGGAGCGTCCTACAAATGACATGAAACAGAAACAGGAGTTAGATTTAATAAAAGCTGAAAAAGAGCATGAACAGAGGCTTACAGAGCTTCAAAATGAAAGAGTCTTAGGAATTACGCGTATTGAAAAAGAGAATGATACAAAAGTGAGGTTAAAGGAGATAGATTCTGAAAAAGATAGTAAATTAGCAGAGATAAAGTATGACTCAGTTAATAAGCAGAAAGAGGAAGATAACAAAATGTTGATTGCTATCTCTCTCTTAGCATTTATCCTCATCTATGTATATTTAAAATATCAAAAGAGTTTAGCCGAAGATGAGCTTGAAAAAGAGAAAGAGTACAAAGATATGTTAGCAAAAAAAGAGTATGCTGAGAGAATATTGGCAATTGTAGCGACAGGTAACATATCAATCGAAACAGAGCATAAGCTTTTGAAGATTTTAGATGAACTAAATAACCCACAGATTCATACAAACAATCCAAACAATCACCTTATCCAACACCCAAATCCTGATATAGAACAACTTCCTCTTCAAAGAAATAGGTAGTTTTTTTTTAATATATAGAGACAAGTGTCACTCAAAATAGCTTGTCTCAAAAGGTAACATAAAGAGTTATTGGTGTAATAATTGTGGATTATTCAAAACACAATTACACAAAATAGGCTATCCTACTATCAGTGAAGAAACCTCTCACTTAAATCAAAATTAACAAGGGGACTAAATGGCAGCAGTAATGACAGCTCCTGAAAATACTCCAGTATGGGTTGATACAGCAAGATGTAAGGCCTGTGATATATGCGTTGACGCATGTCCAGCTGGTGTGCTTTCTATGAAGGCAGAACCAACTTCAACACTTGGTGCGATGATTAGTGTAATCGCTCCTGAATCATGTATCGGATGTAATGAGTGCGAACTCTCGTGTCCTGATTTTGCTATATATGTAGCAGAGAAAAAAGAGTTTAAATTTGCAAAATTAACTAAAGAGTCAAAAGCTAGACAAGAGGCAATTGCAAACAATAGATATAGATTGCCATCAGATTACAAGGAGGCTAACTAATGTCAGCAACAAGAGAAATCATATCAACTGGTAACGACCTTGCTGCAATTGCAGCGGTTGATGCTGGGTGTACATTTTTTGGTGGGTATCCACTAACACCTTCAAGTGAAGTTATGCACACTATTTCAGACCTTCTACCAAAGGTTGGTGGTACAGCAATTCAAATGGAAGATGAGATAGCAGGTATCTGCTGTGTTATTGGTGCGGCTATGAGTGGTGTTAGAGCATTAACAGCAACTTCTGGTCCTGGAGTATCTCTAAAAGCAGAAAATTTAGGTTTGGCTCAGATGGCAGAAGTACCATTGGTACTTGTAAATGTTATGAGAGGTGGACCATCAACTGGTCTTCCAACTCGTGTATCACAAGGTGACATTAAACAAGCAAGTAATCCATCTCATGGTGATTATCGTTCCATTACACTATGTGCTGGTAACTTAGCAGAGTGTTATACAGAAACAGTTAGAGCATTCAACTTAGCTGATAGATTTATGCAACCTGTAATTGTACTTCTTGATGAGACTATTGGACATATGCATGGAAAAGCAATAATTCCAACAACAGAAGTTGTAAAAGAAGAAATTGTTCTCAGAAAAATATTTGATGGACCAGCAGAAGATTACAAACCTTATGAGTGTGAGCCGACAGCTCCAGCAGTACTTAATCCAATGTTTGAAGGTTATAGATACCACTATACAGGTCTTCATCATGATGCTATGGGATTCCCAACAGAAGAGATTGAAACTTGTAGAAAGCTGATTCAAAGACTTGAAGACAAAGTTATGGCTCACCAAGATGAGATTGAACTTAATGAAGAGTTTATGATGGATGATTTAACAGGTGAAGAGGGTGAAGTTCTAATTATAGCTTATGGTTCTGTTTCACTTGCGGCAAAAGAGGCAATTAGACACCTTAGAGCAGATGGAATTAAAGCTGGACTATTTAGACCAATTACTATTTGGCCAAGTCCAGCTGAAAAAATTAAAGAGCATACAAGTAAAATTAAAAATGTTCTCTGTGTTGAACTAAATATTAGACAATATACAGAAGAGATTGAGAGAGCTTCAGGTAGACTTGATATTGAGGGTTTATATAAAGTTAATGGTAGAGCAATCTCTCCTTATGAGATTGTAAATAAAGTAAAAGAGGTATTCTAATATGGCATTTAATTATGATAAATACTTAAGAACAGAAAAAATGCCAACACTATGGTGTTGGGGATGTGGTGATGGTGTTATTCTCAAATCATTCATTAGAGCTATTGATAAATTGGGAATAGACAAAAATGATATGTGTCTAGTTTCAGGAATTGGTTGTTCTGGTAGATTCTCATCTTATGTTGATATGAATACAGTTCATACAACTCATGGAAGAACAGTAGCATATGCTACAGGAATTAAACTAGCTAATCCTGATAAACATGTCGTTTGTGTAGCAGGTGATGGTGATGCGTTAGCAATTGGTGGTAACCATACAATTCATGGTTGTAGAAGAAATATTGATATTACAATGATTATTATTAATAACTTTATCTATGGTCTTACTAACTCTCAAACCTCTCCAACAACACCACAAGGTATGTGGACAGTTTCTCAAAAAGCAGGTAATATTGACCCTACTTTTAATACTTGTAAATTAGCTATTGCAGCAGGTGCTTCTTTTGTAGCTAGAGAGACTGTAAATTCTCCTAAGAGACTTGAAAAAGTTATTAGACAGGCATTAGAACATAAAGGTTTTGCATTGGTTGAAGTTCTCTCTAACTGTCATATTAACCTTGGTAGAAAAAATAAAATGAACTCTGCTATGGCAAACCTTGATTGGATTGACAGTATTACAGTTTCTCAAAAGAAATATGATAGATTAAGTCCTGAAGAGCAACTAAATCTTCTTCCTACAGGTGTTTTACATCAAAATACAGAAGTAGCAGAGTATTGTGATATGTATAAAGAGATTCAAAAAGTACATCAGGGTGAGAGAAAGAAAATCACACAAGATGACTTTGAGAAAAAGATATAAGGAGGATACATAATGGCACGAACATTAATGAGATTTACAGGCGTTGGTGGACAAGGTGTTCTTCTAGCTGGTGAGATTTTTGCAGCAGCAAAGATTAAAACTGGTGGTTATGGACTAAAAACAGCAACTTATACCTCTCAAGTGAGAGGTGGTGCAACAGTTGTTGATATTACACTAGATGATGAAGAAATCTACTATCCATATGCAAATGATGGTGAAGTTAACTTTATGCTTTCAGTTGCAGATATAAGCTATCAACAGTTCAAAAGTGGTGTTCAAGAGGGTGGTACAATTGTAATTGAGCCAAATCTAGTAACTCCTACGGAAGAGGATAGAAAAAAGTGGAATATCATTGAGATACCTATTATTACTATTGCAAAAGAGGAAGTTGGAAATGTAATTACTCAATCAGTAGTTGCACTTGCTATTGCTAATAATTTTATGGATGCGATTGATGAAAAGACTCTTCTTGATACTATGCTTTCAAAAGTGCCAGAGAGATTTCATGAGCTTAATCTAAAAGCTTATGAGCTTGGTAAAAAATATGCTAAAGAGCAGGGTGCTTAAAGTAGTTAATAGTGAACAGTGAAGAGTAGCTTTTTTACTGTTTGCTATCATTATTATTTTTTTATTTTATAGGATTAGAATAGATTTCCTTTCCTATTTTTATGGACGAGAGTCCATATTCCCCCTATTTCCCACAACTTTTAGAGCTGTTATTATCCTGACCTAGAGAACCTAAGCCTCCTTGCATACAGCCTTTTGTAGGTTTATCTGACTTTTCTATATGTGGTTTACCTTTTGAATCCCAATTTACCTTGCCCCCATTGGCAAATACAGCGAATACCAAAAAGAGTAGTGTTATACTTAAAAATCTCATTTTTTATCCTTTGTTATGAATTGGTGCAAAGCACTCTATTGTCACTATTTTGTCATTTTAATTAAAAATAATAACTAAGAATTCTTTTTAAGTTTTGTCTTATTGTAAGACTAGTATATCATATTTTTTTGAAAAATAAAAGCTTTTTAAAGAAAATTACAATTATTTTTAAAAATTAAGGAAAAATTTACAATTATATGTTATGGGAAGTGTTATTGCTGTTATATATGCTATAAATTATATTGTTTTTTACAAAAAATTGAGGTAAATTTATAGATTTACCTCTCTACTTTTATGCTTTCGCATAACTAAGTAGTTATTTTTTTTGATATATAGAGGATTTCCACCATTTTTACGAAGTTTTTTAAATTTACTTCTATATCTTCGAACTTTTTTTCTCAAAGCTATATACTCTTTGCCTTTTAGTTTATTGACCAAAGTTTTATGTTTTGATACTCTGACATATCTAGCAGGATTGATAGCTTTACCTCTTTTGTACATTCCAAAATGAAGGTGGGGACCAGTACTTCTTCCAGAGCTTCCAACATATCCGATAACTTTACCTTGTGGAACCCATGAACCTACTTTTAACCCTTTTCTATAGCGACTCATATGTGCATATAGACTTACAAGTCCATTGGCATGTTGTATCTTGATACAACGACCATATCCACCTTTCCATCCTTTGTAGATGATTTTGCCTTTTGCTGTCGATTTTATAGGTGTTCCTGTACAATTAGCATAGTCTATGCCTAGGTGAGCTCTATATCTATGTAGTATAGGGTGGTATCTTCTATGAGTAAAGCCTGACGAGATTCTCGTATGACTGATTGGTCTAATATATGGTGTGTAGCTCTTTTTTACTATTTTGTACTCTTTTCCAAGAGAGTCATAGTATCTACCATCTTTTGCTAGATAATTATAGTAACTCTTTTTATTTATAGTAATATGAGAAGCTAAAATCTTAGGATTTTCAATCGCTTTGCCCTCTCTTCTCCTCTGCTCATAGAAGATGGATATTTTATCACCTTTTTTTATCTTTTTTAGATTGAGGGTTTTGTAGGCCTGTTTTAGAGATTCGATAAGTCCTTTGCTATGAGTTTTATTATATAACTCTTTTTCAAATGATTTTTTTACAACTAGATGTATTGACCCTTTTAATGTCTCAAAAGGGATTGGTTCTAGTGATAGTTTTTTTTTATTTACTATCTCAATCTGTAGCTCATCTGTGACAGGTATTATTATTTTACCTTTTTTTATAAAATATTTTTGTCCACTTTGTATCTCGGCAAGTAACTCTTTGTCTTCATTGTCTAGGTTATAGTATAGTTTTTGAGGAATTCCATTATTTCTTAAAAAAGATAAAAAAGTAGTACCTTTTTTCCAATGATATGTTTTGGCTGATAGTAGCGTTGAGAGAATTGTCAGTATAAGAAAAGAGAGTAGAATCTTTTTCATAGATTAATTGAACCTTTTAATTTTTATTGAATTGTTATTATATGATTATTTATTAAAAATCCAATAAAAAATAAAAATTAATTTATTAAATTTTATTTATTTTAATCTTTACCTCTTGATAACAGGCATTATCTCCCTCCTCGCTCAATATATCAGGTGTTAAATAGTTAACTCCTACACTATTTGCATAGATAAGGGCTGTATCAATTCTCATAGAGATAGAGTTTTTGACTATAAATTTATGCTTTCCATATTTAGACAAAGCAATAATCTCTTCATTATCCAAAAAACCTAAACTTGGATGTATAATAATTCGATTGTCTCGTTTAAATTGCGTATTTAAAGCATTTTTTGCCTTAGGGGTTACTAACCAATACTCTGTTATAATTTTTGCTTTTTTGCTACTTTTACAGACTCTTGTTAGCCGTTTACTAGTCTCAAACTCATCATAAAAATCCTCTATAAATTCAAACTCATCATCCTCCTCTCCAAAACCATCCCTATATGGAATCTCTCGGTATGCAGGTGAGAGATAGTAGCCACTCCTCTCTTGGCACTGGTTTAACCATAAATTGATATACTCCTCTTCATCTTCAAGAGCATTAAATCCAAATTTTTGGAGCATTTCACTGGTAAAATCATACTCAGAGATACCATACTCTGCATTATAGATTTTTCTCATTCTTACGACATTGTAGTGAGCATAACTAAGCCGAATGTCATCTTTTTCAAAAAAGTTCTTTGCAGGGATAACAATATCAGCCATAGCAGAGGTCTCATTTTCATAAAGTCCAAAGTAGATAACAGTTTTTGTCTTTTTTAGCTCCTCTATAACTCGTCTTGAATTAGGCATAGATGCCACAGGATTACCCCCTTGGATAAGCACAGTCTCAAAATCGCCAAAATTGGTAGTGGCTTTTTGTACCTTTTTGCCTCTTGTCTCAAAAGGGTTATCAAATCCAAGTTTAGAGTTGCCCAAAAATGCAACTCCAACACCCTCTTTGCCAAAATGACCAAGTGTAACTGCTAGGGAATCAATAGCTTGAAGCACAAAATTTCCTATAGAGTATTTCTGTACACCATTTCCTACCAAAAAAACTGTTTTTCTTTTGGTTATATACTCCAATAATGCACCCATCTGATTTAAATCAACACCAATATATTCTAAAACAGCTTTGACTCTAAAACCACGAGTAAAATCATAAAAATCCTCATATTCAGAAGCAAACTCTTCAAGATACTCTCTATCTTCGTGATTACCCATCATAGCAAATCGTGCTAACATAATCGCCATATAAAAATCACTTCGTGGCATTACCTGTAAAAAGAGGTCAGCTCTTTTGGCAATTGGGGTCTCTACGGGGTCGATAACAATAATCTTTTTACCCTCTATATAGGGCATTAGATGAGATGCTGTAACAGATAGATTTTTACCCCATACTACAACAACTTCAGCTTTGGCTATCTGTTCGGGTGGTAATATTCGATTGATTCCTCGCCCCTCTAAAATCCCTGCATCTCCTGCACCATCACACAGAGAACCTTTTGTTGTTGCTCCACCTATCTTATTAAATAGTAGATTTGTAATCTCCTGCATCACTCCAAAGTTACCACTTCCTCTCCAAAGTAGCTTCTCTTTGGCTCTTAAAGCTTGAGCTACAATCTCTAGTGCCTCATCCATCGTAACCTCTTGATTATCTACTCTAGCTTTTGTAATTCGTGGCTCTTCATGTATATATCGATTCAATAGACTACACAAAGCACCATTACTAGTAGGGTGAGCAGAGTCTGCTACTACTTTGGGAAAATATTGAGGGTCACTAACTATCCCACACGCATCAGGACAGTCTAATCCACAGGCTGTTTTTATCATATTCTTGCTCCTTATCAATTTTTTTTGAACTCTACTTTAAAAAGCTTTGAAAAACTCTCTTTTGGATTAGGTATAACTATCTCTGTACGATAAGAGGAGATAAACTTCTCATCTGCTACAGACCAAATTTTGGATATTTCATAATCTGTAGATTTATCATTTATGTAGATAATTTTATCTCGTATATCTTTTATCTCATCTCCCTCTAAAAATAGAACAAGTTTTGCTTTTGTTAAATCTTTTATCTTAGCCAATGGAACACCCATATTGACAAAATCTCCCCTGTTTACTAATAGTTTATATAAGAACCTATTTTTAACCTTTATACTCTTCTTTGCGATGTTATCTTTTAATCTCTCAATATTATAAGTTAAATCAAGCTTCTGTTTTTTTAGTGAATCTATCTTCTCTTTTGTCGAGAAATATTGTGTTTTTGTAGATATATAGGAGTAGAATGCTTTATCTTTTTGAGTTGTAGAGGCTGTTGACATATCTGAAATTCGTCTGTAGTATGCCTCTTGTCTCTTTTTTGATTCCAATAGAGAAGATAGATTATTTTGATTGATTTTTATCATATTTTTTATGAGCTTTAACGCTTCCCTATCTGATTTTAGTTTGATTTTATCTAGCTTGTCATCAAGTTGTATGATAGTATCGCTCTTGATACTCTCCCCCTCTAACTCTAGTTTGGTATTAACTACCTGTGCTGAAACAGCAGATTTTAGAGTTATACTCTCATATGGTTCAACTTTTGCATAGTGAATTTTGGCAAAAATTAGGATTGGACTTAGCAGTAAAATTAGGTATTTCATTATCTCTCTTTTTTGGAGGGATTATACCTTATTTAGATTTAATTTGATATAATTCGCCCAAGGTACAACAGGTAGTTGCTGGTGATTGATTTCACGAGAGGAAAGTCCGTGCTACAAGTGAGATAGGACTCCATCTAACGGATGGCTAGAGTAATCTAAGGGCAAGTGCAACAGAGAGTAGACAGCTGATTTTTTTTTCAGTCAAGGTGAAAGGGTGGTGTAAGAGACCACCAGTGCTTATGGTAACATAGGCAGCTAGGTAAACCCTGTCCGTAGCAAGAGGCACATGGTAAAAATCTCACAAAGTCATTTAGTTGACATTGGTGTCTCGCTTGAGCGTATAGGCAACTATACGCCTAGATAAATAACTACCCAACGACAGAACACGGCTTATCGTTGTGCCGTTTATATAAATCTATTATCTATTCTTATAGAGAATTTTTTTCTCACAAATTGGAGATTATTTAAAAATTCTACTGAATCGAAAAGTCTTGAATCGCAGGATTTGGAGCAGTTGAATATCCTGTATCTAAATCACTCGTAATCCCTCCACTAGTATCATAGATATTTTGCCCACCTACATTACCAATTCCAACAACTCCTGCTCTCCATGCTTGGAAAAATGGTTTTGTATTAAGTTCTAATATAGCAGAAGTACAGATAGCTAACATATCAGTTTTAGTTTTATCTGATTGTTTCATACAGACATCATACTTATCATCTGTTGTAGCTATATCTCTAGCCTCTCTATGTAGAATCTTATAAATATCAAACCCATCCCCATCTAAAAATGGATAGGTCGTCCTTACGGAACCATTATTCTCATAATATTTAGAATTTTTCTCTTTGAATGCTGTTAAATAGTTAGCATCAATCCATTTAGCCAACTGATGAAACATCAAAAGCCGTCCAAAGTTTCCACCATCTGCCCACGGTTGACCTTTTGATAAAATTGTACTTACACTAGATATACTACCTGCTGTTCGCAGAGGTAGTCCAAAGCGTTTCTGTTGATGCAGACACATTACATTATTTGCTACTTCGGTAGCTCCTGCTATTCCTAACCAACTCTCTACCATATTATGACCACTCTCATGCCAAAGAAGCCATGAGTTCTTTGGGTCTTGTGGAAAAGAGGTCTTTGTAGGTGTCCAACTCATTGCCATTACAGGATAACCAGAGTGTCCTGCTCCTATACTAATATGTGGGTCAAAAACTTCTCTATTTTTGTGTGCCATCTTTTTATCATTACTACAACTCGGAGGTGTATGTTCATTGTATGGCTCTACACACTCTCTATCATATCCATAAAAATCATAAGCATTTATCGCCTCTTGGTCATAATCTTGGGCTAATTGAGTCACCTTTGAAAAACTAAGATTTGCCATATTTGCTCTTGCTACGGTAATAATATGGTGTTTGGACTCTAACTCTGCTTTTGGTGCTGTTGCATCTGCTCTTAGTGTATCCCACTCTGACTCTGTTGTCTCTCCAAGTACAAATCTAATGGCTTTTTGCACACCTGAAAAGTTTATAGTAGCTCTATCATCTTCTGCTTTTGAGCTATCAAATGACTTTAGAAAAATTAGACCACCATAAGGGTGTTGAATAGTTATAGTTTTTGTAGGATTGTCATTAGTATCTATAAATTTATACTTTTTGACCATTTTAGGAGGTCTTTTTAGAGCTATCTCATGTCTAAATATTCCTCCTACATTATCTCCTACTCCAATAATAAGTTGCATTTTGCTTTCATCAACTCCATCAGGTAGGGTCACTGTTATATCGGTATGTGCAGGGGCATAGAGTCCTGTTGATTGCATATTTCCTGCATACCATTTTTGATGAGTTGTATTTCGTTTTAGATATATAGTAGCACTCTCATCACTTGTTGATGCTGTGGTTTGTCCAGGGAATTGAGATGGGTCATATTTTAGAGTTTTGTCATAAAAGGCTCTCTCTACTATAATTCTAGTAACAGGACTCTCTCTAAAATCCAATACTTTATGGTTGCTAAAGTTAAAAATTGGATTAAACTCTCCATTGGAGTTTACAAATCTACCTCCTGCTTTATACTCATTGAGTAGTTCATTTAGTGAGTGGAATTTATCTCCACTAAAGACGGCATCATTAAGAAGTAGTGCTGACATATTGGTATATTCTCTATTTAAGTCAACTTCTGATAGGAGATTTTCTTTGAGTTCATGAGAGAGGAGAGTATTCATACTTCCACCTATATCTCCTTGGGCTTGAACAAAATTTAAATCAACAGGATATTTAGCATACTTATCATAAACTTCATCCTGAGGAATAGCATCCCCTTTTACTAAATTAGTCTGTAGATTTGTTGTGTTTCCATCAGAGAGGGTAATTTCAACTGCTCCACAATCACTAGTTGTTAGATTTGGATTTGTCTCATTCCCCTCCTTGAATATATTTCTCTCTCTATCTCTTAGTACCTCTTCAAGATACTCTATTTTATTATTTTTAGTCAATAACTCTTTTAATCCTTGTAGTGTATCGGGAACATTATTATAATCATCCATCTCCAATCGTCTCTGTAGATGAGTGTAACTTATATAATCAGCAACACACATATCATATTGGTCTACTCCACCAACCTCATTTTTGTTCGGCAAAATCTTGACATCAGCTCTATTGTTTTGAAACATTGTTGTAACTCCAGCCTGTTTCAAAATCTCATTTGATGCAGTCTCTACCACACCATATTGATTTAAAAAACTAGGGGATTCCATTATCAAAACTCCTCCACCTGCTCTTATATACTCTACTATTAAATCAACCTCATCAAGAGCTGTTTTTCTAACAGTTTTATTAGCAAAATCACTATCACTATTAGTCATTTCAAAATCTTCTAAGATAATAACAGGATAGATATTTGGGTCTAATAATCCCTCTTCAGATGCCTCTTTCCAAGTTGGAATTACTTTTGGATTTTCATCTGCAACAAAATTGAAATTATTATGAATTTTAAAAGGTTTCAAATCATATTGACCATCAGCCCCATCACTACCTACAACAGCACTTGTACCCCAAAATACTGCTGTTGTTTTATTGGATAATACTTTTATTTTAGCTCCTGATTTTGAGTATCTATTATCGGAATTACTATTTTGTTCTGTTAACCATGCAAAGGTATTATGAAAGAAGTTTTCCATATCAGGAGAGTCAACTATCTCATCTACAGGTCTCCAGTTTCTAATATTATCGGAGTAGTTCCTAGGTCTTACTAAAATTGACGCATAGAGAAAACTCCCCATAGCTACTACTCTACCTTTTCCAATAGTTCCTCCTGCTACAATAGGAGCATTATAAGTAGAGGTGTTGGAGTCTCCTAAGTTAATATTATTATCTGCATAATAACTCATTACAGATTTTGGAGGGCGTACAGGTCTATATCTTTTTATGGTATTATTTGTATAGTCAATAGGATAATCCGTATATTTGGGGTCTTTATCACTTCTAGGTGAAAAAATTGGAAATCCATTCTCTCCTGTTATTAGAGTGGTAAAAGTATCTGTTGTACTCCATCTGTTATAGTTTTGTTTAAATATATGAAACTCTCTAACTCCATCAAAAATTTTCTCTAGTTGAGTATCTATATCACTAGCTATACTTGCAGATTTTAGACTACTTGTATTAATATCTATATTGCTATCCATTGCTCCAAAAAGCATAGAGCTACTCATAGCTGTTATTAAACTCAACTTAATTATATTTTTTTTCATTTTTAACCCCTTAACCTATCAATCTCATCTAAAATCTCTTTTCCTATCTCAAAATCTTCAAATTGAGCTCCAAACTCATCTACTCCTTTTATAATACCGAGTTCGGCATTTGCTTTGCCATCAGGTAGGTTTATATCTATCTGTGAGCGATACATCTCTAAAGCTTCTCTAACAGCATTGTCAATTACAACTATATCAGGAGTGTTTGGTTTATCAAAAGCATTAAGCAATCGAATAATATTTCTAGGTTTTGGATGGTTAAAAGAGGTAGCAGGGACTAAATCAGCAGGAGTTACAACTGCTTTTGCTTCTGTAGTTCCTAGTTCAAGTTGGTAGATAGAGAATTTTACTTTTTTCCCATCTTCATACTTAAATGCTCCATTTTCATCTGTTCGTCCAAACTGATTACCACTTCGGTACTCTAACCCCTCAACAACTCCATTTATAGATTTAAAAATACCATCAAGAATTTTGATTGCTTTTGGTTCACCACTTGTTTTATCTACTAATACTTTTTTTGTAATTAGTTTATTGTCTCTTATTGCTACTAAATGGGCTTTTACATCTTCTGTTGGGAGTAGTCCTCTATGCTCTCCAAAATGCCCTGCTAAATCATTCATAAGATTATATATATCCTCATTATTGTGAAAAGCTTCAATATCCTGATTGAAATCTATATGATTTTTTAGATTTAAAAGAGCTATAGACTCTTTTGTACTATTATCAATAGTAATACCATTACTTACATCTCCATCAGCATCAAGTGATTGTAAAAATTTACCCATATTTACAACTTTTGGATTACTCTCATCTGTTGTATTTGCCAAATCAAAAAGAGTGATAATTCGTCGATTAGGGTTATAGGGGTCAACTTTTATATTTGCCGACCCAAGAGATATTCCTGTAGACTCATCACCTATATAGAATGTAACTCCTGCATCTTTGTCATATTTAAAGAGTCCATCTTTGTCTGTATATCCACTAAAATTGCCTGATATATATTTGACTCCCTCAATTGCACTATCTATTAAAAAACCTGTATTATCTATCTCTATTTTTTTTGCAATAAATGTTGAACTAGAGTTACTAGCCTCATCTGTTACTGTAATATTGACATCATGATAACCCATATCAAGAGAGCCTATTGTATTATCTGCAATGCTCCAAGTTCCATCTTTATCATTGATAGCAGTATAATTATTATCATCAATTTTAACGATAATAGTGTAATTTGTAGTATTGGTATCACTATCTCCTGAAGGCAAATTTCCACTAAGAGGAGGGGTTGAATCATCTGTAGTTAAATCATCTATTGTAGAGTTTTGAGCAGGTGGAACGCTATCTTTTATAATAGTTAAGTTCAACTCATTACTATAGTTATTACTACTATCTTTTAGAGTTAGATTAAACTCTTTTGCCCCATCTACTCCTGATGTATCCAAGAGTAGTCTTAATTTACTGTTTACCAAAACCCCTTTTGAGATACTATTAACCAAAAGTGTAGCCCCTGATTCTCCATTTACCTCAACAGCTGTATCGTCTTGATTTGTAAAATTTGGTGTGGTGGTTAGTGTAGGAGCTAGGGGTGCTGTTGTATCAGCTACACTACCATTTGTTGTACTACCTACTACTGAGCCACCAGTTTGAGTATCGGTTGGTGTTTCTGTTGTGGGGTTAGCATCTCCTCCTGACTCTTCACTCAAGTTGTTTGGCTCCTCTTCCGTAGATGGAGCTGTCTCCTCTTTAGGTGGTAGGTTCTCTCTAAGATGCTCTCTAGCCTCCTCCAAAGAGATAGGAGTAATACCACTCTCTTCCAAAAGGTTTTTGACCTCATCTTGAGTCATCTCATTAAGTGATTGAGAACTACTCAATTGAATGTTATTAGGTATTGTAATAGATACTGATATATCTCCATCATCATCTATTGATTGTAAAAATGAAGCTATTTTTAGTACTTTTGGATTATCAATCTCATCCCTTGGTACACCGACCAAATCTTGTGGATAGACTCTACCATCAGCTGTTATTTTGGATAATGAACCCACCTCTAATGCTCCTACCATAAAAGCAACTGGTAGAGAGGGACATTCAAATTTACCATCTGATTCTGTTTTTGCTGAAGTAACACCACATCTATAGCTCATATTAGCAACAGGAGCATCAACTAGATAACCTACAATATTTTTGGGCTGGTTACTCTCCTGTTTTGAGTCTGTAGAGTCTCCTCCACAAGCTGTTATCAACAACATGGTTGAGATACTTAAAATAGTTTTATATAATATCGTTTTTTTCATTTTTTCTCCTTTTTAACTCATAAAACCTAAATCTCTAGCAGTAAAATTTTGCAATTCAGGTAGTATATAATCCAGTGTAGCCTCATCAACTCCAAACCATTTTAGAAGTGTTCCATAATATTGACTCATAGAGGTAGTAGGGATTAATCTCCCTTTTGAGTATAGGTCATCATCACTACCTAGTGTCAAATCAGGCATTGTTCCATAGACTCCCCCATTGATAGCTCCTCCCATAGCAAAATATGTGCCACCCCAAGCGTGGTCTGTTCCATCTCCGTTATTTCCTGTACTCCTTCCAAAATCAGAGATATTAAATGTAGTGACTTCATTCTCCATTCCCATCTCCTCTAATGCTCTATAGAAGTCGCCTAGCCCCAAACTCATACCTCTTAATTTTCTAGCATGTTGTTGTGTTTGGTTGCTATGAGTATCATACCCACCATCAAAAACAAAGAAAATCTGTCTTTTTAGTCCTCTATTTTTACCAATATAGGCTAATTTTGCCACAGCATTTAGATTTTTAAGCATAGAGCTATCGGCAAAAGTTGGACTAGTTTGTGCTAATTGTTCATTGGTAGGGTGAGAGAATAACTCTCCTCCATAAGCGTTGGTACTACTGAATGTTGGAGAGTTATCATTCCAATCTGTTACAATAATATCTTGCATATTAAAAGAGTGTTGTTGTGCTTGTAGATATAGTTTTTTGAACATATTGGTATCATTCTGAGCCATGAGTTGATTGTACAAATCTCTGTTTAATTTCACATATTTTGATGGTCCTCCTGAGTTAATAACCAAAGGAGATGTCTCTTTACCATAAAAGAGATGTTCGTTTGTAGTTATTGCGATATTCATACCATAAATATCTCCTCCATTTACACTACTCCATCTATCAAAAACTCTTCCTGCCCAACCTGTATAATCAAGTAGAGAGGCTTCACCGTTCATTGTGAGTTTAGTTTGATGATTGTGTGCAAAGAGAAAAGGGGGTAGAGGTTTGGTTTTATTTTTAAGCTCTGCCTTGGTTGCTAGTTCTATTAAATTTCCACAGTTGGCTACTACAGCTACTTTTTGTTGATTGACCAAATGAGCAATTTCAGGCATGAGTGCATTGGTAGCTACATCTAATCCATTGTGTTTATAGAATCCTTTTGTATAACTTAACATTAAGTCATTATCTTGGGCATAAGGATTCCCCCCAGTTAAATCCAATCTATTATCTGAGATAGGTAGAGTTAACTCATTGTCTACAACTCTAATACTATCTCTTATCTTGGCATAATTTGGATAACCACTCTTCTCATCACTACCTGAAGGGATAAACATATTTAGTCCATCATTTCCACCTGCATTATATATAACAACCAATGCCTTATAGTCACTAAAACTCGATTCAGTTCCAAATAGAGTTGTTGGTAGTGCCAATGATGAAACTCCTGCCATTGAAAATTTTAAAAAATCTCTTCTACTTCTCATTATCTCTCTCCTATTCTGTCATAAATGTATTGGTTGTAACAACGGCTCTAATTGCTGGGAATATTGCTTTACGCAAAATAGATGCTTTTTTGTCATATTTTGGATTATCTTCATCATGTACATCATAGATATTGTAGAGTTTTGCATCTTTTAGATTATTGTAGATAATATCTACCTGTTCTGTTGTAAGTAGTCCACCAGTGAGTTTCTCATTTAGATGATTTATAAGAGCCTCAATCGCTTTTTCATCATCATGATACTCTTTTTCTCTATAATCTTGTAACTTTTCAAAATCCCCATTAGAGTCACCATCAATCACTTTTTCCATAACATTTAACTCCTCTGAGGCATCTAAAAGTACCTTATTAGCACCAACATAATATACGGGTATATATCCTCTTGCAGGTGCATCACTAGCAAATGCCTCTACTGTATCATATCTCTTTAATCCATTTGCTCCACCATTTTTATAATCATACATATATGCGTTTGTGAGGTAATTTTTCTCCCACCCCTCTAAATCTTTTGATATTTTATTGCTAAATTTTATAAATACGGTATCTGATTGAATTTGATTCTCTGGTGCTACGCTATTGGATGATTTAAAATCATTACTATTTGGAATAAAACTATTATCATAAAAGTTAAATACGGTAGGGGCTAATCCTGCTCCTTGATTCAAAAAGTCTCGTGTATCATTAAATAGAAACTGATTAGTTACAACCTCACAATTTGATGCTGTATCATCACTTGGGCCACCATAACCACAAAAGTACCATTTTGGAAAAGCTTTAGCATTAAATGCTCTTAAAAAATTAGTATAGGCTATAAGTGGTTCTTTGAACTTAACGACCTCTTTTGTTTTAATATCTTCCCAAATCTCTTTATCTAAAAGTATCGCTTTTATAACAGCTTTTAAATCTCCTTTTGTGCTGTTAAAAACAGTAGCTACTCTCTTTACATAGTCAGGTGAAGGGTTTGATTTGGTAAATCTCATAATCAAATTTTTTGAGATATAAGGAGCTACATTTTTATTATTCATAATAATAGTAATAGCCTTTTTAATATCATCCTCTCCACTAAGTCCAGCAGGGATTGTGTCGCCTAATAATTTTTTCTCTCCAAAATCATGATATTTTTCAGTAAACTCCATAGGATGAGTAAAATCTCCTCTCCTAAATCCTACTCTACCAAATTTATCTCCTCTATTAACATCTCCATTTCCACTTCTTTTATTATCCCAACCTGTAAAAACCCTAGCCAATTCGTTTACATCCTCTTGGGTATAAGTTGGAATTAGATTTCCACTACTATCTTTTTTAGGCGTACCATCCATATTTAGCTCATTAAGCCCTATAGAAAAGAGTTGCATAATCTCCCTAGCATAATTTTCATCGGGATAAACGGTGATATTTGCTTCATTAATATATTTTTTCTTGTTGCCATTATAGGTCAAAAAGAGTCCCATACCTGAACTAAAAGATATATCATTTAATAGATTTTGATAACTACCAAAGGCATTTTTTTGTAAAATATCAAAATATCTGCCTAGTGCATCACCTCTTCTAGTAAATATAGGCTCAAAATCACTCTCTACAATAATTTGACTTAATGCGTAAGCTAGTTTATGTCGAAGTTGGTCATTTGAAGTCAAAGCTATATCAAACCACGCACTCATTCTATATCTAGGGGAGTGAAATGATGCTCTCTCTTTATTGAAAACCTTATCATTATCTGCTAAATATTCATCTACGCTATATGGATTGATTGTAGGTTCTGCCTCTTTTGCTAGTTTTATCATCTTGCTAAGATAGATATTATCCTGTAGTGGCATAGCCAACTGTTTATCTATCCATGCTTCAATACCTATTTTTTGTATATGCTTAATATCTTTTTGAGTAGCCCCAAAGGTTGCTTTGTTTAAAAATCGAATAGCTGTTGTTGTATCTATAGCTTTGGGGATATAAGGGTAGTTATCTACGGATGATGAGGTTGGAGGAGATGAAGGTGGAGGGGTATTTTCATCTCTATTATTATTTGAATGAGATTGATTTTCAGTTGTTGCTCTTGAGGTTTCATGAAATAAGTTTTCTCTTAAATGTTTTTCTGCCTCTTTTAGTGTTACAGGTTCGATACCCTCCATCTCTAATAGTTGGTTTGCCTCCTCTTGAGTTAGCTCTTCGAGTCTCTTTGAACTATTGATATTTAAATCATTGGGAATATCAATAGTTTTGGATAAATCTCCATCACTATCTAATGATTGTAAAAAAGAGGCAATTCTCAACACTTTTGGATTATCTATATCATCTCTCTCTACTTTAGCTAAATCTTGTGGATAGATTATTCCATCTGTTGGTATATTATCAATTTTACCAATTTCAAACTCTCCTATATTAAAAACAATAGGTAATGATAAACATTCAAATTTACCATCACTATCTGTTTTAGCCTCTATCTCTCCACATCTATAACCCATATTAACAATGGGTGCATCAATAAGATAACCTACTAGTTTTTTTTGAGGTTCTATAGGGCTATTACTCTCTAAATGAGTTGTCTCCTCTGTTTTTGTCTCTGTTGAGTTATTTCCACACGCTGTTATTGTTATTAATAGTCCTAAACTAAAAACAATTTTATAAAACATCCTTTTTTTCATTTATTCAATTCCTTATCAGTTTTAACTATTTTAGCAAAAAAATATCCTCTTTAATCTTAAATTTTATATTATGAAATAAATTTTATTTGTAGTGTGATTTATGGATTAAAAAGAGAGTAATTAGAGTCTATTTTTTGAAAGTGGAGAGCATAAAACTCTCCATAGTTATGGATTAATTTTGTTTAGAAATCATTAATGAAACTAGAGGTTTGACAACTTTCAAAACTCATAGAACCAGATTTTGTTTCATCTTCTAGTTTTAAATTAATATCAAAAAAGGCTAACTCTCCATATCCTCCACATTGGGATGAATTTGTAATCTCTTTGTTGTTAGAGATTAAAGTATCGAGAGTATCATATCCTTGTATATTTTCCGTTTTTACTCTACATATAACTTTTGCATTTTTTACTCCAAAGGTATCAGCATCTTTTGTTATTGTAAAAATATGTTCTCTATGAAAAGGTGTAGTTACTGTTGCATTTGTCTCTATCTCTATAGTTTCTGGCAAATCAACACCTTCTAAATTATATAGATTTTGAAAATGAACTTCTCCAGCTCTTTTATCTTTTCCTGAAAAATTTACACTTAGAGCTATTTTTTTACCTAACATATATGAAGGAAATTTTAGTGTTACATATGTTTTGCCTTCATTGTCTAATTGATAGGTTCCATCTTCGGAATCTATTTGAAGCTCCCACTCTTTGGATTCACTACTACATATCTCATTTATATAGTTATGTCCTATAGCAAAACCCAACTCATTATAACTATTACCATAGTAGGCATTTTGCAGTTTTAGTTGTTCTTTGAGGGGAGTATATGGGTCAATATCCCATTTACCTAAAGCTTCACTTCTTGTAGCATCTCCAAACAGTATTAAAAAGTCTCTATCTGTATTTATATTTTTGAATATTTCTTTATTAACTTTAAATGAAGCAGTGTGATTATCTTTGTCTGCTATTAATTCCCCTTTAATACTACTAAATTTTCCATATAAAATTCTATCTCCCTTTCCATCTTTGTCTCTAAAATCTGCCATAGCAGAGATATTTATTTTAGAAGGAGTATTTACAATATTGTTATATTTGTCTGATGCAGAGATTAAAAATTTTTGTGTAAACCATTTGGTATTACCATCATATGTTACTCCTGTATCATTAATAGAGAATGCTGTCGGTTCACCAGATAATATAACAACTGATGTTCTTCTCTCAATATCATAAATCTCTCCTCTATTATTAGTATAATTTATATATACATCAAAGTTTGCAAGTCCTGATGTATTATATGTTTGTATATAAAAAACTCTCTCATTTTCATTTTTAAAAGTTAGTTCTGATTGTGGAGTGCCATGGTCATTATTATAGTTGTTTGGGTCTATAAGCTTTACTTTTGATGGGTCACTACTTTTTATAGTCATTGTGTGAATTCTATCTGCTTGGACATTTTTGTTTGAGCTTGAGTTAAACAGAGAGAGTTTATATCTCTTTTTATTATTTAATCCTATTTTAGGTTCATCATCTACTGATTCTAGTTTTATATCATATTCAAAAATAGATTTAATATCCTCCACTGTAAGATTACCATCAATTGAGATAGGGTGATAGCTTGAGCTGTATGAACCTTTTCTTGAAGTCTCTTCATATTTTAGGTAGCTATTGGCATTTACTGTATATCCTATAGGTGTACAAGCATTTACAAAATCAGCTGTAAATTGGATGGTATGAGACTCTTGTGGTTTAGTGAATTCAATAGTGTTATTTTGTATATTTAGACTACTACTACTTATAGTACACGCATTTAAATCCAATGATATGTTGGATAGTTCTACTGTTATATCATCTGTATAGTTATTTTGTATATCAAATTCCAAGTAAAATTTTTTTTGGGATGAGTCGATTAGACTCTGTTTTGTATGAATTTCAATATTATCATCTCCCAAGGTTAATGAATTAGTAGAAGTGCTACCACCTCCACACGCAGTAAAAAGTATAGAAGAGAGTAGTATGCCAAATCCCATAAAAATTTGTTTCATTTTAAAATCCTTTTTAGTATAAATAGTTAACAGCAAATACAACAGAGCCTATATCATCAACTCTTTTGAGGTCAGAGAATGAGTATCTATATCCCAAATCAAAATCAACTTCTTTTAGAACATTCCATGCAAGACCTGCTTGTGCGCCATATATAAAGCCATTCTCTTCAATATTTTTATCTGAATATTTTAACCAACCAACATGACCACCAAGATATGGTTTAAATATAATTCTGTCTGTTTTATATAGACTTGTCCATATGAATCTATCAAACGCTAACATAGTACGAAAATATTTTTGACCATTTTTGTTGAAGTTGTGTCCTGATACAGTTGTTCTCCACTCATCATTTTGCGCACCTACTCTAAATCCAAACTCAACACCTTTATTCTCTTGGTCTACTCCAATAACATTTTTTGACGAAACCTCTCCATAACCAACCTCTATACCTAAAAATCTCTCAGAAGTAAACTCCTGAGCTAACACTAAACTATTGAGCGTTAACATTGTCAATAAAATTTTATTAAACATTTCTTAAATCCTTTTATTAAAAAATTTCTTAATTTATCTTAAATATTACTAGGATTCTTGTTATAATATACTTAATATTTTTTTAAACTAAAAATATAATTTGTATATTAATAAATATAACAATGTCTCAAATTGAATACTGTTATTTAGAGTTAAAACGAGGTTTTTATCTGATATAATACGCAATAAAATTAAAAGGTTAAATATGGAATCAAATTTTAGTACTTTAGATTGGGTTATATTCTCCTCATACTTTCTTGTGCTTATATTGACATCTGTAGTTCTTAGTCAAGCAAAGGTCAAAACTTCACGGGAGTATTTTACAGGTGGCAATGCTATGCCTATGTTTGCTGTGGCTATATCGGTTTTGGCTACCTCTCAATCAGCAGCTACATTTCTAGGAGGGCCAGAGTACTCATTTAGCAAAGATATGACCTTTTTAGGCTTTTATGGTTCTGCTTTTTTAGCTATTTTATTTGTCTCCAAAGTATTAGTTCCTAGATTTTATGCGATTAATGCGATAACCGTTTATGAGTATTTGGAGTTTCGATATGGAGAGAGTGCAAAACGATACGCAGGGATTATGTTTTTGGTAGGACGACTCTTTGCTAGTGGTGCTAGATTATATATTGGAGCATTAGCAATCTCAATGATACTCTTTTCTGATATTTTAGCCTCTCATATCGCTATATCTATTGCTGTTTTGATGTTGGGGGCTTTGGCTTATACCTATTTTGGTGGGGTTAAATCGGTGATTTTATCTGATATTATCCAAGCAGTTACCTATATTGGAGCTGGTTTAGCTGTGCTTATATATTTATATTATAGTATTAATGCAGATTTCTCTACTATTATGACAACTCTATCTGATAACCATAAATTAAAATTGGTTGATTTCTCTTTTTCGGGAGGTTTTACTATTTGGACACTGCTCACAGGTTGGTTTCTACTCAATATCGCAGCCTATGGACTAGACCAAGATATGACACAAAGAGTCCTAACCTGCAAAGATAAAAATGATGGGGCAAAATCACTTATCTACTCTATTATATTTACTATCCCTGTTGCACTTCTATTTATGTTAATAGGTCTGCTTCTATATATTTTTTATATGCACCCCGAACTCTCAGGAGCTACAGATGTCTGTGTAGACCAAAATTTCAATGGCGAAAAAGTAACTATATTTATGCTCTATATTTTAAATGAGATGCCAGAGGGTCTAAGAGGTCTAGTAACTGTCGGAGCAATAGCTGCGGCTCTATCGTCTACTAACTCTGTGTTATCTGCTATGGCATCTGTAGCTGTTGAGGATATATATAGACCTTGGTTAGCTAACAAAGATAGAGATGAGGCACACTTTTTAAAAGCTAGTAGAGTTATGGTTATTACTTTTGCTGTTCTGCTCTGTGGAATGGCTATGATAAGCTACTATTGGCAACAGTATACAGAGCTACCACTACTCAATTTTGCTCTTGGTGTTATGGCATTTGCTTATGCTTCTCTGTTGGGTGTGTATGGTGCAGCTATTTTTACCAATAGAGGAGATGATAGAAGTGTTCTATTTGCTCTAATTGGTGGATTTATGACGGTTCTTATTTTGCAACCATATATAATTGGTCAGATTATAGATATAAAAGTAGATTTTGCTGTGATGATGATAGTTGGTTCTATAGTCTCATTTGCAATTATGATGACAGGCAAGAAAAAATAATTAAAAATAAAGGAGAATAATGAAAGAGAGATACCCAACCAAAAAGATATTTGTAGGAGGTGTAGCTGTAGGTGGAGATGCTCCTATCTCTGTACAATCTATGACATATAGTAAAACATCAGATATAAAAGCCACAGTAGAGCAGATAAAGAGACTACACTTAGTAGGCTGTGATATAGTCAGAGTAGCTGTTCCAAATATGCAGAGTGCAGTAGCGTTAAAAGAGATAAAAAAACAAATCTCTATCCCTCTAATAGCTGATATTCATTTTAACTACAAATTGGCATTAGAGGCTAGTAAATGGGTAGATTGTATTCGTATAAATCCCGGTAATATCGGAGAAAAAGGGCGAGTGAGAGAGATAGTAAAAGCGTGTAAAGAGAGAAATCTACCTATCCGAATTGGTGTCAACTCTGGTTCATTAGAAAAAATATTTGACCAAAAATATGGAGCAACAGCAGAGGGAATGGTAGCAAGTGCAGAGTACAATATCAAATTTTTAGAAGATTTAGACTTTACAGATATAAAAATTTCCCTAAAAGCCTCTGATGTAGAGCGAACAGTAGAAGCCTATCGAACCCTAAGACCCCAAAACAACTACCCATTTCACTTAGGAGTAACCGAAGCAGGAACTATCTTTCACGCCACAGTAAAATCAGCTATAGGTCTAGGAACTCTACTACTAGATGGGATTGGAGATACTATGAGAGTCTCAATCACAGGTGAACTAGAAGAGGAGATAAGAGTTGCAAAAGCAATACTAAAAGATTCAGGAAGAGTAAAAGAGGGTCTAAATATTATCTCATGCCCTACATGTGGACGAATAGAGGCTGATTTAGTAAGTGCAGTAGCCGAAGTAGAGAGAAGAACAGCACATATCAAAACTCCACTAGATGTCTCTGTCATGGGATGTGTAGTCAATGCCATTGGAGAGGCAAAACACGCCGATGTGGCTATCGCTTTTGGTAAAGGTAGTGGTTTGATTATGGTAAAGGGTGAGGTGATTGCCAAGTTGCCTGAATCGGAGTTGGTAGATAGGTTTGTTAGTGAAGTTGAGGCGTTTGATAAAAAGGGGGGTTAATTTCCCTTTTTATAGTATCTTTTTCAATAGAAAATCATAGAAATCACAAGAATATCGAAAATGATTCTCAATCTATGATGTAATAATATTCTATCTACTTCAATTTCATCTCACTAGCTATAATAAGTTAATATAAT
>Ga0256845_1000671_pt1 | contig 30692 bp, 29 predicted proteins | sample RiftiametaG_FD_189101 | JGI IMG/M metagenome (GOLD analysis project Ga0256845, IMG submission 189101) | Tube worm associated microbial communities from hydrothermal vent at the East Pacific Rise, Pacific Ocean - Riftia | ecosystem: Host-associated > Annelida > Integument > Unclassified ...
GAGTATAAATATACACAGAGTTGGGGCATCGACTCTTAAGTGAGACATCGTAAGACCTGTTTTTTCAGGCTAGTGTTGTTTGAGCTTAGAATCCCCTGCCTTTAGGCATGGGGAGTATGTCAATCTCTTTAATCAAACCACCCACTCCTTTGAAATCAACAACCTATCATCACAAAAAATCTCTCCAACAAATCGGTCCCCCTTTTGGTAAGTTCCTACCCCTTTAGGTGTTCCACTCATAATAATATCACCATCTTCTAAACTCATAAATCCCTCTATCTCTCTAATCATTGTGTGAGGTTTATAAATCATCAAATCATAATTTGCAAACTGTACCAATCTCTCATTGATATGAAGTCTCATACTTAGTTTTTTAATATCTCCACTAAAAGAGACAAATTCACTAAAGACAGCAGAGCCATCAAAAGATTTTGCCCTCTCCCATGGTAGACCTCTGCTCTTCATGCTATTTTGAATCCCTGCATGGGTCAAATCAAGCCCAAATCCTATACCTGCTATAGATTTATTTTTTATAATGAAACAAATTTCACCCTCAAAACGGGTATCCTCTTTATAATAGTTCAATTTATCTGAAATAGCAGAGTTTGGTTTGTTGAAAACAACCATCAAAGATGGAATTTCATTTCCTAACTCTGCTATATGCTCTACATAGTTTCTACCTATACATACTATTTTGCTTGGGGTTATGGGTTCTCTATTATATAATACTCTTTTCATTTTGTGATTTTATCAAAAAATGTTTTTACTTTTGCTCGTTATATCTATCATTAGGCTAAAAGTTGTCAAGTCAAAGCAAAAACCTAAAAATCTAGGAAAAAAAATCCCTAAAAAAATAGGGGTTATAATAATACTACAATTCTAAAAAATAAAAAAATTACTTTTAAAAACCTCAAAACTCACAACATTTTTAAACAAAAAAACTACGATTTTCAAAATATTGTAGATTAAGTAAGTTTGTTGTAGGATTTCAACATATCAGATGTCAAAAGATAAAGAGAGATGAGTGGAATCCCTCAGTGACCAAACTAACAGTTCCACTCTAAAAAGATTTTAACTATTTTTCTGTTAAAAATCACTGATAATCTCTCTCTATTTTACAAGAGATGTTAGTATTTGGACTCTTGAATACAATTTCAAGGATAAATTATGTCTGTAGTACCGACAAGCCCCATCCCTAAATGCACAAGAACAGCAGTAATTGACCTGCTGTTTATGAGAAAATATGCTCTTACTCAAACTCAAATGTTAGTATAGTTATGAAAATAGAATATACCTTACAGAGTATTGTGCCTTGGGGCAGAACGCTTGATGAATATAGGGCGATGTTTCTTTTGAGCAAAGAGGAGTTACGACAAAAAATTTTGGGTTGTGCTGATGGTCCAGCTTCGTTTAACGTGGAGGTTAGGGATTTGGGTGGAGATGTGATTTCTATTGACCCCACTTATGCTTTTACTACAGAGCAGATAGCCAAACGAATAGAGGAGGTAGCAGATGAGGTAATAAGCCAAGTGGCAAAAAACAAAGAGGGTTTTGTATGGAAAAATATTAAAGATGTGGATGAACTATATACTACACGAATGGGAGCTATGAGAGCGTTTTTAGATGATTATCAAGAGGGCAGAGAGAGAGGGTATTATCAGTTTCAACTCTTGCCTAAACTCTCTTTTGAGGATAGGCGTTTTGATTTGGCTTTGTGTTCGCATTTTCTCTTTTTGTACTCGGAGCATTTGGATTATGAGTTTCATCTAAAATCTATTTTGGAGATGCTAAGAGTGGCTAGAGAGGTTCGGATTTTTCCTATTTTGACGCTAAAAAATGAAAAGTCACCTTATGTTGAGAGAATTATAGTAGAGCTTGAAGAGTTGGGTTATAATGCTCACATAGTAAAAAGTGAGTATGAGTTTCAAAAGGGGGCTGATGAGATGTTGAAAATTATAAAAAATACTAACAATGTAATAGCTGTTTGAGAAAATATCGTTGGAGTGCTGATATGCCTAATCTAAGAGAATTATAATAGGAGAATAAAAGTATAAAATCTTCAATACTTTTTGAATATCAACTCATCTCCAACAATAACTCCAATCTTGCCTTGACAAGCTAGAGAGGGTAGAGAGATATAGTTTTTATATATTACACCTTGGTGAAAATGTCCCTCTATAATTATGGAGTCTGTGGGATAGTGTCTACTTATTTTATTGAACCTCTCTCTATATTTTTTGAACTCTCCACATATATTTTTTCTCTTTAGTTTCTCTATACGATTATCTATTATTATCTTTTCAAATGGTCTAAGTAGAGTGAGAATAGCTCTGTTTCTAATAGTTTTACAGTATAGGTTATATCCAAATCCTGTCTCATATAGGTCTCCATGAGCTAGGTATAGGTTTTTTTTGCCTAATTTAAACTCTATAGGTTGCTTCTCTCTACTATATATGCTTATATTGGGAAATATTTTTTTGATAGAGAAGTCATGATTGCCCTCTAGGTAGTGAATCTCTATAAAAGTTGATAGTTTTTGGAGTAGGGTGATTAGCTCTTGGGAAAAAGTTTTAATATACTCATTGTAACCAAATAGCAGGTCAAAAATATCTCCCATTAGAAATAGCTGTGGGGTTTTTACTTTTCCACTCTCTAAATCTTGTAGTAGTTTTAGAAACTCATCCCCATGATGTGGATAGTGTGCATCAGCTATAAATAGAGCGTTTTCTTTTATCTGTTTTGGCATTTTTGGCACAGTCCATATAGATTGATTTGTGAACTATTTAGTTTGAAGTTTTCTATGATAAGTGCCTTTTCTGTCTCTCTGTTTATCTTTTTGTCTCTAATCTCTCCACAATCTTGGCAGATTAGGTGTATGTGGTCATCTTTTTTTAGTTCATATTTTGATTTTTGACCATTTATAGGTACTTCTACTATTACACTATTTTTTTGCATTAATATAATATTTTTATAGATAGTTGCTAGGGATAGGGTAGGGTACTGTCTCTTTACATCTTCGTATATATCATCTATATTTATATGTCCTGCTTGGTCTATAGCTTTTAGGATAGAGGTTCTTTGGATTGTGGCTTTTAAATCATTATCTTTTAGTAGTGTTATGTAGTCTGTCATGATTATGCCTTTTTATTTTATGTAATATATTTACTCGTTCCATCCTCTTTGAGGTGGAACGATATGGTATTTTTATTTTTTAGAGTTCGTCAGCGTGTTTACCAAGATACTCTGCTACACCCTCAGTGTCAGCTTTCATCCCCTCATCGCCTTTCATCCAACCAGCAGGACATACTTCACCATGCTCATTTGTAAAAATCATAGTATCAACCATTCTAATCATCTCATCTATATTTCTACCTAGTGGAAGGTCATTGACCACGGCGTGTCTAACTGTACCGTCAGCATCAATGAGAAATGAACCTCTAAGAGCAACAGCATCGTCAAGAAGAACATCATAATCTCTAGCTATCTGCTTAGTTAGGTCAGCTACTAGAGGGAATCTAACTTGACCGATACCACCTTGGTTGATTGGAGTATTTTTCCATGCAAAGTGAGAGAATTGGGAGTCGATTGATACACCAATTACATTAACACCTCTACCTGTAAACTCCTCTAATCTTTTGTCAAATGCAATAATCTCTGATGGACATACAAATGTAAAATCTAGTGGGTAGAAGAAGAGTACTGCACCCTTTTCACCTAGGTTTTCCATTAGGTTAAAGTTCTCTACTATTTGGTTATTTCCCATTACTGCTATTGCTGTAAAGTCTGGAGCTTTATTTGTTACTATCATATTTTTTCCTTGTTTTAAATAATAATTTTTATCTACAACGAAATAATATCTAATTAAATTTAAAAAGGGATAAAATTTCTTTTTTTTGTTTTTTATATTTTATAAAATTCAAAATGAGTAGTAGAAAAGAGACAGAAGAGAGCAAATTTTTAAAAGAATTGAGCTTTTTTGAGAGTTGTTTTGATTTTTGAGATAGAATACTTGATGAATAAATTGCCAAGAGAGATACCATGCAGACTATAAAATCACAAATAGAGACCCTATTACAAGAGGAGGCAAAGGACTTTGAGATAGCAAAAGCCTTGAAAAAAGATATAAAAACATATTTTGGGACACTAGAGGAGAGTTTTGCAAACTCTAGTGGCAAAGATTTTTTGGTAAAACATACAAAGAAGATAGATACTATAATAAAATTGGTCTATATGGTGGCTATGCGTTCTATGTTTGGTACCACCTATGCACCTAGTAAACATGCTATGCCTATTACTTTGGTGGCTTTGGGAAGTTATGGTAGAGAGCAGTTATGTGTTCGTTCCGATATTGATTTGATGATTGTCTATAAGGATATAGAGGGCTATAGAACAAAAGAGATGATGGAGAAGATTCTATATATATTGTGGGATACTGGGTTGAAACTTGGTCATAGAGTACATGAGGTAGATGAGCTTCTTGATATTTCACAAACTGATATAACTATCAAAACATCTATGATAGAGTCCCGTTTTGTTGAAGGCTCTAGGTATCTATGGACAGAGACAGTCAATGAACTAAATAGAATGCGTAGGGATAGACCAGAGGAGTTTATAGCCCAAAAGATAGAGGAGATGAGAGAGCTTCACAAAAAATTCCCTATGACAATGGAGCCAAATCTAAAAGAGGGAGTTGGTGGATTTCGTAATGCTAATTTGGTCTATTGGATAGGGAATATTCTCTATAATGTGAGCAAGATAAAAGAGCTACCAAAAGATATAGTAGGAGATAATGAGTATAGAGAGTTTCGTATTGCATTGGAGTTTCTATTTAGGGTTCGCTCTGCTTTGCATCTTAGTACAAAGAAAAAAGAGGATAGATTAAGATTAGAACTTATTCCTCAAGTGGCTTCATATTTGGGCTATGGAGATACAAATAGAGAACATATGAAATTTGCCAAAGAGGTTATGAAGTCATTAAAAGTTATCAAGCTTCATACTACTATATGGACAGATATACTTGATAATGATAATAAAGATGATATGTTAAGACCAAAAAGAATGGTTGATTCATTTGAATCACTGTTTAATCAGCTTTATATTGCAGGAGAGAGTGCTTTTGTTGTTCATCCTAGTTTTCTTTTGGCACTAAGTAGAGCATCGAGACCTAGATATATTAATGAGAATATATATAAAATTATCAATAAAATATTTTATCAACCTTACTGTTATGATATATTGAAACCTCTCATTGATACTAATTTATTGGGATATGTGATTAGTCCAATGAAACAGATTATTAATTTGCCTCAGTTTGATGGGTATCATCGCTACTCTGTAGGAATACATTCACTCAAAGCTCTTCAAAATTTAGAGAATATAGAGAATGAGTTACTTAGTTCAATCTATAATAATTTAACAGTTGACGAGAAGGCTCTTATAAAATTTGTAACACTACTTCATGATGTAGGCAAAGGTAGAAGAGAGCGACATGAGATTGTAGGTGCAAGACTATTTAAGAAGTTTGTAGAGAAGTTGGAGTTTTCAGAGGAACATATAAAGATAGGTAGAAATCTAATTTTGTATCATAATATTATGAGTGATATAGCTCAAAAGGAGGATTTACATAGTGAACAGACTATCTTGAAGTTTGCATCAATATTTCCTACCAAATTAGAATTAGACCTTATATATCTACTAACATATTCAGATATGAAAGCAGTAGGAGAGAAGACATATAACAGCTTTAATGCTAGACTTTTAGAGATGTTGTATACTCAATCACAGATTGCAATCTCTAATGGAAAAAGCCTATATGATACCACTCAGAGGGTAAAAAAAGAGAGAATCTTGAAGAAGAAGCCTGAATTTAATAGTCTCTCTCGTCTATTTCAGAGGAAAATTTTATCTATCCCTTCTGATTTGCTCTTTATGAAATATAATGCAAATAAGATTATAGAGATTTCCAAGATAGCAAATAGTTTAAAAGATTATGAGTTTTTTATTCATAATGATAATTTTTTGACTATTGAGATAATTCGAAAAAATAATCTCGATTTAGGTTATTTGCTTTATAGATTGAGACGACTAAATATTGTCAATATGGATATATGTAAGTTATTTAATGGGGTGAAGTATTTTAAAATAGATTTTTCTGATAAGGCTGATGAAGATGAGATTTTATTGATTGAGGATATTATAAAGGATTCACTAGAGAATGTACACAGATTGAATCTCGAAGCTCCAGAGATAAAGAAAAAATGGATAGATATTGATTGTGACCACTCTAGGGAGCATGGGATGATGAGGTTACAGTGTAGTGATAAAAAAGGCTTGATGTTTTATATCATCTCTATCTTTGATAAACTAGGTATAGATATATGTTCAGCTAAAATTCATACAAAATCAAATAGGGTCAATGACCTATTTTTAATTGAGAAGAATGGAAACTTTTGCCATAATACCGAGCTTATAATAAAAGAACTAACGGAGTAGTATATAATGTGTGGAATTGTCGGATATATTGGACACAAAGAGAAAAAAGAGATTTTACTTGATGGACTTCAAGAGTTAGAGTATAGGGGTTATGATTCAGCAGGTATTGCAATTATAGAGAACAGAGAGATTAGACACTTCAAAGCTATAGGAAAATTGGAGAATCTAAGAGCTAAAACGGAGGTTTATAAGAGTAGAGGTTTTGGTATCTCTATTGGTCATACTCGTTGGGCGACTCATGGAAAGCCCACAGAGCTTAATGCCCATCCACATCTAGGAGAGTACTCCTTTGTGGTTCATAATGGTATTATCGAAAACTATCAAGAGTTAAAAACAGAGCTTCAATCAGAGGGTATAGAGTTTTTGAGTCAGACTGATACAGAGACTATTGTTCATCTTTTTGAGCAATATTGTGATAAAAGAGGTAGTGGGTTTGATGCTTTTACTAAAACAATTGATAGATTAGATGGTGCATATGCTACGCTTTTAGTAACAGAGGCTGAACCTGATACCATATTTTTTGCTAAAAATGGCTCACCTATGCTTATTGGATTTGATGGAGATGATATATATTTTGCTTCATCAGATACACCTATTATCGGTAGGGCCACAGAGGTCTACTACCTAGAGGATGGAGAGTATGGTTTTGCAAAGGATGGAGAGGTTAGACTATTTGATGCAAATGGAGAGAAGAGTTTCACTAAAAAAGCATTAGCAACAGACAAAGCGATGGCTCAAAAAGATGGATATAGATTTTTTATGGAAAAAGAGATATATGAGCAGAGCGATGTAATGAATGATACTATGATGGGGCGTGTGTTAGATAACGGAGTTGAGTTTGAGGAGCTAGGTAGTGAGTTGTTTGAGGGTATCAATAGTATCAAAATTTGTGCTTGTGGTACTAGCTATCACTCGGCACTCACAGGTTCATATCTATTGGAGAGAATAGCCAAAATACCAACTCAAGTGGAGATTGCTTCTGAGTTTAGATACAAAGAGCCTCTACTTAGAGATGATACTCTCTTTGTTACAATATCCCAAAGTGGAGAGACAGCTGATACACTAGAGGCTCTAAAGATGGCAAAGAGAGCAGGGCTAAAGAGTCTAAGTATCTGCAATGTTGATAACTCATCTATTGTCAGAGAGAGTGATAGAGCTGTTTTGACTAGAGCAGGGATAGAAAAGGGTGTAGCTAGTACAAAAGCATTTGCTACACAGACTATGGTACTTTGGATGTTGGCAATTTATGTAGCAGAGATAAAAAATAGTATTGATAATCAAAAATTACAGTTAGAGTTAGATGCTATGAGACATACTCCAAAAGCACTTATAGTAACAGATAGATTACATGAGAAGTTACATCGTCTTTCAAAAAGATACTTACATGGTCATGGTTTTTTCTTTATTGGACGGGATATATTTTTTCCACTTGCATTAGAGGGAGCTTTGAAACTCAAAGAGATAAGTTATTTACATGCAGAGGGTTATCCAGCAGGAGAGATGAAGCATGGGCCAATCGCTTTGGCTGATAGTGAACTCTTTACCATCGCTCTAATGCCAAAAAGCCTACATTATGATAAAATCAAATCAAATGTAGAGGAGCTATCTGCTAGAGACTCAACTATATTAGCAATCTCCCCAGAGCAGTTTGAACTAGCAGATGATTTTGTGCAGACTCAATATGACTCTCACCCTATGTTAGAGTTTTTTGAGATGATGGTGGTGACACAGTTGCTCTCATTGGAGGTCTCTATACGACTTGGTAATGATGTGGATATGCCACGGAATTTGGCTAAATCCGTTACTGTGGAGTAGGTTTATTAAATTTCAACTCTAACTTATAAAACATATAAGCATATAAATATAAAAACGATATAATTATTTTTAATATTTTAAAACAATATATGTTATATAAAAGGATTGATTATGAAATTTTCTCTTATTCTTATATTTTCTCTCTCTTCACTCTTTGGAGGTGGAGCAGTTGGTTTTGTGGATACCACTACAAAGTATGAAAAGAGTGATATACAAGATGCTAATCGTTGTGAGAGTTGTGGTGAACCAGCTGAACTTATGCCTTATAATGGTGAGGATATACCCGAGGCAGAGACATATCCTTGTCCTACTGTAGATAAAAATGGATGTATTATTAATATAGATGCTTAATTTTTGGTATACTTTTAAAAAAGTAAATTAAAAATGAGAAAAACAATAACAATCTTAGCCCTTTTATCTACTCTCTTAATATCCCAAGAGAGCGAACTATTTAATGAAGATATTGCAACTATAGATGATGAGATATTTTCTGCTAGAGATACCAAGTACTCTTTTGGGCGTTCAAAACGTCTATTGGCAACAGAGGTCTATCCTCATCACCAAAAAGCTTTCTACTCTAATTGTGATTATGAAATTATAGAGAAAAAACTTATTCCTATTCATTCAACTTGTGGTTTTCACTATCGCAAAAATGAGAATCGTTCAAAGAGAATAGAGTGGGAGCATATCGTTCCTGCTTGGCATTTCGGTCATCAACTTCTCTGTTGGCAGAGAGGTGGGAGAGCAAACTGTAGGGAGACTAATCAAAAATTTAGACAGATGGAAGCAGATATGCAAAATCTAGTTCCTGCTATTGGAGAGATAAATGGTGATAGGAGTAATTTTAGATTTGGTATGATAGAGGGTGAAAAGAGAGCATATGGCAAAGTCGATATGGAGATAGATTTTGCTTCAAAGAGAGCAGAACCAAAGAGAAACCTCTATGGGGATATTGCTAGAACATATTTCTATATGCGTGATAAGTATGGACTTAAGATTTCTCACTCTCAAGAGAAGATGTTTATAGCGTGGAACAATCTTGACCCTGTTACAAGATGGGAGAGGAAGCGGAATCAAATTATAAAAGAGATTCAAGGAGATGAGAATCTATATGTTACTAATTATCGGAAGATAGAGCAATTAGGTACATCACCTGATAAGAGTATATCTAATGAGTTCTCTGATGTACAAGATGAACTTCGCCAAAACTATGCTGGTTTTTTGGACTATTTCTCTAAACCAGTTGCAGAGATTATACTTCTTATTTTAACAGTTCTAATCATCTATATGCGAAGAAAAAAGAGAGAATCTTAGAGATATAAAATGAATTTTAATATAATTAAAGATATTAATGATATAATTTAATAAAAAATTAAGGAATAAATTTTAATGCAATTAATTATATTCTTAATAGAGGTTATTGCTGTCTATGCCTTTTTAGAATATGACTCTTTGTCTTCTAAACTTAGTAAATTTAACTCTTTGATTGAGATTAATAGCTCCTATACGACAGATAACTATATAGATTATACTCTAAATATAAATAATCTGTGTGATGCTCAAAAAATATCCCAGTGGAATAGCTCTAATATAAAAAGAGAGGTGTTGTCAAATTTTCCAAATCTACAGATAATGTCTCAAATTATTAATGATAATATGGTTGATAATAGTGGTTTTAAGGATAGATTAATCTCTCATATAGAGTATCTTCATGGAGAGTATATATTGGAGAATATTACGATGGAGGAGTATAGAGAAAAGATTAATACTATTGACCCATCTCTACCAACTTTTTAGTTATAATTTCGTCAATAATTCAGAATGGGACAGAGATGATACAATTAACAAATTTAAGCAAAAGCTTTTCGGGGCAGACTCTATTTAAGGATATAAATCTGCGAATGTCAGCTAATCAAAAGATAGGACTTATAGGTAGAAATGGTTCGGGTAAATCGACTCTTTTTAAGATAATATTAGATGAGGAGAGTCATGATAGTGGAGATATATCTATTCCCAAAAACTATCAGATAGGTACTCTACGACAACATCTAAAGTTTACAAAATCAACAGTTAGAGAGGAGTGTTCTCAACTCTTATCAGAGGAGGAGCAGTACAATTTTTATAAAATAGAGAAGATTCTCTTTGGGTTGGGATTTACAATAGAAGATTTAGAAAAAGACCCTCTTAGCTTCTCTGGTGGTTTTCAAATTCGTATTAATCTAGCAAAACTCCTAGCAACAGAGCCTAATATGTTACTCTTAGATGAGCCTACTAACTATCTTGATATTCTCTCACTTCGTTGGCTCAAACGCTTTATTCGAGATTTTGATGGTGAGGTGATTTTGATTACTCATGATAGAGAGTTCATGGATGAGGTTACTACTCACACTATGGGAATAGAGAGAAAATCTCTGAATATTATCCAAGGTGGAACAGAAAAATACTATAAAACTTTAGCTCTACGGGATGAGACCTATGAGAAGACAAGAGAGAATCAAGAGAAAAAGAGAAGAGAGTTAGAGGAGTTTGTAGCTAGAAACAGGGCAAGAGCCTCAACTGCTGCACTAGCCCAATCAAAAGCCAAAGCATTAGAGAAGATGGAGGATATGGATGCTTTGGAGAGTGAGTCTAATCTATCTTTTAACTTTACTTATAGAGAGACCCCTGCAAAGATTATACTAAGAGCAGAGGATTTAGGTTTTGGATATAGTGAGAGTGAACCTCTATTTCAAAATCTCTCTTTTGTATTAGAGAATGGTAAAACATTAGCTATTATAGGAAAAAATGGAAAAGGTAAATCAACACTACTAAACTATATAGCAGGAGAACTACCCAAACAGCAAGGAGAGGTCAAATTTCACCCCTCTACAGCTATGGCTCACTTTGGACAGACCAATATAGAGCGACTAAATAGTATGAATAGTGTCTCTGATGAGATAAGTTCAGTGGACAAGATGCTAGGAGTTGCACAGGTTCGTGGTATATGTGGAACTATGATGTTTTCAGGGGAGTTGGCAGATAAAAAAATCTCTGTACTATCAGGAGGAGAGCGAAGCCGTGTAATGCTCGGCAAGATTATCGCGACACAAGCAAATCTACTTCTACTAGATGAACCTACAAACCATTTGGATATGCAGTCGATTGAGTCTCTATGTAGTGCTATTGAGGGCTTTGAGGGAGCTACAATCATGGTTACTCACTCGGAGATGCTTTTGAGACGACTAGCCGATGCTTTGGTGATATTTCATAAAGGTGGAGCAGAGTTTTTTGATGGGAACTATGATGAGTTTTTGGAGAAGATAGGTTGGGAAGAGGGGGGGATAAAACCTCAAAAGTCTAAACCAAAAAAACCTAAGTTAGATAGAAGAGAGCTAAAAAAACAGAGAACAGCTCTGATTCAGGCTAGAAGTAGGGAGTCTGCACAGTATAGAAGAGAGTTGGAGTTTTGTGAAGAGAGAATAGTGGAGTTAGAGGAGTTACTAGAGGAGTGGAATGAGAAGCTAATCGAGGCATCCAACTCTGGAGATAATAGAGCTATGATAGAGTTCTCACAAGAGATAGGAGAGAGACAAACTGAAATAGATGAGTTATTTGAGAGACTTGAGGTGGCTAGTGATATGCTAGATGAGATATTTGATAGGTATGAGGAGAAGTTGAGAGAGCTGGAGTAGTATCTCTCTTTTACTTATTGACTTGACTATTTAACCTCCTTGCCTGTTAGATAATTTTTATGACATACAGGACATCTTACTTCGGCTTGACCAGCACTCACAAGCTTTTGTATTCTGTATGATAGTTTGAATTTGGCACGACAGTTGTGACAAATCACAGTCGAGCTATTTGCCGTTCTTAGTGTTCTCGTATTTTCAAACCCCTTTGGTGTTGTTACGCTAGTGTTCTTTTCTGATGCACAACTATTAAATATGGAGAGTGTTAGAAGAGTAAGTAGTAGAGTAGAGAGTATATTTTTCATCGGTCTATTGTTCCTTTTTATGAATATATAATATTATATAATATATAGTTAAAAAGGAGATGAAAACTATATAAAAATTTACTTAAATTTTTAAAATAATTTAAAAATTTAATGAAAAAAATCGATTTTTTTAATATAAAATAGTATAAATTAATTTTTTAATTATAATTTGTTTTATCATACTTTGTAAAAACATATTACAAGCTACATTTTATAAAAAATTCAAAATTATACAATTTTCTTTATAAATTACAACAATTATTCAATAATTTTATACTAGAATTAAAATATCAAAATTAAAGGAGTTGAAATATGGAGGAATTTTTTATAATTTCAAGAAGAAAGATTGATTCTAGTTGGAGTTTAGATTCATTAAGAGATAGCTTTTACGCGATGGAGTATTGCGAAGAGGTATTGGACATCCCAGAGGAGTTTCTTGGAGATGCTATGTTGACTAGTGAGGGGTTAGAGATTAGTCTATATGATATTGATATGGATTCATTGGATTATGATGATGATTGGTATATGCAACTAAAAAGGCTTTCGAACTATAGTCGCGCAGCTGCGTAACAATAATATCTAGGGGGGATATTATTGTTACAAATTCTCTATTCTCGTCTTCATTTTTAAGCTCAATCATCGTATAATTCCCAAAAAATCAAAGTCTTATATGAAAACAGAAAATAACAAACTATCTATTAAAACATATCTCGATTTCTCACAGCTTTTAGAGTTCTATAAGGGAGACCATGAGAGTAATCGCTCTTTTGCATTAAAACGGGAAAATCTTTTGCAAAAACCTATAAGGCTACTTCTTGAGTGGTCAGATGAAAATCAATTTAGAGTTACAGAGGAGTTAAAATCCAAGAGTTACATATCCTATCTATCTCAATTTAGTTCTCTTTTGGGACTAATATTCTTCATAACAGGTTTTTTTGTGGGTCTTGGACTCCTTAGCTACAGTGGTGAGGCTCCTGTTAATATAATCTATTTCCTACTAATTGCGATGGTTCTACCTCTTTTTAGTATGTTATTATCACTTCTATCTATGTTTACCAAAGGTAGTGTTGCAGATTTTTTTAGTCATCTGTTTCCTCTCCATTGGATAGAGAAGATATTCTCATATTTACCCTTTATAAAGAGGGTAGATATACCAGATAAACCATTCTCTTTGGAGTTGTCTAAATGGTTATTTATTGAGAGGATACAGCTACTCTCCCTTATCTTCTCTTTTGGATTACTTATATCTCTTCTACTTATAGTGGTAGTCAAAGATATAGCTTTTGGTTGGAGTACTACCCTTCAAATCTCTTCTGAGACATTTCAATCTATTGTATCTTCTATAGGAATATTTTGGGAGAATATCTTTCCTGATGCTATACCATCACTAGATTTAGTTGAGGTGAGTCACTACTTTAGACTAGGGGAGCGAATAGATGGAAATATGATTCATAATGCTGATAAGCTAGGGGCTTGGTGGAAGTTTTTGGCAATGGTGACAGTTGTCTATGCAATTGGTTTTCGTTTTTTGCTTTGGATTATCAGTAGATTTGGTTTCAAAAAACAGCTTGAGAGAGATTTTTTAGAACTTGATGGTGTTCATAGAATTCTAAGAGAGTTCAATACCTCATTTATCTCTACAAAAGCACCTACAGATGAGAAACATTTAGATATATTAGAGGAGAGTTCAGAGCAGATAAGTGAGGATGTCTACAAGTCTTATAGTGCTATTTTTGGTTGGAACTTTTCAGAAGATGAGATAGCTTTAGCTAATGATGCCAAAGAGATAAAGGGGGAGACTATATATAGTATAGGTGGTAACTCTAGTTTTGATGAAGATGAAGAGAAGGCAGAGGAGGCAAAAGGGACTGTTCTTATATTTGTGAAGTCTTGGGAACCTCCAACGATGGATTTTATCGATATTTTAGAGATATTAATAGAGAGTAGAGAGGTTAATGAGATTCAGATATATCCTCTAGGTACTGTGGGGCGTTACTATGAGAGTGATGAGAGAGATATTGCTGTATGGAGACGGAAAATACAGAGATTAAAATTACAAAAGGTATGGGTTGTAGATGAAGCAAAATAGCACTTATCCAAAATTTGCAGTTGTGGGGCATCCTAATAAGGGAAAAAGTAGTATAGTGTCATCAATGGCACGAGATGAGTCTGTTCAGATAGGTGATACACCAGGTACGACACAAGTGAGTAGGTCTTTTCCTCTAAAGGTTGATGGAGAGATAATATATGAGCTTTTCGATACGCCTGGTTTTCAACGAGCTAGACGAATACTCTCTTGGCTTAAAAAACAGGAACCAGTATCTGCTGATAAGAGAGCTGATGTAGTCAAAAAGTTTATAGCTGAGAATCGTGAGAATCCAAAGTTTAGAGATGAGATTGAACTATTAGAACCTATAGTAAACGGTGCAGGAATAATCTATGTAGTAGATGCCTCCAAACCTTATGGTGCAGAGTATGAGGTTGAGATGGAGATACTTCGCTGGACAGGAAAACCATCTATGGCTATACTCAATCTCATCGGAGAAGAGGATTATCGTGAGCAGTGGAAGAGTGCATTGGGTCACTATTTTAGATTGGTTAGAACCTTTAATCCTATAGAGGCTAAATTTCAAGACCATATATCACTACTAGAGAGTATGGCACAGCTTCAGGAGGAGTGGACAATACCTATTAAAAAGGCTATTGGGGTTTTAGAGACTCTACATAATCAGAAGATAGAGAGTAGTGTAGATGTGATAGTAGATAGTCTAACAAAGAGTCTATCTTATGTATATGTCAAAAAGATAAAGGGCAACTCTGCAACAGAGGCAGAAGAGAGCAAAGCAAAAGAGAAGTATCAAAAGCAGATTGTTAAGTATGAGATAGCACAGAAGAGAGAGATAGAGGGAATTTGGAATCATAAAAGTATTGATAAAGTAGAGGATTCTCTGCTTCTTGATAATATAGGTCTATTCTCTAAAGAGTCTGCTTCTATATTTGGTCTAAGCCAAAAGGAGTTGATTATAACAGGTGCATCAGCAGGAGCATTGGGTGGTTTTGGTATTGACCTTGCTTTTGGAGGGGGTACATTTTTCTTGGCTTCTCTTGTAGGTGGAGTAGTTGGAGGTGTAGGTGCTATGATAGGTTTTGATAATCTATATGATATTAAGGTTCTAGGACAGAGTTTTGGCAAAAGAGAGCTAAAAGTCGGACCCATGAAAAATCTAAACTTCCCATATATTATGATAGGTAGGGCATTGTATCACGCATCTGTTATGGCTAACCGTTCTCATGCACAAAGAGGTGCTGTGAATCTTCAAAATGAGGAGTCCTATACGGGACATATGATAGATTCTGATATGAGAAGTAGACTTGAGAAGGTTCATGCAAAATTTAGAGAGGGAGATACTCCAAAAGATGAACTTATAAAGGAGTATAGAGAGGCTATTTTGGAGAGTTTTTTTAAACAACTCAACGAATAAATATATAAAAAATTTCAAATATCACAATAAGAAATAGGATATTTGACTTTTTATTTTTTTTTAAAATATCACTGTTCCCTCTCTTCTCAAATTTTAAAAAAAAGATTTGTATTTTTACTATTCTTTGATTTTATCTTTTCTTATAGCTATAATAGAGTGACTTGAGAATTATACTTTCTAATAATTCTATATAATTTAAATTTAAAGGGTTTTTATGGCAAAAGGAAAAAAAGTAACGGTAATGGGTACAGGTAATGTGGGTTCGACTGTAGCATTTATATTGGCAATGAATGGTGCATGTCATGAAATTGTATTACGAAGTAGAAAAGTCTCTGTAGCAAGAGGAAAGGCTCTTGATATGAGTCAAGCAGCTAATGCCGCAAGACAGCACACTATTGTTAGAGCTGCTCAAAGTCCAAAGGATATTGCAGGTAGTGATGTAGTAGTAATGACAGCAGGAGCACCTAGAACCCCTGGCATGAGTAGAGATGATTTACTTGTCAAAAATGCTGAGATTGCAAAGATATATGCAAAAGAGATAAAAGAGTATGCTCCAAATGCTATTGTTATAGTTGTTGCAAATCCTCTTGATGTTATCACCTATGTTACACTAAAAGAGACAGGGCTTGATGAGTGTAGAGTTCTCGGTATGGCAGGTATTTTGGATTCAGCACGAATGGCTCACTTTATCTATGAGCAACTTGGAATTGGAGCTGGACAGATTCGTGCTACTGTAATGGGTGGTCATGGTGATACTATGGTTCCTCTGACACGATTTACTACAGTTGCAGGTATTCCTATAGATGATTTGGTAACAAGAACCCAACTTGATACAATTGTTGATAAGACTAAAAATGGTGGAAAAGAGATAGTTGAGCTACTAGGTGATGGTTCGGCATATTATGCTCCTGCAAAATCAACAGCTGTAATGGTTGAATCAATTCTCAAAGATACCAAACAGATTCACTCATGTGCTGTCTATCTAAATGGAGAGTTTGGAGCAGAAAATATTGTCTCAGGTGTTCCTGTAATGATTGGAGCAGGTGGTGCAGAGAAGATTATGGATGATTTTAAACTAGATGACTGTCAAAAAGAGAGATTTAAAAAATCAGTTGCCTCTGTTCAAGAGATGGTCGATAAGCTATATGAGCTTAAATTCTTTGAATAAAATAAAGATTAAAAGGGATTTTCACCCTTTAATCTTTAAATAAATATAAATTATATTTATCATCAATTTCCATTTATTGTTGTTTCACTTCTCTACAATAATTAAATATCACCAAATTTCATACCCTTAGCATTTGCAAAAAAGTACAAAATCTGATATTTTATACCATGCTTTAATTGTTGTGATTATTTTATTTTATTTTTTCTATTTTTAACAGAAAAATACAGATAATATAACTACAGTAATAGAGTCATTTCAAAAATATGGGAGAGTACTTAATGAGTAATCGTGATGTAATTTCAACCGATGTTCTAATTGTCGGAGGTGGACCTTCTGGACTAGCTACTGCAATTGAACTTGCAAATCAGTTGAAAGAAAAAGGCGAAGAGAAGAGAATAATGCTCATCGAAAAGGGTAGTGAGATTGGTTCACACATCCTTTCAGGTGCAGTTATTAGACCAAAGGTATTTAAAGACCTTCTAACAGCAGAAGAGTTTGATGGGGTTCCGTTTGATTCAAAAGTTTCAACTGATGTCACTGCAAAGTTGAATGAGAGTGGAGAGATGGAGTTGCCATTTCACCCTCCATATATGAATAATAGTGGTAACTATATAGCATCATTAGGACAGGTCTGTAAATATCTAGCTACTATCGCAGAGGCAAAAGGTGTTGAGATATATACTGGTTTTGCTGTTGATGATATGCTCTATAATGCTGATGGTAAAGTGGTCGGAGTTAAGACCAAAGATACAGGTCTTGACCATAATGGAGAGAAGTTAAAAAATTACCAAGAGGGTACAGTTGTTGAGGCTGGTATTACTGTTTTAGCTGAGGGTACAAGAGGAAGCCTTGCAAAAAAAGTAATAAAAAGATTTAACTTAGATGCTGGAAAAAATCCACAAATTTACTCTTTGGGAGTAAAAGAGATTTGGAAAGTACCAGAAGGAAATATCAAAGCTGGAGCTGTATATCATACATTTGGTTATCCACTTGAGGATAAAAAAGAGTTTGGTGGTGGATTTATCTATGGTTTAACTGATAATAGAGTGGCTCTTGGATTAGTTGTTGGACTTGATTATGCTGACCCTAGTTTTGATACACACGCAGCTATGCAGATTTGGAAAACACATCCATATGTCTCTAAGTTTTTAGAGGGTGGAAATGTTATTGAGTTTGGTGCAAAAACACTACCTGAAGGTGGATGGAACTCTATACCTAAATACTTTGCTGATAATATGATGATTGTTGGAGATAGTGCTGGTTTCCTTAGTACACCAAGACTAAAAGGTATTCACTTAGCTGTTCGTTCAGGTATCTGTGCTGCTCAAACTGCTGTAGAGGCTCTTATCAAAGGTGATACTAGTGAAGCATCTTTGTCAGAGTATGAGAAAAAAGTCAACAAAAGCTTCATCTACAAAGAGCTATACCCAACAAGAAATATGAGAGCTGTTATGAATGATGGTATGATTCTTGGTGGACTTAAGATGGGTGTTCAGTTAATTACTGGAGGTTTTTGTCTATTAGTACCAGAAGTTCATTCAGATGCAGATGAGACTCAAAAAGTATCAGAGTATGCAGGTATTCCATTTACCAAAAGATTTGCCGATAAATTAGAGTGGGATAAGAAGCTTACATTTGATAAAGTTACAGGAGTATTCCACTCAAAAGCTATGCATGATGAGCATCAACCTGTCCATTTGGTTATCAATGACAAAGAGAAGTTCCAAAAATTAAATATTGAAGAGTATGGATTACCAGTAGCAGCTGCTTGTCCTGCTGAAGTTTATGAGCTTCATATTGATAGAAATACAGGTGCAAAATCACTAAGACTCCATGCAGAGAACTGTGTACACTGTAAAACATGTGACATCAAATCACCAAATGGTGGAATAACTTGGACTACACCTTATGGTGGTGATGGCCCAGAATATAGTAATATGTAAGCAGGAGGAGAATATAGTATGACAATAATTAGTTTAATGAAACAAGTGCCACTACCATCTGAGATGAGAATGGGTGATGATGGTCTAATGGATAGAACAAAAGCAAAGTCAATTATTAATATTGACTGTCAGTATGGTCTTGAAGCTGGTCTTCAGATTAAAAATGAGTACCCTGAAGCAAAACTTATAGTATGTTCAATGGGACCTCCATCTTTTAATGAGTCACTAGAAAAAGCTCTAGCAATGGGTTATGATGAGGCACACCTTCTTAGTGATAGAAGACTTGGTGGTTCAGATACTTATGCTACTGGTTTGGCTATCTCTCATCTTCTTAGACATCTTGGATATGGAAAAGAAGAGGGTCTTGATAGTGACTTTATTATCGTTGCAGGTCGTCAAACATCTGATGGTGATACAGCTCATGTACCTAGCCAAGTAGCAGAGTTTATGGGAATCCCTCAAGGAACATTTATAGAGACTGCTGATTTTGTAAATGGTAAAATCGAAGCAAAAAGAATTATTGAGGGTGGGTATCAGATGATGAGACTACCACTCCCATGTGCTATGAGTTTCACACCAACAGGGATAGACCCACGAAGACCAACTCTAAGTGGTGCAATTAGAGCAAGAAATACTGAAATCAAAATGTATAATATTGATGATGTAAATCTAGGAACAGAGCTTATTGGTCTTGGAACTCCAGGTGAGAGTGGAAGTCCAACTATTGTATCAAAAGTTGCAACTATCAAGAGTGAGAGAGCTCCTGCAAAAGTATCAGAGGGTCATAATGAAGTAGAGTTAGTTGATTCACTAATTGCTCATATGAAAGAGGGTAAAAACACTCTTGAAGTTAAAACTAAAAAGAAAAAAGTAGCTAAGAAAAAAGCAAGAGATAAAGAGATTGACTTTAGAAATGGAGCATCTGGAATTTTAACTTGGGCTGAGGTAGTAAAAGGTGAGATTTCAAGACCATCACTAGAGCTTCTTACTCCTGCTAGAAATTTAGCTGATTCTTTAGATGAAGGGACAACAGTTACTACTCTTCTTATAGGTAAAAATATTGATAATTTAGCAAAAGAACTTATTGCTCATGGTGCTGATGAGGTTATTGTAGTTGATGATGATAGACTTGAAGAGTATAGAATTTTGCCATTTTCTGAAATCTTCTCACAAGTGATTGAAGAGAGAAATCCAGAGATTGCACTCTTTGCTGCAACCACAGCAGGACGAGAGTTAGCTCCAAGAATCGGTGTTAAAAGAGGTTCAGGGGTGACAGCAGACTGTACTCAACTTATTATAGGCGAACACTTACATAGAGATAAAGCTACAAAAGAGAGAATTGCATACGCTCCAATCCTAGAGTCAAGAAGACCTACTTATGGTGAGTCTAAACTAGCTACTATTATCGGTTTTGTATGTCCTCAAATCTCAACAGCACGTGCAGGAACATTTGCTGTACCTATGAGAGATGATACCAAAGAGGGTAAAATCACTCCATTTACACCAAAACTAGATGAGTCAGAGTTCGTTTCAGAAATCATCGAGACAGTTATCGGTGAGGGTGGAATGCAAGGTCTATTTGAAGCTGATATTATCGTAGCAGGTGGTAGAGGAACAGCTAGTGATGGTATGCAGATGGTCAAAGATTTAGCTCAAGCTCTAAAAGACCAAGGGGTCAATGCAGAGTGGGCTGCGAGTCGTGTTATGGTTGATGAGGGTGTATCTGAGTATGCTAGACAAATCGGTCAAACAGGTAAAACAGTTAGACCAAAAGTATATGTAGCTATTGGTATTAGTGGGGCTGTTCAACATATTGCTGGTATGAAAGAGTCTGATACTATTGTAGCAATCAACAATAATGCAAAAGAGACTATATTTAGTAATGCTGATTTTGCTATAGTTGGTGATTATGCTGATGTTGTTCCAGTACTTATCGAAAAGGTAAAAGCTGGATTTACATTTGGACTTGAAGTAAAATAGGTATTTTTTTGTAGGGTGGTGCATTTATGCCCACCAAAAAATCTATAATTTTCCGTAGGGTTGGCTTTAGCCGACCAAAAAATATTATAAATGGTCGGCTAAAGCCAACCCTACGGTTTTTATTTTTAAATTTAAAGGAAGAGTATGGGAAAATTGGTAAATAACCGAACAGGAAAAAAGGTAGCGATTATAGGTGCTGGAGCAGTTGGTGCAACAGCAGCTTTCTCTTTGGCAATGACAGGAACTTGTCATAGAATTTTACTTTATGATATTGTTCCAGAAGTAGCTATTGGAAAGGCGATTGATATTGCACAAGCGACAAATTTTTCTCCTAGAGGTACAATTATCGAAGCTGCAATTAAACCTCAAGATTTAAAAGATTGTGATGTTGTTGTAATCACAGCAGGAGTTCCAAGAAGAGCTGAGATGACAAGAGCAGACCTGCTTAATATCAATGCAGGAATTGTAAAAGAGATAGCAGGATATATCAAAGAGTACTCTCCAAATGCAATTATATTATGTGTATCTAATCCTCTTGATATAATGACCTATGTTGTTCACAAAGTGACAGGTTGGGATAGAAATAGAATTATTGGTATGGGTGGAGCTTTGGATAGCTCTAGGATGGCTTATCAAGTACGACAAAAGACAAATTTTGGTGCAGGACAGGTTCGAGCTATGGTTATTGGTGACCATGGAGAGAAGATGATTCCATATCCAGAGGTTAGTAATATTGGTGGTATTCCACTAGAGAAGATTCTATCAAAAGAGGACTTAGCAGATATTGCAGACAAAACCAAAAATGGTGGAGCAGAGATTGTTAAATATCTTAAAACTTCAGCATTCTATGCACCTGGGCGTTCTATCTCTATTATGGTTGAGGCTATTTTGAGTGATGAAGAGAGAGTAATTCCAAGCTCTGTTATGCTCGACGGTGAGTATGGATATACCGATATTACTATAGGTGTACCTGCTGTTATTGGTGCAAATGGTGTTGAGAAGATTATTGAACTTGAGTTTGATGATGAGACAAAAGAGAAATTTGATATTGCTGTTAAACATATCAAAGGAAATATCAATATCTTAAAAGATGGTGGGTTCTTTGACGACATATAGAGTTTGAGCTAGAGAGTTTTCTCTAGCTTTTTAATCACCATTTTAAGAGTATAAAAATTTGAGATAAGAAGAAGTTTGCAATAAATATAGTAACAGAAGATAGTACAACAGCACGAGTGGTAGAGATACCAACCCCCTTTGCCCCACCAGAGGTGTTATACCCCACATATGCCCCAATAGCTCCTACTAGATAACCATATACTACACCTTTTATCATACCTGTACCAATATCGGAGAATTTAGATAGCTGTTTGATTGTATCTTGATAGACTATAGGGTTCATATCTAGTGCCAACCATGACATAAAATAGGCAAAAACATTAGCTATAAAGTCAAATGCTATTACTAGAAGAGGAAGAGCAATAGTAGCTCCTATTATTCTAGGGATAAGTAGATATTTTTTGGAATCCACTGCTAGAGTCTCAATAGCATCTATCTGCTCTGTAACTCTCATAGTTCCAAGCTCTGCAGCCATAGAGGAGATAGAGCGAGATATGAGCATAAGTCCTGCAAAGATGGGTGATAGCTCTCTAACTGTAGCATAAAAAATAGTATATCCTATAAAACTCTCTGCTCCAAATTTAGAAAATCCTTGATATAGTTGAACAGCTTGAACCAAGCCTGTAAAGATGGCTACTAAAAAGACAACTCCAAAAGTACCTATACCAATAACCTCAATCTGCTCAAAAATCTGCTTGATTCTCCAAGGTCTTTTGAACATAAGAGGAAGAAGGGTCAATTGAAAGATAATAAATGAACCAAATTTATCCATTTTTCTGATAAAACTAATAAAGGGGCGACCGATAAATGCAAATATAGATTCCATGTAACTCATTTTTCAAAGATTTTATATATTTTATCTAAAAATTTAGTAAAGATATATTAAGATTAATCTAATCCAAACTCAAATCCCTAGAGCGAGATAGTCGAATCTCTATTCTTCGTCGTAGTCTATTTCCCCTTTGGTTATCTATAGATGCTATTTTACCATGCTCATCTATAAATTGACCAGCACTATAGGGTCTAATAATTTTGACAGGGGAGTTTCTCTCAACAATTAGAGGTTTTAGAAACTCTACAACAGATACAGCTCTTTTCATTCCAAGCTCTAGGTTAGATGATGCCTCTATAGAGTCCATATCACAACCATCATTTAGACAGTGGTGAAGCTCATTGTCAAATTTTCCACCTCTACTATTTGTAGAGAATGGTTGTGCATCTGTATATCCATAGACCTCTACTATATCACACTTATGCTCTTTGGCAAATTTGCTAATTTTTTTGACTATCGAGGAGTTTAATAGAGATTGAAACTTAGGGTTTAGAGATGCTGAACTACTATGAAATGAGTATCCATGAGCCTCGTCTAGCACGATTAGAGGAGGCTGTTGATGCTCTTTTAGTCTAGCTAGATAGAGAGAGGTGATGATAAAGAGCAGAATCATAACAATCATCAATACAATAAAAATCTCACTCTGCATAGTAGTATTCTCTCGCCTATTCATCTCTATCACCCTTTTTTAGTTTGGATAGAAACTCATCAATATCAGAGATAACTTTTCCTGCACTTGGTAGGCTTTTGGCAACAGCTGAGAACTCATCTATAACCTTTTGGCTATGCTCTGTTAGAGTCTCTAGTGCTGACTCTGAATGGTTAGAGAATTTTTTCATACTCTTGATATGTCTATCCCACTCTTTGGCGATTGTATTCATCTGACTTAGACCACTATCAAAGGTATCTATAGAGTTTTTGAAGACTCTATTTGCATCTTTTGATGTAGCTTCGAAGTTTCTCTCTACATCATTAATCGCTCTCTCCATCTGCTCAAATAGTCTTGAGAAGTCTCTTCTAATCTCATCTATACTCTGTTCTGAAATCTTGGTTGCAGAGTTTATGCTCTCTTCGAGTTTTTGAGAAGTAGCTAGTAGTTGAGAGCTACTCTGCTCCATACTCTCCATCCACTTCTGACTCCCTTGCTCTATCATATATGCTGACCTCTTGACTCTATCAGCCAAAAACTCCAATGCGTTATCACTCTGCTCTGTAGATGATAGTCTGAATCTATATCGCTCTCGCTCCATCTCCTTACCAAAAGCCCAACCGATAATACTAGTAATAAGGGCTGAACCGATAGGGGAGATGATGGTATCTATATGCTCTATCATCTCAGCTCCACCAAACTTAGAGGTCATAATTAGAGCTACCGATGTACCTATTAGAGTATGTAGATAACCCATAGTGGCTACTCTATTGCCCACCTCAATATTATCATCTCTCTCTCTAATAATTGCAAAAAAGCCCAATATTACTAGTGCAATCATATGTTGGATACCTATTGCTAGAAATAGAACACCTACATACTGCTCTATAAACTCAACTCCTAGGTACAATCCTAGCATCAGACTCACAGCCACAAAAAATCCAAACCACCATATTATGGTAAATAGTAATCTAATCATATTAATCCTATCTTTTTAATCTATCTATCATCTCATCTGCTCTTTCAAATTGATGTTGTGCCAAAAGCTTATAAATTGGTCTACTATCAAAAATTTTATCTTCTCTATACTCATCCATCCTCTTTAGAGTCAAAATCACCCGATTTAATATATTAGCATCTATAGCCTCTATTTGGTTTAGTCTATTCTCCTCTGTAACTCCAAAATTGAGTACAAAATTTTGAAAAACCTCAATTGGGTGTCTATCTTTGAGTTGATTGATACATATTTCAGGAACATACCCTATACCAACCTCTGAAAATAGTTCAATTAGAAGCTCTTTTGATAGTTTTGGAAACTTCTGATAAGATTTTGTTGATGATATTGATATATTTTGAGGCAGAGTTCCTACAAATGGGGTTCTATTTTTTGGTGTAGCTATATATCTATTTGGAGTTCTATTGTTATCACCATATCTTGTGGCAGAAAATCTCTCTCTTAGAGCTAGTTTTATGCTCTTTTTGAAGTGGTCTATATCCAACTCTCATCCTATTTATAATTTGACGGAATTATATCTCAATAGCGATAAATTGGCTTTGAATAAAACAGATTAGGTTATAATCAAATTAAAATTTAAAAGATAGTATCAAAAAAAACAAATCCTGTAACATAAAGTTAATATAAAAAAATAATTTTAAAAATGTGATTAAAATATGTAAAAATAAACTGTTACAAAAGGTTACTTCTGTTATAATTCAAATATACTTTTAGAAAGAGGATGGATATTGCAAAACATTACACTGATACTTCTTGGGGCAGGTTCAGCGTCACGATTCAAACTTCCACCAAAAAAGCAGTGGCTTTGGAGTGGAGAGAGACCAATTTGGTTGCAAGTGGCTGATGATTTTCAAACGATATATGGCTTTAAAGAGACTGTAATTGTGTCATCTAAAGATGATATTCAATCTATGTCTAATTTTGCAGAGTATAGATTTGTAGAGGGAGGAGCGAGTAGGCAGGAGTCTCTCAAAAATGCTCTAAAAAGTGTCTTAACACCTTTTGTTCTTGTCTCTGACATTGCTAGATGTTGTCTCGATAAAAATATGATAAGTCGTGTAATCTCAGCAAAAAAGAACAATGGGTGTGTAGTTCCTACACTTAAGGTTGTAGATACAATCTACTTTAAAAACTCTCCAATAGATAGAGAAGAGAGCCAAATCATTCAAACTCCTCAACTCTCCTGTACCAAAACTCTAAAAAAAGCGTTGCAAACTGATATAGAGTTTACAGATGATAGTTCAGCCATTGCGTCACAAGGTGGTGAGATTATTTTTGTTGAGGGGTCACTCAAAGCTCATAAATTAACAACAGTTGAAGACCTATCCAAACTCTCTTGCCTAAATAGAGCCTCTTCAAAAGCTCTAACTGGTTTTGGTATCGATATACACCCTTTTGAAGAGGGAAAACAGATGGTATTATGTGGAGTAGAGATAGATTCTCCATTTGGCTTCAAGGCACATAGCGATGGGGATGTCGCTATTCATGCTATTATAGATGCCCTTTTGGGTGCGTCTGGACTTGGTGATATTGGTGAATTCTATCCTGATACCTCTGATGAGTATAGGGGGGTTGACTCAACTGAACTTTTAAAAGATACTGTAAGACGGCTTAGTAGCTTTGGTTATGTTATTGGTAATGTAGATTTGACAATCATTGCTCAGACACCAAAACTATTAAATTATAAAAAAGCTATGCGATTTAACTTAGCAAAACTATTAAACCTACAACCAAATCTCGTAAATATCAAAGCTACAACAGCAGAGAAGTTGGGATGGATAGGACGCAAAGAGGGGGTAGCCGTGGAGGCTGTAACAACATTATACTACTACGATTGGACACAAGCATGAAGATAACTATTATTGAGAACGAGTTATACCTAGCTCAAAGCATTTCAACTAAACTTAATCAAGCAGGATACGAGACCGAGATATTCTCCTCTATTAAGGATGCAATGACGACTAGTACAGGTGATGCTTATCTACTATCAACTAATTTACCTGGTCAAAATTTTAATCCTCTGATTACTAAATTTTCAGAGAAGATTATTATACTTATGGTTAGTTACATAAACAATGATACCGTCTCTGCACCACTAAAGCTTGGTGCAAATGACTATATTGTCAAACCGTTTATGATAGAGGAGCTTCAACGAAAGATTGAACACTACAAAGAGTTCCAAACTCTTAAAAAATACAAAAATCTCTACAAAGAGTATACCGAATATCTTCTCAATGATATAAATATTATTGATGATATTGATAAAATATCTACACCTGTTGTTATATATACAAACTATATAAAATTGGTTGATAAATTGGCATTTAAGTATGCACAAAATAGTGATAGAGTTCTTGTTTTTGTTCCTCTTGGAGCAAAGAACTGGAGAGACAAGATAGAACACTCCAATCCAAAACATATTCTCTATATCTCCGAACTTCAGACGCTAAAAAAGGCAGAGAGAGATCAACTCTTTGACCTTATAAAGATGCGTGAGTTTATTATATCTACTACGACTGATATAGAGACCTCCTATCCGAAATTAGAGATAAATACAGATAATAAACTCTATGACCAAAATGAGATATTGACAATAGATGATTATGTTAAGTTTATAGTCAACAGTTTTCAGTACCAATTTCCAGACACAGAGCTATCTAAAAAGCTAGGCATTTCGAGAAAAAGTTTATGGGAAAAAAGGAAAAAATATGGCATCTTCAAGAAAAAATAGACAACTCTATGTAGATGCAGAGGCACACTCTACACTTGCATTAGTTCAAGAGGGTCTCATCTCACCTGTAACGGGACTTATGAGTGAGGAGGAGGCAAAAGAGGTTGACAGGAGTAAAATGTACAAAGGTGTTCCCTATCCATTTGCTTTTGTATTAGCCCCTAGTGGAAAGAGAAATAGAGAGGTTTTAAAAACTGCTAAGAAGGGAGAGGTTTTAGAGTTAATTAGTGGAGGGGTCTCTATTGGTGAATTGACTGTTGATTCTACCTATAAGATTAATAAAGAGCAGAGATTAATCTGTATATATGGAACAGCTAACCCATCTCATCCTAATGTAGAAGATACTATGAATAGATTAGGCGATATAGCTGTGAGTGGGAAGTATCATGTTGAATATCCTCTTATCTCTACTCATCTAAAGAATGTTAAGAGATTGATTAAACATCAAAATGCCAAAGAGATTTCAGGATTTATGTTAACAGCAAATCCTCTAAATCGTGCACAGGAGAGAATGATAAGACATGCACTTGATAAGTCTGATATGCTTATTCTCTTTTTGTTAAAACCTTTTAAGAGTGATGGATTGAGATTTGATATTCGATATGAGGCTATTATGAGTTTTATAGAGAATTTTTTACCTGCAAATCGAGTTGTTGTTGTTCCTTTGGAGAATACATATATATTCTCTGGATACAATGAACTAGTTCTCGATGCACTTGTAGCTAAAAATTATGGATGTACTCGTCTCATTGTTGGCAAGAACCATGCAGGTTTGGGGCTATATTATGATGAGAATCGTCTAAACTCTATCTTTGACGCATCAGATGAGATAAAGTTAGAGGTTTCGACAGTTGACCAGTATGTATATTGTGACCTATGTAGAACTCTTGTGAGTAATAGTATCTGTCCTCATGGTCAGCATCACCATATACACTATCACTCTCCATCTATTATGAAACTAATTCGAGCTGGTATTATGCCACCTTCTGTATTGGTTAGAAGAGAGGTATCTGCTTCGATATTGAGTACTCTTTTTCCTGATAGATTTGAGAATCTTCAAGAGCTTTATGACTCTTTGGTTCCAAATGAAGGTATAATAGAGGAGCATAGCGAAGAGGATTTTTATATTAAGCTTATGGGGTTATATCAGACTACCTCATTGACTTAGTAAATAGTATCACCTTATTTGAGGTGGAATAGATAGGAGAATTGAAGTATTGATTTCCGTTATTTTTGCTTATCTATTCCACCTCATAGAGGATGGAACAAAATAACAATTTAAATAAAAACATATAAACGAAAGAACAAAAATGAACCTAAACAGACTTTTTATAACATTTTTTGGAACAGGCTTAGCTCCAAAGGCTCCTGGAACGGTAGGTAGCTTGGCTGCTTTGATTGCAGGGGTTTTAATTTTGAAAATTTTTCCTATGCAGACACTCTTTATGTTGACTATAGCTATTACTATAATAGGTATTTTTGAGATAAATAAGTACGAAAAGGAGACAGGAAGCCATGATGACAAAAGCATTGTTATAGATGAGGTAGCAGGGATGTGGATAGCTATGATGTTTGCTATTTCAACAGCTCAAAGTATGAGTTATTCTTTTGTTTGGGAGATTGCTATTGTCTCTAGTTTTGCCTCATTTAGACTATTTGATATATGGAAACCATCTACTATTGGAACAATTGATAGAAAAGTCAAAGGTGGTTTGGGTGTTATGGGTGATGATATTTTAGCAGGTGTAGCTGGAGGGCTTTTGAGTGTTGTAATTCTGATGGGATTTGATAAAATTTTATAAAAGTCTCGTTATGTTATAATATATAAATTTTGATATTAGGAGTTAAAATGTATAAAAATATAGTGTTAAAGTCTATTTTAATTATCTCTCTATTTTTTATGGTAGGTTGTTCAAAACTATCTAAAATTCAAAAAGAGTCTACAGCAACAAGTAGTAGTGTAGATGAATTAACTCTTGCCTCTTCACCTGTAGTTATTCCAAAAGAGCATGGAATATTGGCTAAACCCAATAAACCTATATATCAAATTTATTATGGAACAAATAGAAAACCCATAGATGCAAATGACCACTCAAAAGGGTATAGTAGCGAAAGAGCAGAGCAACTCTATACAGGAACTTGCAAAATTTTTATTCCAAAATCGCATAAAGTAGGAGAGATAAAAGGCTCTCTATTAGGGAAAATTTTACATTTTGACTCTAAATATGGAGATGTAAGACTACAAGAGATAAAAAATTATAAAAATAAAGATGAGTTATGGAGTAGATTAAGAGAGCTATTTTCTACTATAGATGAAAAAGAGGCTCTTATTTTTATACATGGCTATAACAACTCATTTGAAGATGCAGCAATAAGAGCTGGACAGATAGGTTATGATTTAGGACTAAAAGGTGTTATGGCTTTTTATAGTTGGCCATCAGAAGATAACCCAATGAAGTACTCTAGTGACGAGGCATCTATTCAAGCAAGTGAGAAGTATATAAAAGAGTTTATCAGAGGTTTTGCACAAAAATCAGGTGCTAAAAAGGTTCATATTATTGCACATAGTATGGGAAATCGTGGTCTACTAAGAGCAATAAATGACATTCAAAAAGAGACACCAAATGTAAGATTTGGTCAAATTATATTGGCCGCTCCAGATGTAGATGCAGACCTTTTTAAACATATATCCAAAGCCTATACAAAGATTTCAGATAGAACTACTCTTTATGTCTCACCAAAAGACAAAGCCGTGTGGATGTCAAGAATAAAACATAATCATCCAAGAGCAGGGGTTGTCTATCCTGTTAGTGTTATCAAAGATATTGATACCATATTGGTAAATTTTGATTTTTCTCTATTTGCTCTAGGTCACTCTTACTTCGCAGAGGAGGATAGGATTCTAAAAGATATAAAGAGACTATTGAGAAAAAATAGCTCCCCTAGTAGTCGTCCTAAAATGGAAAAGATGAGTGTCAAAAATGAGAATCAGGGGAGCTATTGGACTTTGGATTTAGATTAATCTAACTTTTACGCAAAAATACTCCTGATTCAATATGGGGAGTGTGTGGAAATTGGTCAAATATAGCACTCTCTTCTATAGAATGTGTTTTAGTTAGTTCTGATAAATCTCTAGCCATAGTGTCAGGGTTACAAGATATATAGATGATATTATCTATATTTGAGATTAGTTTGATGGTATCTATATCTAATCCTGCTCTTGGTGGGTCAACCAACACTGTAGAGAACTCATAGGAGTCCAAATCTACATCTTTCAATCGTCTAAACTCCCTAGTTTTATTTAGGGCTTGGGTCATCTCCTCTGATGAGAGTCGTATAAACTCTATATTGTTTATATCATTGAGTTTACAGTTTTCATTAGCTGAGTATATGGAGCGTTTGCTTATTTCTGTGGCTAGAACCTTATTGAAATATTTTGATAGAGGGATAGTGAAGTTTCCTAAACCACAATAGCTCTCTAAGAAATCCCTCTTTT
>Ga0256845_1000672_pt1 | contig 30691 bp, 32 predicted proteins | sample RiftiametaG_FD_189101 | JGI IMG/M metagenome (GOLD analysis project Ga0256845, IMG submission 189101) | Tube worm associated microbial communities from hydrothermal vent at the East Pacific Rise, Pacific Ocean - Riftia | ecosystem: Host-associated > Annelida > Integument > Unclassified ...
TATCCCATTATCTAAATCGGATATGATTTTTTCCTTTAAAGCAAAAGGTAATACTACTCTTTTTTTCTTCTTTTTATCCATTACAACTATAATTTAGTTGTATAGCTATTTCAGGACAAGACATTCCTTTACCAAACATAGTCTCTTATTTTTTTAACAAAAATAGATGTCAAAATTCAAATAACAAAATTCAAATGCGTATTAATTTTAACTAATTCATATTTTGTTCAGCAATAAATTCCAAAGACTAAAAATGTTTACTTAAATTTGAGTCCATAAAAAGACATACAAATGAAACATATCATAGAAAACGCTTGGAATAATAGAGATCTATTAACTAATCCAGAAGTTCAAGAAGCTATTAATTCTGTTATCGCTAAATTAGATGCAGGTGAGTTAAGAGTAGCTGAGCCATTGGCAAATGGTGATTGGCAAGTTAATGAATGGGTAAAAAAAGCCGTAGTGATGTATTTTCCAATTAGAAAAATGGAAACTATTGAAGTAGGTCCTTTTGAGTTTCATGATAAAATGGCTTTAAAAACTAACTATGCTGAAAAAGGGGTTAGAGTTGTGCCTCATGCCATTGCAAGATATGGAGCGTATTTGAGTAAAGGTGTTATTATGATGCCTAGTTATGTAAATATTGGAGCATATGTTGATGCCGGAACAATGGTAGATACTTGGGCAACTGTAGGGTCATGCGCACAAATTGGAAAAAACGTACATTTAAGTGGTGGAGTAGGTATTGGAGGAGTTTTAGAACCATTACAAGCCGCACCTGTAATTATTGAAGATGGTGCATTTATTGGGTCAAGATGTATAGTTGTAGAAGGTGTTAGAGTGGGAACAGAAGCTGTTTTAGGAGCAAATGTTGTGTTAACCATGTCCACAAAAATTATTGATATTACAGGTGACACACCAATTGAGACTAAAGGATATGTACCACCAAGGTCTGTTGTGATTCCTGGGTCTTATCCAAAAGAATTTCCTGCAGGAACATATAATGTACCTTGTGCTTTAATTATTGGAAAAAGAAAAGAAAGTACGGATAAAAAAACGTCTTTGAATGACGCGTTAAGAGAGAATAACGTAGCTGTTTAATTTCAGTTAATAATTATAGAGTTTAAATCCCATTTCATTTAGTTGAAATGGGATTTTTACATGTATACGCAATAGAGACAGTAGTGTTAGCTTTGAAAACAAAAACAGTAAGCAGAAACAGAGACTGAAAGTGACCAAAGAAACTTTTGAGTTTTTGATTGAAGCCAATAGAGTTGATTTTAAACTTTAAACGGTTGGCGCATTAAATTGCCCAAAAGATAAAGACTACTTAAACTGAAGCTTATGAAAAGTAAGAGGTTAAGTAGGGGGAAACAAAACTAAATTTATTATATATTCATCAAAAAAAATTAATATCTTTGCGTATCAAAATAATACCAATTAATACATAGTACAGATGTTTGAAAATTTAAGTGACAAGTTTGACAGAGCCTTTAAGGTTTTAAAAGGACAAGGACAAATAACAGAAATTAATGTAGCCGAAACTTTGAAAGAAGTAAGAAGAGCATTATTGGATGCTGATGTTAACTTTAAAACAGCTAAGAATTTTACATCTAAAGTAAAAGAACAAGCTTTAGGACGTAATGTATTAACAACTGTTTCTCCAGGACAATTATTAACTAAAATTTGTCATGAAGAATTAGTGAATTTAATGGGGGGCGAACAGTCTGAAATTAATTTTAAAGGTAATCCAGGTATTATTTTAATGGCAGGTTTACAGGGGTCTGGTAAAACAACTCACTCAGGTAAATTAGCACTTTGGTTAAAAGATAAACAAAAAAAGAAACCTCTTTTAGTAGCTTGTGATGTTTACCGTCCGGCTGCCATTGACCAATTACATGTGTTGGGAGATCAATTAAATGTTGAGGTATATTCTAATAAAGAAGAAAAAAATCCTGTAAAAATTGCTGAAGCTGGTGTTGCTCACGCTAAAGCAAATGGATTTAATGTTGTGATTATTGATACTGCTGGTCGTTTGGCAGTTGATGAAAAAATGATGGGTGAGATTGAAGACGTTAAAAACGCGATCAATCCAACTGAAACATTATTTGTTGTGGATGCCATGACTGGTCAAGACGCTGTGAATACAGCTAAAACATTTAACGAACGTATCAACTTTGACGGTGTAATCCTTACAAAACTAGATGGTGATACACGTGGTGGTGCTGCGTTATCAATTAAAACTGTAGTGGACAAACCAATTAAGTTTGTTGGTATGGGAGAGAAAATGGATGCGTTAGATGTATTCTATCCTTCTCGTATGGCGGATCGTATTTTAGGAATGGGTGATGTTGTGTCTTTAGTTGAAAAAGCACAAGAGCAGTTTGATGAAAAAGAAGCTAAGAAATTACAAAAGAAAATAGCGCAAAACAAATTCGATTTTGATGATTTTTATGCACAGTTGCAACAAATCAAAAAAATGGGTAATGTTAAAGATTTGATGGGAATGATTCCAGGAATGGGTAAAGCCATGAAAGGGGTTGATATTGATGATGATGCGTTTAAAGGTATTGAATCAATTATTCAATCAATGACGCCAAAAGAAAGAGCTGAACCTACTTTATTGAATGGGAGTCGTAAAACTCGTATTGCTAAAGGTAGCGGAACGAACATTCAAGAAGTAAACAAATTGATTAAACAATTTGGCGAAACTAAAAAAATGATGCATATGATGTCTAACAAGAAAAACATGGCTAACATGATGCGTCAAATGAAAGGTATGCGTGGCGGAATGGGAATGCCAGGTATGTAAGTTAGTATGTTAAATTTACAAATACTAGGTTCAGGCGCAGCCACTCCAACGTTAACACGTGGGGTAACGGCTCAGTATTTGAATTTTAATGAGCGTAAAATTTTAATTGATTGTGGTGAGGGAACTCAATTGCAATTAAGAAAGTTTAAGGTTAAGTTTCAACGTATTCAGTACATCTTAATTTCTCATTTACATGGAGACCATTATTTAGGCTTATTTGGCTTATTGTCTTCTATGCATTTGTTAGGTCGTAAAACTAAATTACATCTTTTTGCTCCTCCCGAATTGGAAGAAATTATGGAAGTGCAATTCAGGTTAACTTATGTGAAATTGAACTTTGAAATTATTTTTCATCCCATTAAGCTAAAAGAAAAAACGTTAATATTTGAAGATAATTCTATTGAAGTCTTTGGTTTTCCCTTAAAACACAGGATTCCGTGTTACGGGTATTTGTTTAAAGAGAAACTTAAGGAAAGAGGAATTATAAAAGAAATGATTGAAGAGTTTGATTTAAAAATTCCAGAAATTATTCAATTTAAAAAGGGAAATGACGTGACTCGTGAAGATGGTACAGTTTTAAATCATTTGGAATTTACAACTAATCCACCAAAACAACAGTCTTACGCATTTTGTACGGACACCAAATATATTGAAAGTTTAAAAGAAATTATTGACGGGGCTGATATATTATACCATGAAGCTACATTTATGCATGATATGTTAGACAGGGCCAAAGCGACTTTTCATACAACGGCTCAACAAGCTGCAACCTTGGCTGTAAATGCTAATGTTAAGCAATTGTTATTAGGCCATTTTTCACAGCGCTATGGAGATACTATAGGTTTAGAAAATGAAGCAAAAGCTATTTTTGAAAATACCAGTTGTGTTGAAGATGGTGATGTGTATTTGTTGAGGTAATTTGTGGATTTTAATCTTAGTTTGCATCTAAAAGGTATGATTCGAATTATACTATTTCTTTTATTATCATTAATTTGTAGTTGCTCGTTGATAAAGAATATTGATATCTCTGATGTTGTTGGTAAGTATGAATTTACGGATAAAAACTATATTTATTCAAGTATTGAACTAAAACCAGATTCAACTTTCCATTTACGTTTTGAAGGGGGGTGGTTATCTTCTGTTTCAAGTGGGGAATGGAGAGTAAAAGGGAAACAGGTCATTTTGAATAGTTATCATAAGAAACATAAAAAAGGTTATGATATAATTGACTATGTCGACAGGTTATCAGATTCAATAGTAATTTGTGTGATTGATATTCATGGTAATAAATTGCCATTTACAAATGTTAAATTAGTTGGAGGGAATAATAGTAAAATTGAAATATTAGATTTTAAGTCTAATATAAAATTCCTAAAATCAAGTTATGATTCAGTGTATATAAGGCCTTTTTATTGTCCTGAAATAGGTATTTCTGTGAGTGAATTGAAAAACGAAAATATAACTATACAATTTGATCAAGGTTCAATTTATTATTATTTTTCAAATGAAAAATGGCTCATAAAACGAAATCGACTATATGGTGATTCACTGAGAAAAAACAAATTTCGAAAGGAAAATTATTATAAGCGAGTTGATTCTTTGAATCCAATCATTTCGATTTAATAAAATACAATACAAATCTTTTGCCTACTTATCTTCTCAAGTAAATTAAGAGGATAAGGTTTATGTCATTAGTTTTCTTTGTAATTGGCTCTGTAAATTTTTATTAGTATATTGGTTGTTAGTTTTTTAACTAGCATTCCAAGAGTCTGTTACATAATTAGTCAAATAGTGTGTATTAATTTCTTAGTATTGTAAGAATACCAACTATGTTAAGATAATTTGAAAAAACTAATTACTATATTAAGTTTGTTACTTATTATCCTGGTTCAATTTGGATCAGTTGGTTTTACCTATTATAGAAACGATTGCTCTACATCAAAATCATCAACTTTTACTTATAATAATGAAGGGTGTACTTGTAAAAAAAATGTAAGCTCTTCTGCTGATTCTAAAAGTTGTTGTGAAAAAACTAAGTCTGAGAAAAGTTGTTGTCAAAGAAAAAAATCAAGTTATTGTAGTTCAAAATCGGATGATAATCTTAGAGTGAAAAAAAAGTGTTGTAGTTCAACAACTTTATTTTTTAAAGTGTTGAGTGAGCCTTTTAATACGTCTGCAGAACATTTTCAATTAGTTTCGAATCATTTAATAATTCCCACTCATTATGATTTTAAGATTGAACAAGCGACTATTATTACAAATGTGGCTTCACAAGGCTATTACAAATGTAATTCACCGCCAATTCGGAATTATCAGACCAGAATTTTTATACAATCATTTCAAATTTGATTTGGTATTAATAATATGTTTGCCTAAGAATTTTTATACTTTTTTAGGTTCGAATATTATTATGCTTTAGTGTATTGATTATAATTTATTTCTATATGTTAGTTAGAAAAAATGACATCAATTAAAAAAATACCAATTCAATTAAAAAAATGCAAGCTAAAATTATATTTAGCTAATAAAAATATATATTATGAAAAATTTATTACTAATAGTACTACTGAGTACTAGCGTTCTGTTATACTCACAAACGAATTTTAATTTAGAAATTCGTCATACACTTGATGATTCTAATCCTGTTATGAATACTATTGAAACGAATAGTGAGACTAACGATTTTAAAATCACTAGGCTCCAATATTATATTTCAAGAATAAGTATCATTCATGATGGTAATCAAATTACTTCAATTGATGATAGTGTTGCTGTTTTACTTAATGTTAATAATGAACTAATAAGTACTATTCCGTTAGGTGAGCAAAATATTTCTTCAGTTGAAGGGGTTAAGTTTCATATTGGTGTCTACTCACCTGTGAATAATGAAGATCCGTCACTTTGGCCAATGTCACATCCATTTGCTCCACAAAACCCATCTATGCATTGGGGATGGGCATCAGGATATAGATTTGTAGCGTTTGAAGGTGTCTCAGGAATGAACTTCTCTCAATTATGGCAGTTTCATGGTTTAGGTAATGTTAATTATTTTGAAATTGAGCCTGTTATGACTTCAAGTGTTGATGTGTCTGGAACGGAAACAATTAAAATAAGTGCTAATTATGTTGATGCATTGAGTGGAATAGTAATATCCCAAGGATTAATATCTCATGGTACAACAGGAGAAGCTGTAACTGTATTAGAAAATTTTAGAGATTTTGTTTTTGGATTATCAGGTGTTCTTTCTGTCGAAAATGAAGAAGAGTTACTTAATTTTTCTATTCTCACGAACCCTAGTATTGAAGGTGTAACATCTATTTTTATGGATCTGAATTAATGGGTAATGCTGTAAAGGTGTATAGTGTGACTGGGCAAGAGGTCAAGTCTATTGTGTTAGATGGAAGTGGAGTACAGGAAGTAAGGATAGAGCAAAAAGGAATTTATTTTGTTTCATTAGTTAACCATAATGGTTTAGTAAAAACCCTTAAGTTAATTAATAGTTAGAATATGAAATATTTATTAATTTCAAGTATTGGATTAGGTTTACTTGTTTCTTGCAGAGCTGATGATGAAACAGTTGAATACGTTGCTAAGTACGATCCAGCAGAATATGAGATTGTATTTAATAATAATACATTGCCTACACTAGAAATCCCTACAGATAATCCATTAACAATTGAAAAAGTTCAATTAGGTAAAATGTTATTTTACGAAACAAGATTATCTAAGGATAATACCGTAAATTGTGCCACTTGCCATGTTCAGTCTGATGGTTTTTCTGATATGAATCAATTTTCAGAAGGCGTTAATGGTGGAATCGGAGGTAGACAAGCTATGGCAATTTTTAATATGGCATATCATTCAAATCAATTTTTTTGGGATGGTAGGGCTAATTTATTAAGAGATCAAGCATTACTCCCAATTCAGGATCACTTGGAAATGGATGAAACTTTACCAAATTTAGTTGTTAAATTGATGGCTGATACTATGTATACAAATCAGTTTACTAGAGCTTTTGGTTCTGATGAAATAAATTCACTTAAGGTATCTTTAGCGTTAGAGAATTTTATGATGTCTATAATTTCTGAAGATTCAAAGTATGATAGGTATCTTGCGGGTAAAGTTAATTTAACTCAGAGTGAGGACAGAGGTCGAGTTTTATTCTTTGGTGAATATAATGAGTTTTTCCCAAATGTTTCAGGAGCTGATTGTGCACATTGTCATGCAGGTAATAACTTTGAAAATGATTTATATATGAATAATGGATTAGATACAGATGCTGAGTTTATGGATGACGGAAGGGAAAAAGCAACCATGAATCCTGATGACCGTGCTAAATTTAAAGTGACGTCATTAAGAAATATAGCTGTAACTGCTCCGTATATGCATGATGGAAGGTTTAATACACTTGAGGAAGTAATAGACCATTATAATGGTCAGGTTGAAAACTCTAGTACGGTTGATCCAGCTTTACTAGGAACAACTTCTACAGGTTTAATGTTGGATGCACAAGAAAAAGAAGATTTAATAAATTTCTTAAAAACGTTAACAGATGAAACGTTTTTAAATAATCCTAAATATAAATCTCCCTTTTAACGATTAAATTAGTGAATGAAGGAGGTATGTTGGTGTTAACTGATGTACCTCTTTTTATTGTTTTAACTCATTTATACAATTGAGACCAATGGTTTTTAAAAGAGTTAGTTAATGAATAAAAATAGGCACAAAAAAAAGAGTTTATCTTAATGATAAACTCTTTTAAAGTAGCGGGGACAGGACTCGAACCTATGACCTTCGGGTTATGAGCCCGACGAGCTACCAACTGCTCCACCCCGCAATATATGTTTGAATGCTAAATATCGTTTCTAATTGCGAGTGCAAATATACGTCTAGTTTATTAGCTAAACTAATTATTTACAGTTTTAATGTACTAGGCTTCATTAATAATTATTCAATACTGCTGTACGATCATATATATTAGCGTTTTAACTTTAATATTTTATATGAATTATTTTAAAATTTATTATTTTTAATAAAAACAGGCACAAAAAAAAGAGTTTATCTTAATGATAAACTCTTTTAAAGTAGCGGGGACAGGACTCGAACCTATGACCTTCGGGTTATGAGTACTAAGGTAATATATATAAGTACTGAGTTTTATAAGGGTTTTAGTAGACTAGTGTTACAAATTGAAGCAATTCAATGCATTTTGTAACACCAATTTGTAACACCAATTTGTAACACCAATTTATGTAATAAGACCTCTGTATTATGAATACTGAGGGCAGTCACAATTCTACTGGGTTATAGAGCCTTACGGGTAACAAAAAATAGCATTGGGTAACAATTGACAGCATTTTAGCACCATAGTTTGTTACCCTCTAAAAATAAGTAGGTTACATTATTATTCCTCTTATAACGTAATTAAAAATGAGGTTGTACTTCTCTTTATAGTCTTTTCACTTAATCGTGAAATTATTTGATTTTGAAATTCAATTTTTTTTTAAAAAACATTAAGGATAGTTTTTTTATTGTATGATATGTCTAATCCTAAAATAGCATTATACAAATTAAGCGTTGTGAAAGAAAAAGAAGAGTTCGTTTATAAGAAACGTACACAAAAGGATAATTCAATGTCTTTAAATTGGAAATTGTCAGAGGAATAAAACAAGGTAATCTAATTACTATTGGTACAAAGAAAAAGTAAGGGACTCAGGTAGCCCGGAACAAAAAGTACCGGGGTGGGATAATTGAATATCGATTAAGAACTTTATTTGACTTAATAAAATAGTTAGAAAACTAAATTATAACTTATCTTTGTTGTTTTAACAATCAATACTATGGCAGAAACAATAAAAGATTTACTGACTGGAAATGCACAATGGGTAAACAATACATTAAAGCATAATCCAAATTTTTTTGATGATCTAGCTACAGGTCAAACACCAAAATTTTTATGGATTGGGTGTTCAGATAGTAGAGTTCCAGCTACTGAAATAACAAATGCCCTTCCAGGATCTATTTTTGTTCAAAGAAACATTGCTAATATGGTAGTTCATACAGATTCAAATTTATTGAGTGTTGTAAATTATGCAGTAAAGGTATTGAAGGTAAAACATATTATTGTTTGTGGACATTATGGTTGTGGTGGAGTACAAGCGGCTATGAGTAATGATAATTTTGGTTTTTTAGATAATTGGTTGATGCACATTAAAGATGTATATAGACTACACCAAAATGAATTAGATGCGATTGAAAATGAGGAAGAGCGATTGGATAAATATGTAGAGCTAAATATTAAGGAGCAAGTGTCAAATTTAGCTAAAGTATCATTTATACAAGAAGAATGGGACAATGGTGAATATCCTCATATACACGGTTGGGTTTACAGTTTAAAAGATGGACTATTAAAAGATTTAGATGTTAGTAAGAACTCTAGTCAAGGTTTAGAAGAAGTTTACCAATACAATAAAAAATGAACAGATTATTTTTAATATGCCCAGATTGTTACTTAGAGGTCCCCTTACGTAAAATATTTGGAGAAAATAGTTTCTTCTTAACGGCATTAGGTATTGCTTTTGATTTAGATAATTTTGAAACTTTAGAAGAAGTAAATCAATTTATAATGGCTGAAAATATAAACGAAATTGTATTGGTAAATGACCATCAGTGTACTTTTGTTAAAAGTGCTATTAAAAATGAAATACGATTTAATACTAAAGCAGAAAAAATCTTAATAGAGATTGCAAACTCTGATGAAGATATAAAGAGTATTGAGAATGAAACTTTAAAATGTAAACAAATTTCAAAAGTTAATTTAAAACGATTGGCATACGAGTTAACAGAATCTGCTTTTATAGGTAATAAAATAAATGATGGAGAAATAGTATTGAAAGGAATTATTTTTAATAGAGCAGATAATTCAATTCAAGAAACTACTGTACTAAATTAAAATTTATTTTTAAATAAAAGGAGAAATGGCTAATTATTAGAATAATTAAAGCCATTTCTTTTTTCTAAAATATAGAAGCATTAAAAGTACAATTACTAACATCCCTCCTAACATTGTAAAATAGCCATATTTATAATGTAATTCTGGTAAGTTTTCGAAATTAGTCCCATAAATTCCAGTAATAAAAGTAAGTGGAATAAATATTACCGAGAAAACGGTTAAGAATTTCATGGTATCATTCAATTTAGTACTTATGATTGTATGATAAATATTAAGTTGATCAGATAATATGTCACGATAACTGTCAGTAGCATCACTCGCTTGACTAATATTGTCTTGTAACTCTTTAAAATGGATAGCATTACTATCCTTTATCAAATCTGTATCCAATTTAGCTAATGAAAAAATCATTTCTTTAGCTGGCTTTATATTTTTCCTGAAGAAGTTTAACTCACGCTTATAATTATTAATTTCATTTATTACATTATCATTAGGATGGAGTAAAATAGTTTCTTCAAGGGGTTCAATATTTTCGCCTAAGAGGCTAATTACGTGAAGATAATTATCTATTACAGTATCTAATAGAGCAAAACTCAGATAATCTGTACTTCCGTTTCTTATTCTTTTCTTTTCCTTTCTAATCTGTTCCCGAATAGGCTCAAAAATATCTCCTTTATTTTCTTGAAAAGAAATTAAAACAGAATCTAAAAGTATTAAGCTTAAGTTTTCTATTGATGTCACTCCTGATATTTCATCCTTTTGTAATATTTTGAGCGTAATTAAAATGCAGTTATCATATTCCACAACTCTAGGTCTTGATTGTAGATTCAAAACTTCAGGAATAATGCAAGTGTCGAGCTTAAAATAGAGGCTTATATCTTCCAATATAGATCTGTTATGAAGGCCATCAACATTTAACCAAGTAATAGAATCTTTTTTTGGGTACTCACTAATTTCTTTAACCGTTTTTGTAGAGCCTTCTGTTAGATAATTTGAATCAAAATCAATATAGCTGAGTGACACTTTGTCTACTTTTTGCTCTCCTCTAAACACTAATTCGTCAGGAGATAGTCCTATTTCTGCTTTAGTTTTTTTAATAAATCTCGTCATCTTTTATATATTGAGTAATTCATTTATGTCTAACCTTTGATCTTAATAAATTGGATTATAGCAATAATTTAAAACTTCTTTTTCAATATTATTAGGTTTAATTTTATTTGTTAAGTTAAGTTCAAAAGCTTTATTTACAACTGCTACTGCAATTTTAACAGAAATTGACCTTATCTTTTGAATATCTGGATATACTGAGCCAGAATCTAAGTTTTCTTGAGTGACTAATTCTGAAAGAACTTTTGCAGCAACCATGAAAAATTCTTCTGGAATAAATTTAGAACCAGAAATTAGAACTCCCAACCCTACACCTGGAAATATATAGACATTGTTCCCTTGTCCAGGTTTAAATTCTTTATTATCATAAATTACAGGTTCAAAAGGACTACCACTTGCAAATATGGCTTTTCCATTACTCCAATCATAGGCTTGTTGTGCTGTACACTCTGATTTAGAGGTAGGATTTGAAAGTGCAAATATAATTGGTCTATCATTTATGTTGGACATAAGTTCAATTACGTCTTTATTAAAAGTATTTTGTGCGCCAGTTGCCCCGATAATTATATGGGGTTTAATTTTCTCAATGGTCTCTAACAAACTCAAAGGATTCATTTCTTTTGTGTATGGTAAATTGTGTTCCATTAAATCATTTCGGCTTTTGACAAGTAATCCATTTACATCTACAAAATAAATATTATTTAAGGCTTCCTCTCTGCTTAAACCTTTGTTTATAAGTGATAAAACGCATAGGTCGGCAATTCCAGTAGCTGCGGAGCCTGCACCAATAAATAATATTTTTAATTCAATAAAAGGAGTTTTCGTTATTCTAATTGAAGCGTATATTCCTGCTAAAGACATTGCCGCAGTTCCTTGAATATCATCATTAAAACATAAGACTTTATTTTTGTATTTATTTAGAAGTCCATATGCTTTAGGCGTTAAAAAATCTTCAAACTGAATTAATGCTTTTGGAAATTTGTCCTGAACAGCATTAACAAATTCATCAAGGAGTTCATAATATTCTTTACCATCTATTCTTTTTTGAGGGTAACCAAGATATAATATATCATTGAGTAATTCATTATTATTTGTTCCTACATCAATCATAATTGGTAAGCACTGGTTCGGGTGAATCCCTGCACAGGCAATATATAAGTCAAGCTTTCCAATAGGAATTCCCATTCCATTGGTTCCAAGATCTCCTAAACCTAAAATTCTTTCACCGTCAGTAACAACAATAATTCTAACATCTTTATGTGGCCAGTTCTCTAAAATAGCACCAATATTACCTTTGTTTTCGAGGTTGATATAAAAGCCGAAAGAAGTTCTAAAACTATGAGAAAATTATTTACAAGCTTGACCAACTGTTGGAGTATAAATAATAGGTAGAGTGTTTTTAATATTTTCTTCAATTGTTCTATAATACAATTTCTCATTCCTACTTTTTAATAGTTGTAGATAAATATATCTTTCGATATCAGACTCTTTCCGTTCTAATATTTCCAATACCCTAATCATTTGTTCTTCTTGAGTAAATACCTTATAAGGTAATAGTCCTATTAAATCTAGCTCTTCTCTTTCCTTATAGGAAAAAGCCATAGATTTGTTTTTAGACGCGTTATGTAAAAAATCAATATTTTTATTCATTATTTATTTTTTTTTCGAGAAAATATAAGCTCCAATAGCTAAAACAATATAAAGTCCTATTATTACAAGCATTTCCTCCCATTTAGTTGTGAATTCATAATAGAGAATAAGTACCGCTCCCATTCCTAACCCTACAATAGATAATAGTGTTAAAGTTTTGGATGATTTTGTTTGTTCTCTTAATTTATAATTGGCGATTGCCATCAATAAAGAAACTAAAAGAAAGGTAATACTTCCAAATTCTAAAATTAATTCTAGACCTCCAATTAGAATTAGAACACTTGCCAAAACAGCCATGGCAATAATTGCATTTTGAGGACTGTTGTTTTTTCTTATTGCAATCCAACTGGGGAAATAGCCGTCTTTGGCAATAACAGACATTTGTCTTGAAGCTCCAAAAACAGTTCCACTTATGGCACTACTTGAAGCTAAAATAGCACCTAAAATAACAAGGTTAGTCCCTAAACTCCCCAAAACATCCCCTGCACCTGCCGCTAACGCATATTCCTTGTCTTCTATAATGTTTTCTATGGGTATAGCAAATAAAGCTCCTAACGAAATTACCACATAAATTAAAACGGCTAATGTAATGGCAGAATAAATTGCTCTAGGAATATTTTTTTCAGGATTTGTCATTTCATTAACAGCATTGATAACTAATTGGAATCCTTCATAAGCCACAAAGGTTAATGATGCAACTATTAATATGGAAAATATGCCAGAACTTTTGGCATCTATAGCTATGTTACTAATGAATGTTCCAAAGTCTGTTGTACCGTGTTGCATTAGCACAACCGAAATAATGGTTAAAATAATTAATTTGGTATAAACCATTATATCTTCAATTTTACCCATACCGTTTACACTCCAAATATTGATAAATGAAAAAACAGCAATTACACCAATAGCTATTGCTTTTCTAAGCCAAACATTATCAGCAAAATTTGTACTGCTTATGGCGTAAGAAGAGAAAGTATAGGCATAAAGGGCTAAGGTGCTTATGTATCCAAAAATAATAAACCAACCAATAGCAGAAGCTTTAAATTTTGAACTAGGATAAGTTCGTTTGTAAAAGGAATAAGTAGCCCCTTCATCTTTGTAATAAACTCCTAATTTTACATAAGAATAAGCGGCCAAAGCTGCTATTAATCCTCCTATGATAATAGCAATTGGTGTTAAATTGCCAATCATTGAAACAGAAATACCGAGTATAGTAAAAATACCACCTCCAACCATTCCGCCCAAGGCTATGGCGATTAGTTCTGTTAATCCTAAGTTTTTATTTCGTTTTCTATGTTGTGTCATTTGAGTTTTATATAATTAATCTAACCCCCCCCAACTCTTCAATCTTATATGGGAATTTATCGCCAGGGGATCCAATAAACATGAAGTTAATAGGAATATTCCATTTTTGAGATAACGTTTTAATTTTTTCAGGAGAAAAATTGCCTTTTTCAATAATTAATTCAATTTCTATTTTAGGATATTCTCTATCTAAAAAGTCAATTTCTTGAACTAAATTTTCAGGAACTCTAATTTTATTATTTTCAATCAAAACAATCTTTATCTTTTTAGTATGTTCATTTTTTGATATGTATAACATCACCTGGTTTAAAGTTGCAATATTATCTCCTTTAGTAAAAAACACAAATTCTTGATCATTTATTTTATCAATAATTATTTGAATTTTTTTGTCTGTTCTTATTACAAAGTTTTTAATGGGTTCAAATATTGCATCAATAGCTTTTAATACCATTTTTAATAAAACTGTTCTATTTAGCATTATCAAAATAAAAACAATAGTCGGAATAAAATAAAATAAAAATATTGTTAAATTACTAGGTAATCCATCTTTTGGAGTCATGATTACATTTCCTATTAATGCTATTAAAACTGCGATAATTGCAAGTATAACAGAAAACCAAGATGCTTTTTCGGGTCTTGGTAGTGAGTTTCTTTTTACTTTTAGCAAAATATTACCAATTCCAAAAAGAGCCATTACTGCTAAAAATGAAATAGTATAAACTCCTGCCAATAATTTCACTTCTCCCTTAGTTATTAATAGAATAGAAACAGATAAAATGAAAAACATAATAATTATTCTATAAGAACTACCCTTTTTGTTTTTCTTTAAAAAATAAGGGGGCATAATCCTATCAAGAGTCATTCTTTCTAACAAACCCGTTACTCCTATAAAACTAGTAAGTACAGCACCACTCAAGACTAAAAAAGCATCTATGGCAATAAGATAAGCAATTCCTTCACCTCCCACATGCTTTCCCATTTCTATGAGTAACGTATTTTGATAAGCATCACTTTGTAGTAGAGGTATAGCAAAAAGAGCCAAAGCAAAAATTGCCATCAAAGGGTTAATAATACTTACAATTGACCACATGTTTTTTAGTGTTTTAGGAAAAACACCTTTTTTTTGTTCTTCTACAAAATTAGCAGAACTTTCAAAACCAGAAACACCTAGCATAGATGCTGCAAAACCAAGAAATATTGCTTTTGAAATACTACCTCCAGTTATGGGTAAATTCCAATTTTCTAAAAAAGTTTTGATTCCATTTTGTGATAAAAAATAAATAATAAATCCACTTAAAATAACTAAAGAGGAAAGATGAAAAATAAATATTCCAATGGCTACTTTAGCAGATTCAGAAATTCCACCAATAGCCAAAACTGCAAAAATTGCTAATAAAACTATAGTACTTATTATTATTGGTAAAGAGGGAATAATATGATGTAAATAATGTATTGCTTCATTAGAAGATATAACAGCTGTAGCCATATAAGACAAGAGAGTTAGCGTAGCTGCAACTGATGCAGTTGATTTACTGGTTGTATTTAATAATGCATTGTACGCTCCTCCATTTAAGGGTAATGCTCCTACAACTTCTCCATAAATTTTCCTAAACAAAAATAATACAAAAGAAACTATTAATAATGTTATCCAAGCATATTGTCCTGCAAAGGCAATTGCTAGAGCAGATACATATAAAACAGATGAACTTATATCATTACCACAAATTGCTGTAGCTGCTAATTGATTTAGTTTATTAGAAATTTTCTTCATTTTTATTTTAAAGTTCAAAAATCCCTTTTGGTATGGCGTGAAACCCTGTTAGTTTTACCGCTTCTTGAATATCCTCTACTTTAACCAAGTTCGTTGTATGTATCGTAAATTCTTTAGGAAATATTTCTGAATTAATTATTACATCTTTTATGCCTTTTAGCGACAATATTTTTGCTTTAATTCTTTCTAAATCGTCTAATTCTTTGGCGTCTGTACCAAATATTTTTCCGTGATTCCCCGGTATTACATTTTCTGATAAAAAACTCATATTATTCTATTTTTTTGTTAATTTAAAGGTTAATAATGTATGATGATTTGTAGTACTCACTAGTATACCATTTTCATAATTATATTCGCTCAAATGTCCGTTTTCTGGATTTGTTATTTGATATTCAGTAGTTCCAGTTTTTTTTATTGGTTTATTTATATTGTCAAATTCTGAGTATATATAAGTTAAGTTTTTTGGCTCACGATAGTATAGTAAAGCACCTGAAAAAGTAATTTTATTTAAATATTTTGAAGAATGCCCATCATTTGTTATAGTGTAGTATTCTCCATTTTTTTCTGTTTTACTATAGGAATGAATTTTTCCATTAACATATGTTGTAACAGAACTAAAAAATAATTCATCATTTTTATAAGTGCAGTTTAATTTATATTTTAAGTTTATACTAATAAAAAGATTTACTTTAACTTCACTTATTACCTCAATTTGTAAAATATCTTTATTTAATGTTTTACTTACTTTTAAATCGCCAATATAATTATCATTTGCTGTAACTTTATAATGTAAAGTTTGTGAATTTCCTATAATAGGGAATAATAAGAATAAAAAGGTTATAATTTTCATAATTTATTTTTAATATTTACGTTTTTTGATATGAAAATATGAATCCAAATCGCCCTACCAAGCCTGAGCATTAAGGGGTAAAACAAAAGCATTGTTAAACTCATTGTTAGAAAAAGTGTTAAAATATTAATAGGATAAATTAAAGCACATAACAAAAAAGGGAGCTCAATTACAACTATTATAGGATAAGATGTCCAAAGTGAACCGATCCAAAAGCCTGGTTCTAATTCATATTTTAAACCACAATTTGGGCAATTATTATGCATTAAAAGAATTTTTTTATATCTAAAAAGACCTGTTTTTACAAATAAATTTCCCTTTCTACATTGTGGGCATTTTAATTTTAATATGGATTCTAATTTAGACATTAACATTTATTGATTCCATTTCTTTTAATAATTCTTTTCCAAATTCTGAGCATGATAAAGCGTGATTGCTATTTGATAAATCACCAGTCACTTTACCTTTTAAAATTAAATTTTTAGCAGAGTTATCAATTAAATCTGCCGCTTCATGCCACCCCAAGTGATTTAACATCATAACCCCTGAAAAAATTAAAGAGAGAGGATTAGCAATATCTTTTCCTGCAATATCTGGCGCACTGCCATGTGTTGCTTCAAATATAGCATGCCCTGTTTTGTAATTTATATTCGCTCCTGGTGAAATTCCAATTCCACCTATACAACCAGCAATTGCATCAGATATGTAGTCTCCGTTTAAATTAGTTGAGGCAACTACAGAATGTTTTTGAGGGTTTAGAATAATATCTTGAAAAAAAGCATCTGCTATTCTATCTTGAATTAATACTCGGCCTTGTATATCTATATTGTCTTTGTTATCCAAAGTGTAGGTACTGTTAGGAAACTCTTTTTCTGCTATAGCATATCCCCAATTTCTAAATCCACCTTCTGTTAACTTCATAATATTTCCTTTATGAACAATAGTAACTGAGGGTAATTTGTATTTAATAGCATATTCAACAGCTGAACGTATTAGACGTTCTGACCCTTCTTTTGAGACAACTTTTAAACCAATTGCTGTTGTAAGTGGAAAACGCACAAAACCGTCACTTTTAGAATTTTTAACAATACTTAATATTTCAGAAACTTCTTTTGATTTTTCTTTAAATTCAATTCCCCCGTATAAATCTTCTGTGTTTTCTCGAAAAACAACCATATCTATTTTTTCAGGATTCTTAAGCTCAGATTTTACTCCTTTAATATATTTCATTGGTCTGACACAAGCATATAAATCTAATTTTTGTCGTAATTGTACATTAATAGATTTAAACCCTTCTCCAATAGGTGTTGTTAAAGGTCCTTTAATAGCTATTTTATGTGTGTTAATCATTTCTAGCGTCTCTATTGGTAAAGGACTCCCGGTTTTTGTTATTGCTTTTTCTCCAGCAAAAATTTCTACCCAATTTATTTTTCGATCTTCACCATAAACCTCACTTATAGATTTATCAATTACTTGTTTAGCCACAGACCATATTTCTGGTCCGATTCCGTCTCCTTCAATAAAAGGAATAGTTATACTTTTTTTCATAATCATTTATTTTTACTTAATGGTAAATGTGTAATGTTTGCTTTTTGAGTTCTTTTAAATATTAGCTGCCTAGTCTTATTACTAATTGACATTAATGTAGATTCTTTAGTCGTAAAATCTGAATCAAATTTTATCTCAAACATTTTCTCAATACGTTGAAGAAGTTGAATAAGGTGAGCGGCATCTATTCCTAATTCTGAAATAGAGCAATCTTTGTGTGTAGGGATTGGGCCATATTCCATTTCCTTTTCTATAATTTTCTTAATTTTGTTGTATAAGTGCATTGTGTATGTATTAGTTAATTTTAATTAAAAAGTTTGACCAAATGTAAAAAAGAACTGATTGTCTTCTTTTGAAATAGCATAGTCAAATCGTAAAATAGTACTTGAATTCCATGCGATTCTTAACCCCAATCCTTCCGAATATTTAATTCTTTTTAGACTAGCTAAGTTATTAATTTTTTCAAAAACAGTCCCTGCGTCAAAGAAAGGAACAATACTAAATTTAAGGTTTTGTTTAAAAAGACTTGTTTTTGCAAACTGAGCTCTCAATTCAGTATTAAAAATACACATACCTCTATCTAAAAATCTACTTTGTTTGTAACCTCTTAGTGTATGTGCTCCTCCAAGTCCCTCTATACTTCCCTCAGAACTCCATTGATCTTGATATTCGAAAAAAGGAGACCCTCCAAAGGTGTAACCAATACCAAAACGAGAAGCAAAAATTAGCTTTTTGAATTTAGATGGAAATAAACGTTTGTACCATTTAATTTGTGCGAAAATTTTATTCATGTTGTAATCTGATCCTAGTAAATGATTAGAATATTCATTTGTTATTTCTGCAAAAACACCCCTGTTAGGATCAGGTTCAAAATCTCTGGTGTCGTATACAATACCTAATTGTAAAAAGCTTATTTTAGATTTACCAACACCAAAAACACTATCATTAATAAGACGAGATAATGTATCATTTGTAGGTGTTACATTTAATCCAGCAAATTCTCCACCTATAAGTACGCGTAGTTTACTATGAAGTAAGGAGTACTCACCACTAACATTAATGATATACTCCTGTTTAATATATGTATTATAACTTTGGTTAGCTCCGGTTAGACTTTTTTCATAATCATCATATTTTGTTCCACTAAATGGAGGTTTTGGTATGTTTTCTTGTTTAGATATATGAGATAAAGTGTTTAAGGTGTTGTCTGTAATGCCAAAATAAACTAAGTTAGGGTTAATTTCATAGGCTAATTCTCCTCTCAGTCTCCATTTTGTTTTAAAAATATAAGGTTTATCAATTGTAAATATAATTTCTCTTTGTTGATTTGACGTATTGAATAAGGCTATGTCTATTTTTGTTAAATAGGGCGTGTATTCAAAGAACTTATTGGACTTTTTTCCATTAAATATTAATGACCCTTCAACACCATAACCAAACCCATTTAATGGATCAATACTAATATCAGGTAAACCAGTTACAAAAGTGCCTTCTCTTTTTTCTGCCAGTTCTAGTGAATCTAATTTTTTAATTGTTGATATATAAAAGGGGAGGTTTTGAATAGTATCATTTTTTTGGCAGTGAGCTACTTGTATTAAAAAAATACAAATAAAATTCAAAATAGTTTTTTGTGTTTTCATATTTTAAGCTTATTTATAATTATAATTTCCAAATCATCTAAAGTTTCTACTGAAAATAAACTGTTATCTTCAATTGTTACGTTATAAAAATTTTCTATCATAACGCTTAACTCAATAATATCTAAACTATCCATTCCAATATCATCTTTAAGTTTTGAAGAATGTTTAATCTGTTCAACTTCAAAGCCCATACTTTCTATCAATACTTTTATTTTTTTTAGTACATCCATTTTTAAAGCGTTATTAATTTTTTACCCAAAGTTGAAGTAGCCCTTCAAACATTATGTTTTTCATTAGGTAACCTTTCGGTAGTTTAAATTCAGGAGCGCAATACGTTATGACTGTAGTTCCTTTAACCTTTTTATTTAATTCATTAAATACATAGTCTTGATATTTTCTAAATTTAGTTGATGAATATATAGTTTCTTTATCAATTCTACCTAACCAACATACTTGTTCGTAAAAAGGATTGAAATAGTAAAAAGAATCATATTTGTTAAAATCAATATTCAAAATATTATCATGTATAAATTTCACATTGGTTAATTTTAATTTGTTTTTTATTTCATTAGCTTGACTGTAAAGTGATAATCGTTTTTCAATACCTATAAATTCCATTTTTGATTTCTGAGCACCTCTTATACAAAATTTGCCAACTCCAGAACCAATATCTAAAATTCTTTTTGATTCTTGTACTTTAAACCATTCAATTACAATATCTATTATTTTTTCTGGCGTCCAATGAACCTTTGAAATTTCTTGATATTTTTCAGGTAGGAAGTAGTCAAAAATTGAATCAGAACTGGATAAAAAATTATTTTTCATATTTTGCTAAAAAATTAAAATTATGTGAGAAACTTAGGCCTAATGTATGGTTGTTTTCTATTCTAAGATTATCACTTTTTGGTAAAAATTGATTCATATAACCTATCGATACTTTTGTTTGCTTATTAAATTTAAATCCGACTCCTAGATAAGCCCAGTTTTGGTCAAAATAATGAGATTCAATATTCTTACCTGCATTAATAAACAGTTCATTAAAAACTGATAAATAAATAGTTTTATTGGTCATTTCTGTATGATTCAACGGTACTGTTACTGTAAAACGATATCTACATCTATTTCTAAATTTAAAATCAAAATTTGTTTCAATAAATCTTTGTTCTAATCTATATCGGTGGATTAATTTAAATCTTCCAATCTTATTTTTTAAACTAATTTGTTCAAATGGTCTATGTTCAGTTGTTTGCTTTATAATAGGTTGTTTACCATAAGGAAAAGTTTCTGCCCAATCATAACCAAACGTAACAGTAAAGTGATCTTTTATTTTTCTGTTAATCCCTAATCTCAATAAGGATTGTTGCCAATTTTCCACAAAATCATTTCTTCTAAAGGAATATAACGTGTAAATACTATATTTATCATTCAATTTATGGTTTCCCGAATAAGTGACCCAAGTATTGAATTGATTGTCTTTTTGAATTTGAGTAAACCCATTAAATTGAATAAGTATGATAATGCTTAAAATAAATATTGTTTTCATATTAAAACAGGATGTTAATTAATAAAAAAGTTAGAATACCAGCTACATATCCTGTAAGAGCATACATACTAATATGCTTTACATACCAAATAAAATTAATTTTTAAAGTTCCCATAATGGCTACACCAGCTGCTGACCCAATAATTAAGATGCTTCCTCCTGTACCAGCACAAAAGGCTAATAGTTCCCAAAAAATGTGATCTTGAGGGTATGTATCTAAATCATACATTCCTATTGCTCCTGCTACCAGAGGTACGTTATCAACAACTGATGAAAAAATGCCTATTAGAGAGTTTATAACCCATATATTTCCAATTTTATTATCCAATAATGAAGCTAAATCAGTTAGATGTCCAGAAACTTGTAATGCAGATACAGCCAAAAGAATTCCTAAGAAAAATAATATACTAGGAGTGTCAATTTTACTTAATACAGCTACAATCGAAAACTCTCTTTTAATGTCATCTTCTTTTCCTCTGTGCATTATTTCTGTCGTAATCCAAACAACACTAAGTCCTAATAATATTCCCATAAAGGGAGGTAAATGAGTGATAGTTTTAAATACAGGTACAAACAACAATGCTCCTATACCGGTATAAATTACTACTTTTTTTTCTTTTTCGGTAATACTTGTATTTACATTTTTTGATGCTTTTACTTTAGTTAATTCTCCTTTTAATTTAGAAGAAATTAGAGCTAAAGGAACAAGCATACAAACCAAACTAGGAATAAACAATTTTAAAACTATATTACTAGCTGTTACTTGTTCTCCTATCCAAAGCATAATGGTTGTTACATCTCCAATAGGAGACCAAGCACCACCAGCATTTGCAGCTATAATTATCATACCTGCAAAAAGCCATAAGTCTTTTTTATCTGAAAGTAACTTTCTAAGTAAAGCTGCCATTATGATAGAAGTGGTTAAATTATCTAAGGCTGCACTCATAAAAAATGTAAGAATGGATAATATCCAAAGTAAACGTGCTTTTTTTGTTGTCTTAATTTTAGCCGTTATTACTTCAAATCCTCCGTGAACATCTACAATTTCCACTAGAGTCATCGCTCCAATTAAGAAAAATAATATTCCTGCTATTTCTCCCAAATGATGCATTAAATTTTCATCAATAAAATGAAAACCCATTTCATTGAAAGGAATCAAGGTGTCTGCTCCAAATACTAATAGAGTCCACAGACAAACTGCAGTGAATAAAGCAATTGCGGCTTTGTCTACTCTTAATGAATGTTCAAAGGCAATTGCCGTATAGCCAAGTAAAAATATAGTTACTATGAGAATATACATGATTTAACTTTTGTTTAAAGACTTAGTAACTTGATGAGCAATGGCTATAAGTATATTTATATCTTTAAGATTTAATATTTTCTGGTCAAAATGAAATAATAAGTCTGAACCATTTCCACTAAGGTAATTATGCTTTTTTTGTTCAAATAAGCTTAATAATTTATCATTAAAAAAGCCTCTCACTTCTTTTTCCATTCCGTCACTTTTAAGAGTATATTTTTTAGAAAAATCTGAATGATTTTCGAAATTAATATCTGAATGCCCCAATTTTTCTTGTATGTTATCTATTAAAGAAGCGGGCTGCATATAAAACTTAGGGACATTTTTGATTCCTGTTATTTTTAATACTGTTTGTTTATCAATATCCTCAGTTGTTAATGCTCCCAATTTAGTTTTAATATCAGCAATCTCATAAGTAATATTTCCATCCTTTACTCTTATAATATTTTCAATTGACAAAATTTGCCTACGGATAGATAGATTATAAAAATCCCATTGATTGTTATTATTTATTTTATTTTGAAATTCATATCCTTTCTCATGAGCGAATGAAAGAAGTTCCAATATTCTAGGTTCAATGTGAAGATTTGTCAGTTGCGATTTTGACTTTCTATCTCTAGCTGCCAATGGATGGTTGGAAATAGGATGTAGGTTATCAGTATTTTCGATATGTACATCTTTTCCGTTTTGTTTTGCTAATCGTGCATAATCTTCCAAGTGTTCCATTACGGTATGATCTACAAAATTTACTTTTGAGAAATTAAGAATTAACTCTTTGTGAGTTTGGATGCCGCTATCCATTTTCTTTTTTAGCGATAAGTAATTTGAAAATATTTGAGATCCTTTTAAATGAATTATTTTGGTATTCCCCTTATGGTCAATCGTTAGGTTAGATTTGAACAGTTCATTAAATTTTGTTCCTTTAATTAGTAATAAAATATATTTGAAAACAATTCCGATAACAATTCCGATAATTAAATCAGTGGCTAAAACGGCTACAAGCGTTACAACAAAAATTTCAAATTCCATTAGCCCTATTTGATACATATGCTTAAACTCTTTAGGGGAAGCTAATTTAAAACCAGTAAAAACTAACATTGCTGCTAATGCTGCTACAGGAATCATTTCTATAATAGTTACCCCTATAATTACATAAATCAATAAAAATAATCCGTGAAAAAAGTTTGCCCATTGTGTTTTTGCTCCATTATTTACATTGGCAGAAGAACGTACAATTTCAGAAATCATAGGTAAACCTCCTAATGCTGCTGCTAATGAAGAACCTACTCCCATAGAAATTAAATCTTTATCCAAGTTTGATTTTCTTTTATAAGGGTCAAGTCCGTCTATCGCTTTTGCACTCAGTAAACTTTCAATAGCTGATACTAGGGCAACACCTACCACTGCAATCCAAAATGCAGATTCTCCAATTTTCTCAAAAGAAGGCCATTGTAACCCTCCTCCGTTTAGTAAACCTCCATCTAGGTTTACCATACTCAATTTGTCGTGTCCTAATACCATTGCCAATGGAATAGTAAACATTAACACCCACATAGGAGCAGGAATTAATTTAATAATTTTATTTTTGATTATAGGGTGAACAATTAAGGTAGCCAAAGCTACAAGTGTTACAATTATGGCATTTGAATTGATGTTGTGCATTATGTAATGTGGAATTTCAGAAGCTACTTCTAAAATCTCTCCTTTGGGACCTTTTGCTCCAATAGCAGGAAAAAACTGCTTAATGATGATAATAACTCCGATAGCAGCTAACATGCCGTGTACGGCAGCAGAGGGGAAATAATCTCCAACTTTACCTACTTTTAAAAATCCAAATATAGCCATGATTAGCCCTCCTATTAGGATAGCTCCTAAGGCATGTGGATAACCAGCAAAACCATTTTCAATACCAGCTCCTCCCATTGATTCTGCTGCACCAAGAGTTATTACAATTAGTCCAGCTGCAGGCCCACTAATGGTCATAAATGTTCCCGAAATTCTTGAGGCTAATATACCTCCAATTATAGCGGTAATAATTCCTGCCAATGGCGGAACACCTGATGCTATTGCTATTCCTAAACATAACGGAAGTGCAATTAAAGAAATGCTAAACCCTGAGATTAAATCGTCTTTAAAATGGGCTTTCAATCCTGCTAGCCCTGTTTTTGGTATTTCGTTTGTTTTCATTTTTTAATTTTTTTAAAAGTTTTTATTATATTTTATATTCTTATAAGTAGTTATGCAGACCTTCTTGCTTCAGGCCTGTGCCATTTATGATTAGGACCTAAAAATATTCGTGAGTAAATTCTCATAATCGCTATTCCAGAGATGACATAATTGACAGCCAACATTCCCATAAATAAAGGTTGATCTAAATGCACGTGAGAGAAAAGTAAATCCTCTCCTAAAAATGTTGTAGTAATAGGGAATCCACCAAGCGCAATCGCACTCAATAAGAATAAGATAGACTTATATTTATGTTCAATAGCATGCCCATAATAATCGTCCAAGTTATATTTTTCCTGTTTAGCTAATAGATAAAGTATGATTAGACCTATAGAACCAGCTTCTACAACTCCAGAGAGATAGAAAACAATTTCTATACTATCAAAATGCTCATTAAAGGATACTGCAAAAGCAATTAAAAAATGATTCAAAATCAACAATATCCAAGCTCCATATGGATGTTTTCTAATGGTGAAAGCTCTTAAAACGAAAGCGAGCGCTATTATGCCAAAAATGTCAGGTAAATATTGGCTAAATGTCATATGATCGTAATCATAAAAAATAAATAAGTAGCCTGCTATTGTTCCAGAAAATATAAAAATTATAATGGCTGATTTTGTATTTAATTGTGATAATTTACCACCTGTTTTTTTTAATGGAAACCACAAATATTTATAAATATAATTATCCATATAAAACTCTTTTAAGGATAAAACATAAATTGTGTTGTAAATTTTCGCTTGCCATTTACTAGTTTTCTTATCTTTTTTACTAATAAAATTAAAAAACTGGTCTCTTAGCTTGTAAGTCACAATAGAAGGGCTTATTAATAGTTGATATGAGCGTAGAAAGGCATTTCCTGTTAGATGAACTAACGCCAAGTTTTCAAAACCTAAAGCAACTTCAACCATCATAATGCCTATTTGTGCTAAGGATGAATAAGCAATTTGTCCTTTGATAGAAAATTGGACCTTAGCTATAGAGGTAGAAACGAATGTGGTAACTAATCCTAATAAAATAATATTTACTTGTATAAAACCAATATTATGCCAAAAAGGGTATGTTCTTAACATTAGATAAACACCAATATGTACGGCAATTGAGCCATAAAAAATTGAACTTGAAGGTGTAGGTCCTTCCATAGCTCTTGGTAACCAAGAGGAGAATGGAAATTGAGCAGATTTTACAGATGCCGCTAAAATAATAGCAAAAGACACCAAAATAGCAACACCCATATTTGCTGAGATATGTTCTATAACAAATTCATTATTTTCTAGTTGGATAAAGGTTACATTTTCATGAAATAAGTGATGCATTAACCACATAGCTAGCAGAATTCCAATATCTGCTAACCTGTACATTGAAAAGACCTTAAATCCATTCCTAACAGGTAAATATCTATCTCTATAATAAGCTATTAATAGAAAAGAGGATAGTCCAAGAATTTCCCAGCCGATAAACATTGTTTCAAAATTCCCTGAAAAAATGATAATTTGAACACCAAAAAAGTATAAGATCATAGTGTTAAAATAACGTTTGTATCCACTATCTTTATGCATATAACCTCTACTAAACATTGCAATCATAAAGGTTAATACACTAGACATAATTAGATAAGTAGCTGTTACCTTATCAAATAATAAATCTATAAAAAAACTATAATGATGAGTATTATATAAGGTTATTTCTTTAATATTTAAGGTGGTGTGATTGTGAAATATCCAATACAATGTAAAACTTATGGCAAAAAGTACTTGAATTCCTGCTGGGATTACCATTGATAAAAATATACCTTTTTCATGTCTACTAGGAATGATAAGGCTTACTAAAAATCCTATAAATGGGATAATTAGAAATAAGGGTAATAAAATTTCCATGATAGCGTCTTAATTAAATTGATGAATAGGTAAATTATTATGAGAACTTTCAATTAGTTTTTCAAAATTCTCAATTTTTGGAATAGATTTTTGAATTGGTTCATAACTCTGGAATTTTCCATTAATCAAAATATACAATTCATTATCATATGGGTTAAAAACAGTTAGTTTCATCCAGTCCTTATTATACCATTCAAATGTTGTAGGATTATTCTTTAATACCTCTAAAACGACTTCAGGTTTTTGTTCTATAATAGTCAATATTCTGACAGGATCATGCACATCAATCATTTGATAAGGTAATCCAGGTCTTAAGTCTCCCTTTACGCCATTTGCTATGGAATATAGTCCAATTACGTTTTGAGGTAGTTTTGAACCAGCTCCTAGCTTTTCATTGTCTACAGTTGAAAAAAAGTATTCCAAATTTATACCGCCACACACTCCAGTACCTGCATTCAGAATATTAGCTAATAGCTTTCCATTCTGATCAGATTTATAGTCGTAAGAATTTAAGAATGCACGTTGATCTAAAAATAGATTTTTTGTCATATCTCTATGCCCAACAATAAATAGGGCATTATTTGAGTGGTTATACTCTGGTCTGGGCTCAAATAAAGATAACGCCCTTTTTTTAACTTTTTGATGTACTTCTTGAGGAGTTTTTTTCGTGTTAATCAATAAAAATTGTCTTGCGCGTTCTTTAGAATTCATATCTAAAGCAGTATTAAAGTTCTCTATATGACGACTATGAGCTATATTTAAATTTTTTGGTATTCGAGTTTCATCAAAATACACAAAAGTATCTTGAGTGGTATCGTGATATCCACCAACAAAATGGGTTGTTTTTGGAATCAATATACCATCTTCCTTCAGAGATTTCCTTACATCTTCACGATTTGCCATTGTAGCAAATAATCTTGCATTTACAGTACTAGGCCTTCCAGAACAAGCGCCACAATTGTAACCAGCAAAATAAGGGTTATTAGTACTACTTCCTCCGTGTCCAAAAAAGTAAATGAGTGAAGCAAAGTCTTTTGTTAAACCTGTATTTAATAACTCTTCTTTAATCATCTCCTTCATTTCGAGTAGAGTAAATCCAATGTTTAACCCATCTTCCTTTTCGTTCTTTAAGTTTTCATAAATTAAGGTTGAATTGTAATCCATGTGGTCTTTTGACGCATCATATTGGCCAACACTTTCTTTAGGGTTGAAAATGTTTAATAAAAGTTTTAAACTAGACCAAAAACCTAACGTTTGAGACACTACAAAACCAACTAGAAAACTATGGGTATTGTTGTTAAAATGAATGTCTGTTTTAAATTTTTCTTTTCTATCTACTTCTTTGATTAAATGTTTTGGAATAAAAGGACCAGGACATATTTGAGTTGAAAATTTGGCTTTTTCAGGTTTAAATTTTGCTACAATATTAAAATGTGCTGGCGTACCAAAAGTTTGACATTCAGGATACAACATTTCAATATTTCTTCTAATACTTTCTTCTCTGTCATCTATACAAAAGAACGCTTGCGTGTTTATTTTTGTGGATTTAGGTTTATTTGCATATTTAACTCCAGCTAAAGCTTGATCATGAAACATAAGTTCAAAAGACCTATGCCACAATTCTAATACTTGCCAATATTCATTAAGTTCTGCTGCTCTAAAAATATCCTCAGGCTCATAGTCAACGCCAATTACCAGCGGTTTAAAGTTTTTATTTACAGAAGATTCTAATGCTTCTAATTCAATTAATAACTCTAAGTATATTAATTCAAATAATGAAATTGGTCGTTTTTCGTAAATTGCATCTGGTTTTTTTTCAATAGCGCAAACCATTCCAGATATACCAGGATGCGTAAATTGTTGATCAAACAAATACTGTTCATAGTAACGCTCATCTCCTACTATCAGTTTTAATACATCTGCTAGACATTTATCTTTTTTATATAATAGCTTTAAAACTTTTTTGGAATTGAATAGTTTTGCATAACTATTTTCTTGAACCTCTATTATTGTAGAAAGTAAATTAATTGATACTTTTGGAAACCCTTTTATGGCAACTCCTTGATCAAGATATGCATTAATTAAACGGATTAGTTTTGGTCTTACCATTCCATCCATATCAACACCGTAATCACTTTGCCAGTAACTTCTTAATTTTCCTATCCTAGGTTCTACAAATACTGGTTCTACATAAGATAACATCTTATGTCTCCAATCTGAAATTTGAGTTTTCCCCTTTATAATCGTAATGACTTCATCAATTATTGGGTCTCTAATTACCCCTTTTTCATACCTGTTTTTATAATCAGACAAAGATAGAAGTGTTCGATTTCCAAAAATATTGGAAGACACTCTTAATGCTTCAAAAAAGTTTAACTCTTGAAAAGCATGAAGTGTATTATGATGCACAAAATCTTTTAAAGGAGCTTGAGCAGGAAGGTAATGTCTTAGTTTATCTAAGCATTTTTCTTCATTATATAAATTTTTCATTAAAGTATTTTGTAATTAGCGTAAAGCAATTAATAAATGACTCAAGTATTTGAATCAATAATTGATTTAGAAATTACGTATAGACGACAATAGAGCAATATAGTATATACTTTGGTAAGTGAGAAGTATATGTGTATCTTGTGTTAAAGGTTTGGTAATTAATAAGTATGTCAATTAGGTTCTTTTTTAACTCAATATTATTAATGCTTGAGTTGACTTTCTTTGCTCCATCATCACCAGAAAAATTCAATACAATATCAGAATATTCTGAAAAAGGATGAATATTTTCTTCTTCTTCTTCAATCTCACACTCTAATACTTCTATGTATATAATATTACTATTAACAAATGTGATTTCATTTGTTAATAGTACGGTGAAGAAGAGAACCGCAACAATATTAATTAATATATATAAATTTTTTTTCATTTTTTATTGGTACAAATGTAATAATATTTTACATTTGTACCATACAAATGTTAAAATATAATTTAACATTTGTTAAATTATAGAATATTATGAAATTTACTTCAAAATTTGACTTTAACAGTGATAAGATATTTAATATGTTATCTAAGAGTGATTTAATACTTATAAAAAGTAAACAAGAGCAAATAAAATTTAAAGCAGGTGATAAATTATTTTATGAAGAAGGTATACCCACTGGAATGTTTCAATTAATTACGGGTAGAATAAAAAAATATAAAACTGTTTTGAACAATCAACAACAAATTTTCTACATTTATACTAAGGATGATTTATTCGGTTATCATGCTTTGCTATCTAAAGAGCGATATCAAGATTCTTGTGAGGCGATAGATGATGTAATAGTAAAGTTTATTACAAAATCAAATTTTATAATGCTTCTAGAAAATATACCTAAATTAAAAGATGCACTCTTAGAAAATGTTTCACATGAATTTGGTGTTTTAGCGAATACAATAGCAATATTGGCTCAAAAATCACAAGATATCCGTTTGGGGTTATTCCTAATTGTTCTTCAAAAAAGATTTAAGTTGAAGAACAATGATTCTAAAGGTGTTGATATTACAAGAGAAGACTTAGCAAATATAATTGGAACATCACGAGAAAGTTTATCTAGGAGCTTGAATTCATTAAAAAGTAAAGGTTTAATTATTGTTAATAAGCGTCTGATTAAAGTTATAGATGAATATAAAATGGAAGATTATATTTATTCTTAATTAATATGAACGTAATATTGGAATCTATTTTAACTTGTCCTAAGTGCAAAAATCAAAAAGCTGAAACAATGCCAACTGACGCATGTTCTTGGTTTTACGAATGTGAAAAATGTAAGGAATTATTAAAACCACTTGAAGGAGACTGCTGTGTGTATTGTTCATACGGTTCTGTGCCATGTCCTCCGATTCAGGAAAATGGAAACTGTGGTGAAAGTTGTTGTTAGTTCATTATTTAAAAAGTGAATAATGAGCTATTGATTCTGAAAAATGGTTTCAAAATTATCGTCTCAAACGATTGTCTTGTCCTGAAATAGCTATACAACTAAATTATAGTTGTAATGGATAAAAAGAAGAAAAAAAGAGTAGTATTACCTTTTGCTTTAAAGGAAAAAATCATATCCGATTTAGATAATGGGATAA
>Ga0256845_1000673_pt1 | contig 30682 bp, 22 predicted proteins | sample RiftiametaG_FD_189101 | JGI IMG/M metagenome (GOLD analysis project Ga0256845, IMG submission 189101) | Tube worm associated microbial communities from hydrothermal vent at the East Pacific Rise, Pacific Ocean - Riftia | ecosystem: Host-associated > Annelida > Integument > Unclassified ...
CTTAATCTCTGCCAATTCTCCGGTATCATCAACAAGATAATCCATAGTAACGTTAAATATGTTAGCAAGTTTTTTTGCTACCTCTACAGATGGTGTCATCTCACCTCGTTCATATCTTCCTATAATAGGACCGCTTGTGCCAAGTTTTTTTGCAAGTTGCTGCTGGCTCCATTTATGTTTTTTTCTTAAGTCCAGTATTTTATCAGAGATAGCCATGATATCATCTAAAAATATTATATATTATTGTTTTAACACTTTTTGTTAATTATTTAGCATTAAAAAGTAATAGCCAACCCCAAAAGATGTTTAATATATTCGAATTGATTAGCTATAAAAATTACATTTTGGTGATAAAAATATTTTTTAATTAGTATGCATTTTTTAAAAAAATAGGAATAAAGCCGTGATAGAGTAAAATCAAACAGATCATATAAAATCAGCAACAGACCTTAAAGTCCTTGTAGGATCCAAAGGCATCCGCTTAAAAAAACGGTAACGGATACTTTGACCTCTGCATTTTCCACAATGATACTAACCCTTCCTTATCCATAACACCTGCAAAGAATAAAGAGCATTGTTTTGGCTGTGGTAAGGGTGGCGATGTGATCAGGTTTGTTGAACTTTTTGGCCAGGTGGATTTTAAAGAAGCTGTAAAAAAACTCTTCGATGCTGCTGCAACACCGGCAGTTAAAAAGAAAAAAATCATATCAGGATTTGTTTTTATTTTAGCTGCTTTGATCTTGCTCAAGTCCTGTAAATCTTGTATAAAAATATGTAGATAAATGTTGAGAACTATGGGTAAGACATTTATCTTTATGCATGCTCATCTGGCGAGGAAGAAGGTTACAGTTCCTATGCTGAATTATTGGCTGAGGAATTGTCGAAATTAAAATATCCTAATGTTACTGTTTGGGCTCCAACAAAGACTCTCCAAGCTAGTGGTTATAGGATTCTCAAAACTGACATCGTTTTATTTCCATCGGTCAGCGTCAGCAATAGTGGCAAATTTAAACCTTTCAGAGCAGAGGAATAATTGTGATTTTTTTAAAATTCTTTTTATCCTTATTTGTTTTAATTGTTCCATTTATTATAGGATGCACAAATAATATTAGTTTCAGTTATGATGCATATTTTATATCTCCAAATGAAAGAGTAACATTAGAACAAGAAGTAAAAAAAGGCGACACTAAAGCTGCCGAGAAATTGGCTTATCATTATTTATATGCTGAACATGATAATGAGAAAGCAATTGAATATATGAGAATACTAGCCATATCAGGAAACGCCAGAATGCAACATAATATGGCGGCTGCCCTGTCTGACGACGTATATTCAATGGTAAAAATGGCCGAATTTTATGAAGAAGGTAAATGTGAAGAGAAAGATCTTATTCAGTCTTATAGCTGGCTTAGACTGGCTGAATCAAGCACCAGTAATAAATCTTCACTGGGAAAATCTATTCGAAACAAAGAGAAGAGATTAATTAATCAATTGTAAGAAAAAGAAATCGAGTTTGGTATTTTAAGATTTGAGAAGCTTAAAACATTACTTGATAAAAACATACAGCCAAATTAAGACTGTATTTTGGAGAGGATTTTTGCTCCATCAATATTAAAGCATAAATCAAACAACATTAGTAAAGGTTTTTCTGGGAGCAGGAAGACCTTTAAGCAAGCCTTCAGTACTCAAATCCTCATCAATATCCGGCCAGTGGATGCCAAAGCCTCCGCCACAAACTTCCCAGTTTTTTAACTGACTTTGGGTGGCGTGGAGCAGCCGTGGGTACCATGCCAATGGTACTGTAATGGTACGACCATCATTTAGATCAACACTTAGAGTGTCTTTGGTAAAATATACGGTTTTAACGCTTTCTCCGGGTTTAATATCAGAAATACTCATACCACGCCTCCAATATTTTCTTTGAGTGTTCAATTGTTAATGCTTCAACGTCACGAAGTTCTTTTGGGCTAAATCCAAGGTTCCTGGCTAAGGCAAGTGGCTCAAGCCAGAACTTGCATGTCTGATTATCCCGGTCAACATGAATATGAGGTGGCTCATTTGACTCATGACTGTAAAAGTAAAACCTGTAAGGACCTATTCTTAATACTGTTGGCATCTTAACCTGCCTGTTGCTCAAAGGTTTTACGGACATCAAGCATAATCTCTCCTTTGTTTTTTCTTAGTATATCATGGTTATAACTCACATTCCACACCCTTATATTTAACTATAGGGTATTTTCCCCTTGGTCAAGTTCAGCTATCCCCTAGGATTTGTAAATATTCGAGAATTTAACCCCAAAGCTCTTAAATATTCTAATTGGATTTGGGACAAGGGTTCAATAAGCCTCCAAACCAAAAGTGAGATCAGGAGAACAAGAGCCAGTACCTCTATGCGTTCAGCTTTTTTGAGAAAGATTGAGTTCACTAGGGGCGTATTTTTTATAAATCCAAAGTTTTGCTCTATTCCATATAGATCTTTATAGGCACGAAGAATATCATACGAACTATATCCTTTGTCTCCATCTATAGGCACATTGCATAGCAAAACAAAGCAGCCGGTTTCTTTTTTAAGTTCCCGGTCAATTCTATTCTGTCGCCTTTTATCATGGGCACTTGAATGGATCACAACTGCTTCCGTTTCAAATGCTTTATAAATAGCAGCAGGTCTTTTCCTGGTTTCTGTTGTACCGGATAATTTTCCAAGCTCAACCCAATCGTCTTTGTTAATAGCATCTTTGATTAAATTAGAGCATTCACTATAGTTCGCAGGTAAGCGACTGATAAACTGAATCCCATTTCCTATTTCCTCAAGATTTTTTTTGGCGACCATGGCTGAACCGGCAATATATATAAATTCCTCTGTTTTGATTTGGTTTTGTGCCATGTATTTTGATATGGATGAGAGAACCGTGTTGATGATGATTTGTCTCCAGAAACATTAATTAGAAACCAGTAAGGTGCTTTATTCCTGAAAAAATATACGGTATCAAGGCACATCAACCTGAATGTAATGTTAAATCAATATAATACTGCATGATATACAGAAATTATGTAGTCACTTTTTTTTAAAATTTATAAATAAATTATGATGCACAAGGCAAGCACAACATTTTTCCCAAGAAAAAATAATTCTATTTTACAATGACTATAATTATGTATTATAGTTTCAAATTAGGATAAAATTATTATGAAATACAAAATTAAAAAAAGATATCTGCCTGCTTTAAGTAAAATTTTTACGCCTATCGTTCTGGATAGCCTTGCCCAAAATGGAACTTCTAATTATTTGGATGAGGTAGTTACTAATAGTGGAATTCTTAACCAACTACAAGCTTCGTATTCTCTAAGGCACTTCTTTGATTGGGTATATGATCTCTTACTGAAAAATTATCGAAATGAATACATCTATAAGAATGCTATTGCAAACAAAATTCTTTTAGGACGACATTCGCTTAACACTTCACATATGTTAACAGAATTTAGAGTGGCAAACTGTAAAGCTGATGTCGTTATACTAAACGGGACATCTACTGTTTATGAAATAAAATCTGAGTTTGATTCATTCTATCGACTTGAAAATCAAATCGAATCTTACCGGAAAATATTTAATCACATCAATGTAATAACCTCAAATTCACAATTAAAAAAACTTTATTCAAAATTACCTGATGGAATTGGTATTATGATTCTCACTGATCGCAATACTATCAAGGTTGTAAGAAATTCAAGATCACAATATTCCCATTTGAATGCTGAAGTCATTTTTAATTCTTTACGGAAAAATGAGTATACAGCTATTATCAAGGAGTTTTACGGGAATGTTCCTGATGTGCCTAATACTCAAATATATAAAGTGTGTAAAGAACTTTTTATAACATTGCCAGTTGATCAACTTCATGACTCAATGGTTCAACATCTTAGCTATCGTAAAAATTCAAAGTTATTACAAGAGTTTGTCAAACAAGCCCCCTCTTCACTAACTGCCTATGCTTTAAGTGGTAGTGCTACAAATAAAAATATTCAAAACTTAATTCCATTATTTAAAAAACCTTTCAAAACAATACTTATACCATCAATTGCATAGGAGTTAAAATGTACTATCCTTATTTCCGAGGTAAGCAATTTGAACTTATATTACTTCGAGACAATGTCAGCTTTTTATTTGAAAACAATATCCATCCGATTATTGAACCAGTGAAACATGATTTTAAAGCTATATCTCGTGCAATGAAAAGCTTGTTCGATAAAAAAGTGCAATGGACTCTGATAGTAAATCCTCAAGTTGGTAAAAAACCAGTAAAGATGTCTGATATTCTTTCAGAATTAATTGATAAGCAAATTACAGAATATAATAACATTTCAATAGGATATATTTTGCATGCGTCGAGTAATGAAAATCAGCTTGTTAAATTAGCAAAGCAATACCCCAAAATGACATTTTCTCTAATTCATTATGGTTATACTAAGGGGAAAACGCTTTCAACAATAATCAAAAAATTAAAAAATATTAAAAGGCATATTTTTATTGATGGATACACAGGGAAGCTTTATCAAAGGCATTTTAAAGGTAACGGTAAAAGGATATTAATTCGTGATGGGTTTAAAAAGCAAACAAAGAATGCCAATTATCCTGAGAATGAACATTTTTCAGATTTGCACATTACCTTTCACGATGAAAGAATGAATGGTTTTGGAGATTATACTGTTGTAGGAGATGAATATTCAGAAACAGGTGGCCCAGCTTATGCGGTGGCTATTCACATAACATATCTTGATTCTGAGGATAATATGTTTATTCATCATTTCAAATCAGATCAAACGGATTCTCCTACTGACCCAGGTGGTAAATTTTTAGAAGCGCTTACCAAGCTTGTTGATGAATTCGACCGGAAAAATTCAACAATCTACCCCTCTAAAGCATGTATTGAGTTTAAGGAATTATTTGCAAAAAAACACTTTCCAGGGCTTGGATATGTAAAAAAATTATCCATGCAGCACCATATTGAATTAACCGCAGATGTTTCAAACAGGATCTGAAATGTTTTGTTGTCCTCATTGTTTTTATGATAATTTTTTACAAGAAAGAATAATTGCAATAAGCAAAGAAAGAGGTACATGCTCTTTTTGCAAAAAGGCGAATATTCCATTGATTCCTCCAAATGAACTTTTTGATTACTTTCAGCCTTTGGTTGATTTGTATGAAAAAGATAAGAATGGAAAACCAATTAATGTCTTGATTCAGCAAGATTGGAATGTAATCAGCTTGAATACTTCTGAGTTACAATTTAGCTTATTGGCATATGTCACAGAGGATCATGACATAAAAGAATCAAGATACAAGTCTGGATTGATCCATGATAAAGCAAGTATAGAACAATGGGAAAATTTTAGAGAAGAATTAAAACATCAAAATCGCTTTTTTCCTAAAAAGGTGCCTGATAAAGAACATTTGGTACAACTTCTTAAATATACTGTGCTTTCATCAAATGTTAATTTAAATAAATTTTTTCGTGCCCGCCTTAATGCAGACAAACCAATCCCAATAAAAAAAATGAGGAAGCCCCCTGCGAAGATAGTTACCAATGGCAGAGCAAATCCTATTGGTATACCTTATTTGTATCTTGCCTCTACTATCGGAACAGCGATTTCAGAAATTCGAGGTCATAAAGGAGAGACAGTCACTGTAGCTGAATTTAAGACCAAATCAAAAATAAAATTGAGCTTGGCAGACTTACGCAACCCAAAGGAAACTATCAGTCCTTTCAGGTTAGATGAAGATGATCTGCCACTCCTTTATAAATATATGCCATATCTGACAATGCTTGGCGAAGAATTATCAAAACCCATTACTCCAAGAGAAGCGAATTTAGAATATTTACCAAGCCAGTACCTCTGTGAGATAATCAAGCATATGGGATTTCATGGTATTGTCTATAAAAGCTCCATTGCAAATGGGGATAATTATGTGATCTTTGCTGATAATAAATTAAAAATCATAAAAACAGAACAATATAAAATCACAGATATTTTTATTGAATCTGAAAAATTAAATTAAAGAAATATGTGTCTCAACAAGATATGGGTTCCATAGGCATAATAATTGATTGCAACAAGTAAAATGAACCGGATAACACCGGTTATTTTTAAAAGTTGGAAAGAATTTTAATAAAAAATATAGTCTGGACTTTTTCTAGTGATTCATTATGTGTATAAATTGAAGTTAATTACAAAATAAATTAAAGAAAAAATAATGATATTAAAGGGTGTTGAAATCAAATTTAAAACAACGGAATAAATCCAATAAATTCAAATATTTATATTGAAAAAGCCTCTGTTTTAGTGTATAATTTTTAAGAAAACAACACAAAATATAACACAAAAAACAGAGGCTCTATGCATAGAAAAAATATCAGACGACTAATCAAAAAGCAACTGAAATATAATCATCCATATTGGAAAATTATGGCAAAGAAAGCCAAAAAGAAGTTACTCAAACAAATTGCAGACGAAGTAGTGAAAGATTATGATTACTCTCAGGAATTGAATATTCCTATTGAGGAGCTTATTGGGGTAGAAGATCAAATGCCAACCAGAGGTATTATGCCTCTTTCTGAAATGGATAGATACATAAACAATTTTTATAGTGACGACCTTTTTAATTTTGATACAAAAGGACAGCCTTTTTCTGAAATTGTTGACCAAGAGTTACAGTTTGTTGATAAACTTCTTGATGATCTTATTATTAACAGCCTTCTTGCTCCGGAAGGTTATTCTGCCCCTCACCGGAATATTCAGCCCTATCAATTATTTCGAATGGAACTTTTAAAAATAATAAAATATCCTGAAATCAGTTACCGAAAATTTTGCACTGATGAATATTTTGGTAGTGAAAGAAAACAAAACCGAAGATTTGTCAGATTACCACTAAATACGAAAAACCAAGTCCATCATACTGAGCTGTGCCATTTCAGAGCCGGGTTGTCTTTTAAGCAGCTAATGAACATTCTTGTGTACTTCCTGCGTCATTTTTATAAATCAGGGTATCTTGAAAATGCTGTAGTGCATGGAGTTGATTCAACAGAGTTGCCTGCTGAAACCAATTATCCTCTTTGTACAATCAAAGTTAATGGCAAGAAAATACGGATTTATTCCGACCTTGACTGTGATTGTGGAAGGCGACGTAATAAAAGAGATAAATCACATTATGTTGTTGGATATCGACTACATACCCTGACAGCAATAAATCCTTCAACTGGGCATAGTTTCCCATTGGTTTCACTTGTTGGAGCAGCAAATCATCATGACAGCCTTTTCTTATCTCCCCTGATAAAACTTGCACAGACACTGGGTATTGATATGAAATTAATAACAGCTGATCAGGCTTATCATGATAAAAATGGTTCTATAGCTGAAGAAACCGGTGTGTACGTTATAGCGCCACCATCGGAGAAGGCATTGCTTCCCGATAATGTTTTGGAATCTCCAATAAGAGTAACATGCAATGACCTTTGTGAAATCCCAATGAAAATTTTGGGAAGGTCAAAAACTGGACATGAGTTCAGATGTGCCGCAAATACCGGAGATTGTATATTTGAATCGACTTGCTCTCAATCAAGGACAATTGCATTTGATACTGGATATTTTCAACCAATGCCAACTTTTCATAATTCATCCCAACAAGCTATGGATATTCGAAAAAACTGTGAGAGATCTTTTAACCTTATGAAAAAACGTGAAGGTCTTGAACATACAAGGGTAAGGAGCCAACATGGGGTTGTTGTCCGTTCAACATTTACGACCATAGCAACACTGTTGATCGAAATGTCAGGAACAAGACGTAAGCCCAATAAAAAAAAAGACATGCAAAAGGAGTTGTTCGCTGCTACAGGATAAAATAAAAATTACAAAGCGTAAATATTAAAATTTTTTAGAGCTGATTTGATCGGATTGTTTTGATATTACCTGAACTAAATAGTGAGCCGCTCTGCAAAGAGAATCCAAAAGGCTAAAAACAAAATCAGGTTATAAAATTTACAATTTGAGAAAAAAACTTGAAAAATATGATTCAAACAATGAAGGAGATTTATAACCTATGCAGTTATCAAATGGTTTCAACACCCTTTATTAGATAATAAAAATGAAAACCAAAAAGTTTACGAGTGGCTCAGAGAATACACCGAATCAGGCAAGATTGATATCGTTACTGGTTACTTCACGGTTGGAGCCCTTGCATATCTTTCCAGACAGATAAACAAAAAGATTAAAAACTTTAGAATGGTTCTTGGTGATATAGTTAATATTGATATAATACATGACCGCGCAATTGACTTGTTGAATGAAAACATCACAATAGAAGCTGCTTTAGAACTTTCTGCCGTAGCAAGAGAAGCTGTGGAATTTTTAAAACAGGAAAAAGTTTTGGCTAAAACACTTGAGCCTAATTTTTGCCATGCGAAAATATACCTTTTTAATCCCGAAAAAGATGACAGACACAAGTATTTTAAATCACATGGGCTTGACCACATGGAAAAAAGCTCCCAACGGGAAAATTATTAAATCAGATGTGGTGATTGCAAAAACCTTTGCAGAAAGCGAATTTGAAAAATATCGTCCCCTTCAGGATAAGCTTTTTGAAAGTGATTTTGATAGAGAAATAAAAAAATTGATAGAAGGTAAAAAATGGACAGTGTTGCCAAAAAATCCCCTGAAATCTTAAAACCGATTTGGGTGACAGTAAACTTAATCCCAACAAAAAAATGCTGCGGATAAAAATTGCAGATTTCTTAATCTCTATCGAGTAACTCAAAGTTCAAGTTCCTTTTTAAACTCTTCCCAAAGCAATGGATCGCCGGGTTCATTTTCAGCTTTCCAAGCATCTTCTATATTGATCTGGTCTTCCAATTTTTGTGGCAACTTAAGTTCTTCAGTTTTGACCTGATGTAGTGCCGCATCGAGTTCGCATTCCCGCAGATAGTTATAGTGTTTCATATCCATTACAATAAATTTTTCTTTACCTCGAATGGTATCATTTATCAAACCAGCGTTTAGAAATACCGGATTCCCTTGGGTCGATGGTTTGGAAGAAATCTATGTGGTGGTGACCCTTACTACTCCTGATTTCTGCGATATGTGAAAAAATAAATACCACAGCACTCTTGAATTGATTTGATTGTTAATGTATAGTTTAATTATACATTTGGGAAAAATTGGAGGCATGCAATGAAAGCTACAATAGTTGATTTAAGATATAAGATGAACGATGTGCTCAGAGCTCTTGACAGAAATGAAAAAGTTACTGTTTCCTACCGCGGTAAAGTAAAGGGTATTTTAATCCCACCGGAAAAGAAAAAACATTTGAAAATTACTGATCATATTTTTTTTGGTATATCTGCGCAAGATACTGACAAATCAGTTTTAGATACGGTTGATGACTTGAGAAAGCCGAGATATAATGATATTTGATACAGACATATTCATTTGGATAGAGCGAGGCAATAAAAAGGCAGCCATGCTGATGGAAAAGACTGAAGAAAAATTTCTTTCCATACAGACTTACATGGAGCTTTTACAGTGTGCCAAAAATAAAACCCAGCACAAATATGTCAAAGATTTTTTAAATTCATTTGGCTTTATTGTTCTTCCCTTAACTGAGAACATTGGTCACCGTGCTTCAATCTATGTTGAGGAATACACTCTATCTTCTGGTATTCGGTCGAGTGATGCTATAATAGCTGCAACAGCTATCGAAAATAATATGACGCTCTCCTCAAGTAATGTAAAGCACTTCAAGGTAATAAAAGAATTAGAGTTGAAAATTTTTAAACCTTAATATAAGAATAGTAAATGTAGATGTCATGTATCAACAGAGTCATATATCATGCTGCTTCAAGTGTCAGTCAGGGTCTGCACCGTTTTTGAAAATTGTTGTAAAATTGAAATATATAATTTTAGCAAAGGCTGTGGTAAATTTGACTGTACCTGAACTTGGCATTTCATAAGATTAACACTGCTAAACTGAAAGAGAATAAATGGAAAACAACAACAAGAGCAAATGGATTGATACAGTTTTATTACAGATGCAGGAATTAAAAATTGATCAATCTGCGCGTGTAATAGAAAACTGTGGAAGAGAATGTTTGAAGCTTTCGGGAATAGTAGAAAAAATTGAAAAACTTCGTAATAGTGTAAAAGATAAAAATGATATGAAGTTGTTGTTTAAAGCCTATAAAGAAAAGTTATATCAAAATCGACCTAATTTGTATAAAAAAGATATGGATATTTACCTGGAATATCAGAAGTGTGGGTGTGGTATGGTCACGGAGGGTGGGGTTACAAATCCATTCCTTTGTAACTGCACGATAGGTTATACAAAACAAATTTTTGAAACCCTTTTTGACAGACCTGTCAAGGTAGAGTTACTGGAATCTATATTAAATGGTGATAATATCTGTAAACAAAAAATTATTATAGAAAATGTATATCATGCCGCTTCAGGTGACAGCCAGGGTCTTCACCGTTTTGAGAGATTGTTGTAAAATTGAAATAAAGAATTTTTAACAAAGGCTGTGGTAACCCCGGCTGCACTTGAGCTTGGTTATGTTATGTTTTAATCCAGAAAGTAGGATAAAAATAATATGAAATTTTTTGAAACTCTTCCAGTTTTGATTTTTGTATATTATATCAGGTATATTGATATTAATACAGCACAAGACTGGGACCTTCCATATCTTATAAGTAGTGCAGTTGCATTTGTTGCTATCATATTGTTTGTTGCACGTAAATTAATTTTTAATCGTCTTTTCCTTGGTATTAATCTTTATCTGATAAGTGGAGCTATTGCTATAATTACTCATCAATGGTGGTTAAATAGAATTTATGGAGATCTGCAAGCCGCAGGGTTATTAGCATGGGTCGTAGTAGTTGGTTTTGTTTCTTTATCATTTAGCCCACATGGATTTATCGGTGTCAATTCCACTGATAAACGTTCCGTCAAAATTTTTTCTCTATTCTTACTGATTATTTCTATTTGCGCTTTCAGCATTTCCTTTGTTTTTCGTGAAAACAAAATTTTTTCTGAACTTGTTCCGTTTACTTTAATATTTTTTACACAACACATATTAAGAAATAAAATTACTAAAATGAAAGAGGTAGGTATGTCAACATAATTGCATCAACACCGATTGCCAAACTCGCAGCTCCACTCTGGGGTTGGCAGCGGATTTTTTGCATGGTATTAGCAGGTGTAATTTTTTTGTAGAACATACTTTATTTGGGCTACAAAAATACTAGGTGGTGAAAGAAAAAAAGGGCGGTTTGGAGCTTACTTTCTATGGAATGAAGATTAAGGATATCCTGTCATTTGCCTGGCTCTCCAGCTCAGGATCAGACTTAATTTGAAACCATTTTTTCAAAAGGAAACATTTAAACAAAAATAGAGGTGAGTAGGCTCTTTCCTCCTCTTTAGATTTACCGATCTTATAAAAAGGAGATTTGGAATGAAAGGTGCTTTTATTATTGTAATGCTTATAGCTCTTCTTGTGGTTGGAGGGCTTGTGATGAAAAATATGACTTCTGAAGTCGATGGTGTTAAAAAGATGGAAACTGTTCAGAAGGCAAAGGATTTAGTAAAGCAGGTTGACAGGAAGACAAGTGCGCTTAAGGCACAGATAGATGCAGCAGGTAATAATTCTAATCAGGATTAATCTTGCTGTTATCAATATGTTTTTTTATTGTCCTGCGGTCAAGACCGGTTTTTTTTGCAACTTTTTCATAGGTGCCAAGGTGTTCATAAAGCATGGCACAATAACCTGATACCAGGGATGCTATATTGATGCTGCGGGTTTGTATGCCGGTAATAAGTTGTTCTGTCAGATTGGCAGGGGGCTTGGGATATAAGGCTTCACCCTGGTAGCTACGTCGTAAAAGAACTGATCTCACGCATTGTTCAAGCTCTCTTACATTGCCAGGCCATTTATAATTACTGCCTAAATGTTTATCAATAACTCTTTTGACCCTCTCTATAAGGTTTGCAGATTTATAGCCTGTCATGCGCTCCACAGTAAATTCCAATAGAGTGTTGAGCTCTGAAATATTTTCCTGTATCCTCTCTCTCAGGGGTGGTACTTCAATGATGTCTGAGCACAATCTATAGTATAAATCATCCCTGAATACCTTACCATCCAGTATATCTTTTACTGATTTGTTGGTTGCAGCAATAACCCTTCCCTGAAACCTGGATTTTGTATGGCTTCCAACTGGTGTGAACACTCTCTCCTGTAATACCTGCAAGAGCTTAATCTGTACATGGTTGGGAATTTCACCAATTTCATCCAGGAATATTGAACCATGGGGGCTGCATCTGTCAAAAACACCCTGGTAATTATCAATTGCACCTGTAAAAGCACCTTTTGTATGACCGAAAAGTTCTGATTCAAGTAAGCTTTCCGGGAATTGTGAAAGGTTTAGTGAGTTAAAGGCATGCATAAAGCTTTCCTCAAAGCACTCTTTTCCGGGATTGTAAGGTATAAAGCCGCTCTTGCCTATCGCCATTGCAGCAGTTCCTTTACCTGTGCCGGTCTCGCCCAGGAGCAATGTTGAAAAGTCTTCCATTTTATCCCATAAAAAGTTCTCATAAAAATTTATATCATCGGTGAATATGTTGTTCCAGAGGTGATTTTTAAACTTAATCATACATGGGGTTGTGCCCACAAGGGAGTTCGAAATAAAATAAAAAGCCCGCCGCATTTGGTATGATAAGCCAAAGTAGTGGATTGCCTGTTTTTCAGAAAAGCCCCGTTTTTGAAGTGAGAAGATGGATGCATCTGAAAACGTAACCTTTACTTCGGCATCTTCAGCTTTTATCTGGTCATGAATCAGTTTGTCAAAGTCATCTCTGAATTTATGAAAAGTATCAAATAGAAATACAATTTTCATGATTGCCTGATCTCTTCCGGAAAAAGAGTTGATATGGGCTGTACCTTCGGTCTCAAGCCGCCTTATCCTCGAATCAATTTCCTGTATGCATTTGTCACTGCTCTGCCTTCGGGAAGCTGAAGGGAAAAGACCTGCAATTTTTTGATCAAGTTTTTTCCTAAGAGTACTGAATGGATTTGCAAATGCGGCATGGTAGACTGTTTTAAAAAATCTTCGCTCTTCTGGATCAAGTTTCTTTTTTATTTTCAAAGCTCACCTCTATATGTTCAAAATTTGTAAGGGTATGTTCATAAAATGTATATCAAGATTGTAATAGCACAGGTAGCTTTGGAACACAAATTGAAAAAAATGTGTAGATTAAGCAGGTTATGAAAGTATGAATATTTGGCATGGTTATTGTTATACAGGTTGAGAGATTTAATGATTTTAATGAAATTATAAATAATATATATGGGGTACCTAGATGATAACAAGAGTAATTAACTCAAGATTGCCTTTAATGGTTTTAAATCCTGTAAAAGTTTTTGATTTGAATTATTTTAAAGCAATAGCTGATGCTGGTGCGCTTGCTGTTTTTGATACTGAGTTTTTGCCAAAAGATATAATACTTGAAAGAGTTGAAAAGCTCTCAAGGGAAGATCTTCTGTTTGGTGTGCGACTTTCAGGCCAGAATCAGAGTTTGATTGATGAAATAAAAAAAATCAATGCTGATAATCTTGACCTTATTGTTGCTCCATTGGATAAAGATGATATTCCTGCAGATTTTTCAAATTTTTCAGATACAAAGATTGCCCTTGAGATAAGAGATATTAATATTGATGAAAAAATAGAGGCAATAACGCCCCATACCTTGATTTTAAAGGGCAATGAAGCTGCAGGCAGGGTTTCAAAATACTCCTCTTTCATACTTATGCAGTGGTATCTGAAAAATTCCAGGTTTCCGCTGTTTGTGCAGGGTGGGGTTGGGCTTTATACAGGAGCTGGAATGTTTGCAGCAGGAGTATCCGGAGTTGTTTTTGACAGCCAGATGTGGCTTTCTGATGAGGCTCCCATTGCAGATAATTTGAAAACCCTTGTTTCATCTCTGGACGAGAATGATTCTGTGCAGATTAAAATTGATAGCAATAATATATACAGGGTCTTTGCAAAACTTGGGACCAAGGTTGTAAAGGATCTTAAACAGGAGGCAGTTGACCTTGTTGGCAAAACAGGTGGTACAGCCCGGATTTTTGAGAGAATTAAGGCAAATATTGTTGCACTGGATGAAAAGGAGACTCAATTTATTCAATCTCTGTTTTATCTGGGTCAGGATGGTGTTTTTGCAAAGAGTTTTGCAAAGAAGACACGTTCTTTAAAGCAGATGATCTCACTGTTTTTTAAAGGTGTTGGAACAAACCTGGGGTTTGTTGATGAACATGACCCTTTAAAAGAGGGTTCAGACCTTGCCAAAATACATGGTACAAAATACCCGATTATTCAGGGACCCATGGCAAATATCAGTGATAATTCAAGGTTTGCATCAAAGGTGTTTGAGGCAGGGGCATTGCCATTTTTGGCAGTGGGAAGTCTGCCTTATGACCTGGCTGACAATATGCTGAAAGATGGTGCTGCAAACTTAGATAGATTTGGTGCAGGGCTTGTGGGCATTGAAGCCTTTAATCCGGCTGTAGAGAGTCATATAAAGATGGTTAAAGATTATAAAATCCCCTTTGCCCTTTTTGCAGGTGGTATCCCTTCCCAGATTATTGGTCTGGAAGATGCAGGAACAAAGACCTATTTACATGCACCATCTGTCTCCATGTTAAAAAATGGAATCAAAAGCGGATGTAAACGATTTATATTTGAAGGCGGCGAAGCAGGGGGGCATGTGGGAGCACTGTCAAGTCTTGTGCTTTGGGAAGCTTCAATTGCCCATGTTATGGGAGAAAAAGAGTATGACCTCTCTAAGCTTTCTTTAATTTTTGCCGGTGGGATCTCAACATGTTACGCAGCCTTTTTTATTTCAGGGCTTACTTCTATACTTGCAGCAAAGGGCGCAAAAGTAGGAGTTCAGGTAGGCACGGCATATCTTTTTACTCCTGAGATTATTGAAACAAAAAGCCTTAAAAGTCAATATCAGCAAATCATAACTGACACCGATGAAACAGTGGTTGTAGGTGAATCAGTTGGGCTTTTATCCAGAACTGCACCAACTGGATTTGCAAAAATGATGCTTAAGTTAGAGCAGGATATGATAAAGAAAAAAACAAGTCTGGATAAAAGGAAAAGTAAGTTTGAAAAAAAGAACATTGGCTCTCTTTTAATTGGTGCCAAAGGTTTTTTGCCTGACTTTAAGAACCCCGGTGAGAAAAATTATACATATTATGGAGATGAAGAACATAAAGAAAAAGGTAATTTTCTTGTGGGGGACAGCCTTGCATTTTTTAATGAGCAGCTTACAATTTCAAATATCCATTCAAGATATGTGAAAAACAAGCTTAAGCTTTTTCAGAACCTGAACAGGCTTGAGACTATAACTTCTGAAAAAAATAAAATCAATGACGAAATTGCTGTTATAGGCATGGCATGTATCCTTCCCGGAGCAGATTCTCCTGAAAAGCTGTGGAAGAATATTCTTTCAAAAAAATATTCCATTTCCGAGATCCCTGAATCACGCGTTGACAGAGAACTCTATTATAATTCTGATAAAAGTGCACAAGATAAGTCATATACCCTGCTTGCCGGCTGTATTAATGATTACGAATTTGATGGTGACAGGTATGGGTATGATAAAGATAAATCTTCCAAACTTTCAAAAAGCCAGCAGATGGTGTTGGATACTGCATATAATGCTGTTGAAAATGCAGGATATCTTGGTGATGATGGCAGGCTGATATGTGATGATCCAGGCAGGACAGCTGTTATTATAGCAACATGCCTTGGCAATGAACTTGGCAATAATCTTTTATTTAAATACTATTTTCCCGAGGTTCTATCCTGGATTAAAGATACTGATGAATATCAGGGTTTGACTAAGGATCAAAAAGATGGACTGAGAAAAGGTCTGATGGAGGGGTTTGAGGGAGATAACAAGGGTTATGATCCAGTCCATGGTCTGCTTTTAAATATTGAAGCTTCAAGGATTGCAAAACATCTTGGAATAAGAGGGCTTAATTATGTGATTGATGCAGCGTGTGCATCATCCTTTGCTGCAATGGATGCTGCTTTAGGAGAACTTCTTTCAGGAGAGTATGACCAGGTTATTGTCGGTGGCGTAAATACCCACCTTCCCCCGGAAACCTTTGTGGGGTTTTCAAAGATGGGGACCTTGTCTGCAAAGGGTTCATTCCCTTTTGATGAGAGGGCTGACGGGTTTATTCTGGGTGAAGGCTCGGCTGTATTCATGTTAAAGAGAATGAAGGATGCAGTTAGGGACAATGATAATATCATTGGTGTTATAAATGCCATTGGGTCAAGTTCCGATGGAAAAGGAAAGGCAATTGCCGCTCCAAATCCCCTGGGACAAAGATTGAGTATAGACAGGTGCTATGGGAAAACTATCCAGGATATTAAACCTTCTGATATAGGTTTTATTGAAGCCCATGGTACATCAACCATAGTAGGTGATGAGGTTGAAATTGCAACTTTAAAAGAGAAATATAGAGGTTCCAGTGCCGGAATAAGTTCCATTAAATCACAGATTGGTCACCTTTTAGGCGGTTCTGGAGCAGCAGGTTTTATGAAAGCTCTTCTTGCAATTAACCATGGGGTTCTTCCTCCAAATTGTCAATTTGAGAACCAGTCAAAAAATTGTGATTTAAGCGATTCATCCCTGTTTATTATTAAAGATAAGCAAAAATGGGAAACCAATGGCAAGGTGAAAAGAGCAAGTGTAAGTTCATATGGTTTTGGAGGGATCAACTACCATACACTTGTTCAAGAATACACAGAAGATTATAAACTGGCAAAAAGAGATATTTTTTCCAATACAGAATATGATTTTAATGATGACAGGATTGTTGTGGCAGGAATGGGTACTCTTCTTGGCGATGTAAATAATAAGGAGGAGTTTTGGGAACAGCTCCAATCAGGCAGGACTGTTTTAAGCCCGATTCCTGATCGAGTGTTTAATAATAAAGCATATAATGATGAGGAGAAGACCTCATTTTATTGGCTCCCAAAAGTAAAGGCAGGCATTGCAAGGGATTTCAAATTTGACAATATTAAGTTCAAGATGCCTCCCACTGTGGTGAGATCAGTGGAGCGGGGGCAATTGTTTGGTCTTATGGCAGCTGACGAGGCAATCAACACTTCAGGGTTTGCCAAATGTCTTAAAAAGGGAAACAAAGCAGGTGTTATCTTAGGAACAATAGCAGGTGAAAGACAGAGTAAAAATATTTTAAGAACAAGAAGGCACTTTATTGCAAATCTGTTAAACAGCCTGGAAATGATTGATACAGAGGCAAAAAAAGCCATGGCAGATCATGTTGTTGCCGTGATTGAAGAGAAGATTCCTGAAAATAATGGAGATACAATCCCAGGACTTCTTTCCAACATTATATCAGGCAGGATTGCAAATTATTTTGGATTTAACGGGGCAAATTTTGTTGTTGATGCTTCATGTGCCTCGGGCTCTGTTGCCATGCGATCTGCTGCCCAGGCGCTTTTATTTAAAGATCTTGATTTTGCCCTCACAGGAGGAGTTGATACCAATCTTTATCCTGCTGCATTAATGGCATTTAAACGCATGGGTCTTCTTTCTGAAGGAGACTGCAACTATTTTGATTCAAGGGCAGATGGATATGTCATGGGTGAAGGTGCTGCAATGCATATACTTACAACGTATAAAAAGGCAAGGGAAGCAGACCTGGAAATCTATGGCGAACTAAATGCATTTTCCGTAAAATCAAGTGTTCCTGACCATCTTCTATCACCTTCAGGTCCTGTTTTTTCAGCCACAATCAATGATGCCTATAAAAAGAGCGGTATAAGAAAACAGGATATCAGCCACCTTGACCTGTTTGCATTTTCCAATATATTTGGAGATATGGTGGAAAAACAGGTCGCAGAGGAGTGTTTTGACCATGAAATTTATTGTGGCAACTCTAAACCTCAATTTGGGTATTTCAGAGCTGCAAACCCGGCTGTTGCCCTTGCAAAACTGATGCTCATGGTAAAAAATAATAAATTATTACCTGATTTCAACTATTCCAAAGAGCACTCCACATTAAATGACAGCAAAGTTTTAAGATCAGCAGAGCAGATCATAACCCTTGATAAAGATAAACCTGTCAGGTTTGCATCAAATGTTAATGGCATTGGTGGAAACCATATGCATGTTATTGCAAGTGCTCTGCCAAAAACTCTTGGTGCAGTGAAAGAGAAGAAGGTTGCATCCCAGGCTGAATATGTTCGCATGAGAGATTTTTCATATTCTTCAGATGAAAAAGGTCAAAAGCTGAGAATGGTGGCTCTTCTTTCGGGGCAGGGTGCCCAGAGAAGCGGTATGATGAAAGAACTTTATGAAAAAGATGAGCAGATTAAGAGCACAATGGATATTGGCGAACAGATATTTCAAGCCAAAAGAGGATACTCTCTTCTTGATATGATGTTTAAAGATAATCCTGATTTAAATCTTACTGAAAACACCCAGCCTGCAATTTTTCTCTCCTCGGCTGCTATTTTTGACCGACTCCACAGTGAAGGTTTTTCACCTGATTATTTTATAGGTCACAGTGTTGGCGAATATACAGCGCTTTATTGTAATGGGATGTTAGACTTTGAAGATGCCATGAAACTTATTATTAAACGTGCTGATTTGATGAAAAAAGCAGGGGATGAAATCCCGGGTAAAATAATGGTTGTTTTTAAAGATGAAAAAGAGGTTGCAGCACTGATCAGGGAATCATTTATATCCAATATTTATGTTACAAATAAAAACAGCGAAACCCAGACTGCTGTTTCAGGTGGAGAAGATGAAATTGCAAAGTTTTGTGAGTTTTTACAGAGCAAAGAGGTGTTTTTCAAAAAATTAAACCTCTCTGGAGCATTTCATACTCCGCTTTTAGATAAAGCTTCCCAGGAGTTAAGAAATTATCTTGACACAATTCGATTAAAGGAAACCAGGTATGGGAAGATCATCTCAAATAGTACAGGCAAGCCATATTCTGAAAGAAGGCATGAGATAAAAGACCTTCTTGCAAAACAGATTGTAACTCCTGTGGAATTCATAAAATCTATTGAGTATGTTTATGCAAGCGGGAGAACACATTTTATAGAGATAGGACCTTCAAAGCTGCTTGTTAACCTTTTGAAAAATATCAATATTGCAGACTATAACACAGCTGTTACTGTTGATATACAAAAGGGGGAGAAAACCTCTTTTGATGATTGCATGGGGTATTTGAGATCATATAACACTATTTTTGCCACCACAATTATACCTGCACCTGAATCAACCAAAAAACTAAAGGATGCATTATTAATGGATAATTCAGCTGAAATTGATTCTATAAGAGAGGATGAGATTATTGCCATGACATCAGATCAGGATTTTGAGACATTTAAGAATAATAATAATAAATATATTGATGGTTTGCTTTTCAAAGAGTTCCAGCGCCAGAAAAAAGAGGCTGCAGCTTATGCGTTTGAAAGATTTAATTTTAATATTGACTCAATTGTTATCTCCGGGGTTTCTTTGGGTCTTCCAGGCAAGGGAAGAAGAGTTTTTGCAGAGGATAATTTTGATGCAATCTTAGATGGTAAGAACTTTATTGAACCACTATCTCCAGAAGATCAGGAGAGAATAATAGATAAAAATATAACAAAGCTTTATAAGCAGCCCGACGGAAGTGCAAAGTTTGTTAAAATTACAAAATCAGAAGATGTTATTCACCTGGCGGGTCAGCTTGGCTATTTTGACTTGACAGATGAATATGGAATTAAAGAGCAATATGATGTCAGTATGGGACTTGGAATTGCCGCAGGAATAGAAGCTCTGAAAGATGCAGGCATTCCGCTTGTGATGCAGTATAAACTTTCCAGTAATGGAAAAACCATGATCCCGGACGGATTTGCTTTGCCAGAAGAGATGCAGGAAGATACAGGAGTTATTCTAACTTCGCTCTTCCCCAATGGTGAAACTCTGATAGGTGAGCTTGAAAAGTATTATTATGAGAAATTCTTCTTAAAACCATATGAAGAGTTTGAGAATATTTATTATTATTTAATGGAGCAGGTGCAGGCAGTGGAAGTTAAAGATCAGTTAACAGACTGGTTTTTTAAGGCAAAATCAAGGAAAAAGAGAGATTTTAAAGAGTTTAAATTTGACAGAAATTTTCTCATAAATTGCTGTCCCCTTGGGTCAGCACACTTTGCCCAGATTGTTAAGGCAAAGGGTCCAAACACCCTTGTAAGCAGCGCATGTGCCTCCACTACCCTTGCAATTGGTATAGCCGAGGACTGGATCAGGGTTGGACGATGTAAAAGAGTTATTGTTGTAGGCGGGGAAAACGCAACATCCCCAAGGCAGAACCAGTGGATTGGATCAGGCTTTCTGGCATTGGGGGCTGCAACCATAAAAAAAAGAGTTTCAGAAGCTGCAAAACCTTTTGATGAGGATAGAAATGGGACTTTAATTGGCAGTGGTGCTGTTGGATTAGTTGTTGAAATCAAGGCAGAGGCAAAGCTAAGGGGTATGAACGGACAGGCTGAAATACTTGGGACCCATATTGCCAACTCAGGTTTCCATGCTTACAACATTGATGTACCCCATATGTCAAAAGAGATGCATAAGTTTATTTCCAAGGTTGAAAAACAGCATGGTATTAAAAAACAGGATTATGCATCAAAACTTTTATTCATGTCCCATGAAACATATACTCCTGCAAGGGGTGGAAGTGCTGATGCTGAAGTTAAAACCCTTGAGACAACTTTCAGCGACTATTTGAATGATATATGTATTTCAAATACCAAAGGATTTACAGGACATACTCTTGGAGCTGCCATTGAAGATGTTGTTTTGATTAAAGCACTCCAGAAAAGAAAAGCTCCACCCATTGCAAATCTTCAAAAAATCCCAGCACATTTTAATAAACTTAATTTCAGCAGCAGAGATAAAATAAATTCGGAATATGGACTGCACCTTGCAGCAGGATTTGGCTCCCACTTTGCATTTCTTTTTGTTAAAAGAATTCAGGAGAACTCATTTGATAAAAATCCTGAATATCGTGCATGGTTGCAGAAAATATCCAACTCTGAAAATCCTGTGCTTAAACTTATTGATAATATGCTCTGTGTTGTGTCTGACGGACAGCCTGCCATTAGAAAAGAAAAACCCATTGCCCGCGTGGAGGATACAACAGCACAAACCATGAAAACCCCGGCAGTACCAGAACAACCATTGCCTGTTATGACACATGATGAGATTACAACAATCCCGGCAGCTGATCATATGGATAAAATAAGGGCGATAATCGCAACCCAGACAGGTTACACAACAGATATGCTTGAAGATGATCTTGATCTTGAAGCAGATTTAGGGATTGACACAGTAAAGCAGGTTGAGATATTTGGAGCACTTGCAACTGAGTTTAATTTTTCCGTGCCTGATGATTTAAGGCTTAGAGATTTGAATACTATCTTAAAACTTTCTGAATATATTGGTATTAAAACAGGTCAAACACTTGGGGCTGGGGCTGGGGCTATGGCTGAAAGTGAACCTGTTCAGGATCAGGATATACATGAGAATGCCCTGGCGGACCAGAGTATTTCAAAGGAGACTTCATCAGGTATCCTTGAGAGAGTGCGTGTAATCATAAGTGAGCAGACAGGCTACACAACCGATATGCTTGAAGATGGTCTTGATCTTGAAGCAGATTTGGGGATTGACACAGTAAAGCAGGTTGAGATATTTGGAGCACTTGCAATTGAGTTTAGTTTTTCCGTGCCTGATGATTTAAGGCTTAGAGACTTAAATACAATAGTTAAGCTTTCTGACTACATAGGTGCCATGTCAGGTGGTGGGACTCGGGCAGTTAAAAAAAGTGCTGATAATGAGATGGCTGATGTTGTGGACGCTGCAAAAATAGTTGAAGATGTGCGGGTGATAATAAGTGAGCAGACAGGCTACACAATAGACATGCTTGAGGATGATCTTGATCTTGAAGCAGATTTGGGGATTGATACAGTAAAGCAGGTTGAGATATTTGGAGCACTTGCTTCAAAGTTTAGTTTTTCCGTGCCTGATGATTTAAGGCTCAGAGATTTAAATACAATAGCAAAACTTGGTGATTATATTGCTGCCCTGGGTTTGGGTTCCAGCAGCCCAGGAGATTCAGGAGATTCAGAAGCTGAAAAAACATCTTCAGCAGCACCTGAACCAAAACCAATTCAAGGCAGCAAAAATATAAAACAGGTTACAAATTTATCTATAACAGAAGATGAGTTTTTCGAATCAGCATCTGATATAAAAAGGCTTATAGTACGTGCTGAACAAACCAGTGCTCTGGAACTTGGTAAATCAGATTTTAAGGATAGGACAATTATTGTATCTTTGGACAGCCACGGTTTTGCAAAAAAAATAATTGAAAAAATTAAAGAGAAACAAGGTAAGGTTGTAACCCTGGGCAGTAAAGGAGCAGATTTTAAGCTTGATTTGACCGATGTAAAATCCTGCGAAAAACAAGTTGAAGCACTCAAGGAAAAATACCCTGACCTGGATGGCTTTATCCACCTTGCTCCCCTTGACTACTATTTTTCAAAAACAGAGCTTAATGGGGACAGGTCAGATAAAGAGATAAATACAACAATTAAATCTTTTTTTGTAATGATTAAAGGTTTATATGAAAAACTTGATAAAAAAGAGGGTGTGATTGGAACCATTACATTTGATTCTGTGGTTTTCCCGTATTTGCCTGACTTAAAAGATTGTGGTGCCATACATCCCGCATTTGGAGGACTTGCAGGTCTTTTAAAAACTGTGAATAAGGAGATGGCAGATACAATGGTAAAGGTTGTGGATTTTTCTTACAAGCAGCCAAAAAAGAGTATCAATAAAATAGCTGAAGTTTTTATTGATGAACTTCTCTCCAATGATACAAGGTGCGAAACAGGTTATAAAAACAAAAAGCGCTACTGCTTAAGCATGAAAACAAGCGTGGCAGGTAAGACCCAGAAGATTATTAGAGAGAATGACACCATGCTTGTAACAGGAGGTGCCGGTGGTATTACCTATGAAATCATTAAAAGGGTGGTTCAAAAATATAAAACAAACCTTATCATCCTTGATATTAATGATATCTACAGCACTGATAAGAAATATCTTGATAAAACAACCACCCAGCCAGAGCTTATGGAACTGCTTAAAGCTGATATGAAAGGGTCTAAGCCTTTAGAGATTAAAAATGCACTGGATAAACTTTTAAGGGTAAGGCAGTCAGTCGAAAATATAGAGAATCTTAAATCTCTGGGTGTATCAGTTGAGTACAATTGTGTTGATGTAACAGATTTTGAAGCTGTGAAAAAAGCAGTGGATAAATATGATAAAATTGATGGTATTTTTCACGCAGCAGGCATGGAGATGAGTCAGTTTATTCCTAAAAAAGAGTTAAGGGCTTTTGAGCTGGTTGTTGATGTGAAAGTTAAGGGGATACAAAACCTTTTAAAAGCTGCTCAAGGCAGGGATTATAAATACTTTTTTACCTTCTCGTCTGTTACAGCAAGGTTTGGCAACGAAGGTCAGATTGATTATACATCAGCCAATGACCTGATTGGTAAGACCCTGTTCAGGCAGAAACAGCTTAATCCTGATAAAACGTACAAAGTATATGCATGGACTGCCTGGGATGGAGTTGGCATGGCAACAAACCCCACAGTAAAAAAAGTTCTTGAAGATAGAGGCATAAAGTTTTTACCCATGGAACAAGGTGTGAAATTTTTCATGGCAGATTTACTTGATAAACAGGAAACAGAGATGGTTTTTTCAGGTCTTGATTACTCTTTTGATATTGATGGTCTTCTGGGTGACCCTGCAGATATTGAATTTCCATTTTTGGATGATGTTGTAAAACAGAGTGAAAAGAGTACAACATATTCAAGAATTCTTGAACTTGAAAGAGATGTTTTCCTGCATGATCACACAATGGATGATGTGCCGCTTTTTCTTGGTTCCACAGGCATAGAAACCATGGCACAGAGTGCAAAATCAATTTCCGGGAATGATGGGCTTTTTGTAGAGCTTACAGATTTTTCAATTCCCTATGGAATAAAACTTTTAAAGGGCAGACCAAAAGAGCTTTTAATTACCTCTGACAAAGAGGCTGAAAATGTTTATGTCTGTAATATATCATCACAGTTTAAAAACCCCAGGGGAATAGCCATGGGTGACCCGATTCTTCATTATCAGGGGAGATACAGATTTGCTGATAAGCCACTTAAGGCAAAAAAGATAAATCTTCCAGGGTTTACCCCTGTAAAACATGATGGTGATGTTGAAACCCTTGTTTATAATCCTAAGCGGCTATTCATGTTTGGGCTTTTTGGAACCATCACAGATATTAACTCCTTTGATGGTAAGAAACTCATCACAACCATTAAAGATACAAGCAGGAAAGATTTTTTCAAAGGTTCAACAGACCCAAATTTTGTGGCAGCACCTGTGTTTGTAGATGCAATGTTTCAGACCGGAGGTCTTCTGGAGTTTTTTACAACAAATATGACAGTGCTTCCATATAAGATTGAATCCCTGAAATTATATAAAGATCCCCTTAAAAACAGAGAGTATTACTGCATCACTGAAAAAATCAATTCAGGCACACAGACAAATACATATAATCTGCAGCTTGTTGATAAAAAAGGAGATCTTTATATTGAAGTTACAGATTTTGAAATGGTTAAAATAAATCAATTGGCTGAAGAAGACAGGATTTTAGAGCTTATTGAGTATTAATTATTAGAGAATAAAAAAACAGGGTAATAGTTATAATTTCACGACTTGAATAGTAATGTACAGGATCAGGTGTTGTAAATATCTTTGATGTCTTCTCGGCGCAGTATTTCAGAGTATTTTTCCATCTTTTTTATGATCTCCACGGCCGAGGCATTAGACTTTTTAAGCTTGGGAGCAAGGGCTTTGTTCAAAGTTTTTTCAGCTTTGCCCAGCTGATTAAAAAAAAGCAGAAGATTGGTTTTATTGTTACTGTATGCTGCTTTTATCAGGGCTGAATAGGTGTCACCATCAGCTTTTAAAAGGGGGATGTAGTGCTCAGCTAATACAAGAAGCAGATCAGCATATTTTTCCAAAGCTTTTCCTTTGAGTCCAGATTTTTTTGCAAGGGTGGCAGTATCAGGTTTTCTTGACTCTTTGATTGTCTCTTCTGCTTCATTAAGTGCTTTTTCATGGCTTAAAAGGTAATTTGCCATGAACTCTTTACGCCCTTTTTTGAATTTTATCAAATCCTGAATATAAAAAATAAAAATAAAGGGAATAAAAATCATCCAGCTGCTTAATTTAGGTTTAAAGAGAACCTTTGATGCAAGCTTTGCTGCAAAGATTGTCTCATATTTCAGTATTAACTGCTTGTTGTTACTGGTCATCATAATATATAGCGCCATCCAAACCAGAGAATCATAAAACAGCTGATAATGCCTGTGAAAAAAGAGAATGTTAAACCATAGTCATCCCTTTTAGAGTGTTTAAATGAATCAGTTAGAAAATATTCAGCATCATAGGAAGATGCACTATCTTGATACATGTATGCTGCTGAATCAATATCTCTCTCTTCAACTACCTGGGCGATCTGCTTATAAGTTGAAATATTATTTTCAAGATATGGTCCGACAACCCAGCCAAAGGTCCAGATAAGAAAAGAGAAGAATATTAAAAGCCCCCATGATACATAAAGGGGTCTTTTTTTTTCAACATCCAGATTATTATCCATATCAATCCTCCTTGTGTTTTTAAAAGTATCTTAATTTTGCATCCAAAGCAATGTTGAGCCCTGGATGCAAAATTGGTTTTTTAAATCTTGTTAGATTGTGGCAGTCAGTTCAGGGAATACCAGGTAGAACATGATATATGCCATGATTAATGTCAGAATCAAGTTAAGTGATTGCCCAAAAACATAAAGAATAAGGGGTTTTCCACCTTTGAAATGCTCTTTCAGCTCACGGAAATTTGTTGCAAGTCCAATACTTACAAAGGACATTGTAAAGAACCATTTCCTGAACAGATCACTCATCCCTTTTACAGCACCTTTGTCAATCATTGCCCTGCCAAGTGTATCAGTGTCTGCATTGTATCCTGAATATATTAATGAGAATACAATTGATGCAACCATAAAGCCTAGAACAAATTTTGGAAAGCGGAACCAGATCTCCATAAGACCTACTTTTGCACCTGTCTCTTCAACTTCAACCTTAGTTGTAAAATAGAGGGCAAGGAAGAATGCAATAACACCAATAAGAACATTCTGAATCATTTTAATTGTGGCTGCAACATAGAGTGCTTTTTCTCCTAAAAATGCTCCGGCAGCAGCAACAGCGCCTGATGCATCAATTGTTCCACCCATCCATGCACCACCTAGAATCATCTGTTTATCCACAGGAAAGGATGTTTTAATAATCGCCGGCATTACAATCATCATTATTGCGGTGAATACCAGGGAGAGACCAACAGCCAGGGTAAGCTCTTCCTTTTTTGCCCGGCAGGCAGATGCTGCTGCAATGGCAGCAGAAACACCGCACACTGACATGTCAGAACAGATAACCGCGTTCAGACGTTTGGATGGCATTTTAACAAGTTTCTGTCCAAACCAGTAAGTGATGAACCATACAGTAGGCGTTACAACCCAGGCAACAAAAATACCTGCTGTACCGATTGTGATAATTTTTTCAAACAAAATTTTAGCACCAAGCAGAACAAGCCCGGTTTTAATATAATACTCTGTCTGAATCGCAGGTTCTGCCCACTTTGGTGTTCCAACTGTGTTGCTCACAAGCATCCCCAGGAAGATAGCCCAGGCAGCATATCCTATTCCATAGTGTTTCATTGTTACCTGGTAATGCCCCATCCAGGCAAGAAGTGTCATTGCATAGACAAAGATAAATGCAATGGCAAAATCTTTAAATGATTTGCCCATGAACAGCATGGGGATTCCAAACAGGAAGCAGAAAAAGACTCCAAGCAAAAGTAGCATACCTACCTGGTTATAGGGTTTTGCCTTGGTTTTTTTCTTTGCTTTTCCTGCAGCGTATTTTGCATCCCTCCACTTATCTATGGCTGCTGTTGCTTTGGCATTCAGAGTTTCATCCTTGAAACCTGATGCCTCTGCAAGGGCTTCAGCATTTTTTGCTTCAGCAAAGGCAAGGCTTGCAGCAGCTTTTTTCTTTTCATATTTAGGTTTTGCTGCATCTGCTTTTGCTTGAGCCTTCTCTTTGCTCATGTAAAAAGCATCCAAAGGGTTGTTTGCCCATTTATGCGGTTTCTGGGAAAAGTTTTTCAGCCATTTTCCTGCAGAAATTTTTCTTGCCTCAGCTTTTTTCTTTCCATCTGACAGCTTATACCAGGCAATTGTTTTTATTTCGTTGGTTCGTTCAGCAGCAGCTCCATATTCAGCCTCTGCTTTGTTAATAATATTTCTCATATCCCCTGCATGGGGAAAGTATATTATCATTCCGGCAATCAGGATAAAAAATCCAATCCAGATAGCCCACCAATCCTCTTTTTGCCATATCTCTGACCATTTCCATTTCCCCTGGTCAACTACGATACCATTGTTGTCTGACATAATTATATTCTCCTTTAAAATTATAGCTTGTTTTCTATATATTTTCAGCTTCCATAGATATCATCTGCAAAATTTGTTCCAAAACAGTAAAAGCTGTATACGTCTTTTAAAAGCGGGTCTTGCTTGTTTGATAGGCAGACAACTGAAAACTTGAGTTTACAGTTGTGTGTCATTTATAATGCATTGTTATTTTCTTATCTTGCAACTTGGGATTGAATTGTTTATTCTGGTAAAACTGTTTGAGGATAAAAAGGGGAGAAAACTGATGAAAACCTCTGGCTTTAACTTAAGAATGAAATTCATAACAGGTCTTGTGCTTTTTGCTCTGGCATTGGGTATTTGTATAACTGTTATTATGTATTTTCATTTTAACTCAATAATGCGTTCTGAAATAAGCCAGCGTTCCAGAATGCTTCTTGCCCAGTCTGACGCAGTCCAAGACTATGTCAAGACCGTGTTGCGACCAGAAATGTTTGAAACTCTGCCCCAGGGACGCTTTTTGTTAAAAGCAATGTCTTCCTCCTATATATCAAGGGAAGTAATGAGCCGCTTGAATATCAAGGATGCCCCGGCTTATCACTATAGACGAGTATCAAGGAATCCCAGAAATAAAGCATCTACACCCAATGCTTTTGAGCTTGAACTTATATCCATGTTTAATAGAGACAGATCCCTTGATACCTGGCAGGAAAATTCATTGGTGGATAGTAACCAATACTATCTCACAGCAAGACCTGTGGTTTTTATTGAGTCTTGTATGCAGTGTCATGGAGAGCCTGAAAATGCCCCGAAAGAGTTATTGGAAATTTATGGCAGCACAGGAGGATTTCATTATAAGGTAAATGAGGTGGGTGGAGTTGTTGTGGCAGGCTTTCCTGTGGATATGATAAAAAATCCGGTAAAAGAGGTGACTTTGCAGTATCTCAGCTTATATCTTTTAGGGATATTGTTCTTTGCAGCTCTTATTTCACTGTTTTTTGACAGGCTTGTCATAAAAAATCTTCATAATCTTGAATCTATTTTTAAAACTCGTTTTGCAGGAGAGCAGGAACGCTCAATTATAGAAAGGCTTGGTCAAAAGGATGAAATAGAGGGACTGATAGAAGGTGTTGATGAACTTGCACTCTGTCTGTCTAAAACACGAGATGAACTTGAGGACTATGCTTTAAATCTTGAAGAAAAGGTGGAAGAGAGAACTAAAGCACTTGATATAAAGGCTTCTAAGCATCATGGAGATGTAAGACTTTTTGTAAAACTTCTTTCAGGATTTTCAGGCTCAGTCAATATTGAAGATCTTATTTTAGGGGTTCTTGCAAGCATTGGAGATCGTTTTAATGCTGATCAGGTGGTGTATTTTTGCACGGTTGTTTCAGATAATTATTATGCTCTAAAACAAGACAAAGAGATACCAGATATTACTCCACAAATAAAAGAACTCTTATGGAAGGATGATATACTCATTTTAGATAATCATCTTTATATCCCTGTTAAATCATCAGAGAGTCACTGGGGTATCATTTGTATAACCTGGGTTGAATCCCCTGTTTATAGTGATCTTGATTCGGGTGTCCTGACAGCTCTTGGGCAGCAGGTGGGTATTTTAATAGAAAACATTCAAGCCTTTTCCAATGTTGTTTTACAAAATGATATTTTACAATCTCTGTTTGAAGGTATTTCTGATCCATTACTGCTTATTGATGCTGACTGCCATATTATAATTGCCAATAAAGGATGTAAAAGCATTTTAACCCAGAAGAAGCGCAAAGAGCAGGAAAAAGAGCTTGAAAGATTGCTTGAAAGCGTGAATATCCTTTTAAAAATTATTGAACAGGAAAGACCCATGAGCACTGAAGTAAAAACTGCTGATGCAAAATATTTCAGACTGGATCTTTACCCTTTGCCAAGGCATAAGCAGTCCAGCTTGAGAATCGTGCTGTATGCAAGGGAAATAACCATGGAAAAGCAGATGATGGAAAAAATGCAGCAAACCGAAAGATTGAGTGCAATTGGAAAAATGGCAGCAGGAGTAGCCCATGAGATCAATAACCCCCTGGGAGTTATTCAATGCTATACAGATCTTGTCAAAGATGCAGTTGATGATGAAAAAGTACACAATGATCTTAATACAATCTCCAAGCATACAAGAAACGTTCAAAAGACTGTGCAGGAGCTTTTAAATCTTTCAAGACCCAAACAGATGATTACAGGTAAATGTAATATCAATCATATAGTTCTGGGCGTGATTGAAGTTTTTAAGACCCAGGGTGCATCCAGAAACATCAAGGTTGTTGCAAATCTTGAAAAGGATCTTTTTGATATCAAGTGCGATGCAGTTATTTTAGAACAGATACTGACAAACATATGGCTCAACGCTTTTGATGCCCTTCAGGAAGCGGGTGGAAAAATTATCATATCTACCCGGACAGCTGCAAATAAAAAAGAGGTTGAGTTGAGTGTTGAAGATAATGGACCCGGTATGTCCCAGAAGGTATTATCCAGAATATTTGATCCTTTTTATACTACCAAGGATGTGGGCAAAGGTACCGGACTTGGTCTCTCAGTTGTATACGGGTTTGTAACTGAACTTGGCGGGCGCATTGAAGTAAAAAGCGATAAAACAACAATGTTCACAATATTTTTTCCAATAATTCGTAAGAAAGAGTGATTATGAAAGATTTTTCAATTTTAGTGGTTGATGATGATCAAGATTTTTTAACCGGAATTATCAGAAATCTTAAAAAAAAGTTTACCAAGATTGAAATTATCGGCAGGTCTTCCGGCGAAAAAGCCCTTGAAGTATTAAGAGACAAGCAAATTGGTGTGATGCTGTCCGACCTTCAAATGCCAGGGATGTCCGGGCATGAGTTGTTGAAAAAAGGGATGGAGACAAATAAGGATCTCTGTGTAATCATGATCACAGGCTATGGTACTGTTGAAAGTGCTGTCAGTGCTTTAAAACAGGGAGCATGGGATTTTATAACCAA
>Ga0256845_1000674_pt1 | contig 30678 bp, 32 predicted proteins | sample RiftiametaG_FD_189101 | JGI IMG/M metagenome (GOLD analysis project Ga0256845, IMG submission 189101) | Tube worm associated microbial communities from hydrothermal vent at the East Pacific Rise, Pacific Ocean - Riftia | ecosystem: Host-associated > Annelida > Integument > Unclassified ...
GCAAAACCTGAATGGTTCGTCGAATTTCATCATCACGTCCAATCACTGGATCAAGTTTGCCTTGCTCTGCTCGCTCAGTTAAATCAATGGTATATTTCTCTAGCGCTTGGCGCTGCTCTTCTGCGTTTGGATCATCAACAGAGGCTCCCCCCCTTAATTCTTCGATTGCATTTTCAACCACTGATTTATCGGCTTTAAGTTCTTTTAAAATTCGACCTAGCTCGCCTTTATCTTCGATGGCGGCAAGAATAAATAACTCGCTAGAAATGTACTGATCTTTCTTTTGCTGAGCTAATTTATCGCAATGATTTAATAATCGAGCCAAATCATTGGAGATATGCACATCACCAGGCGTACCTTCTACTTGAGATAAACGATCCAGAGCTTCGGCAATTTGAGAGCGTAAGCGGTGTAAATTAATCTTCGACTGCGCCATTAAATGACGAATGCTGCCACCTTCTTGATTAAGCAAAGCCGACATCAAATGAATTGGTTCAATAAACTGATGATCTCTTCCTAGAGCCAGTGATTGAGCATCTGCAATGGCTAATTGAAATTTGCTTGTTAATTTATCCATTCTCATTAGAAAACCCTGCTTATTTTATGTTGATAATTAACTAATGGGGGTTAGATTTTCTGATATCAAGAGCAAATAATATATCACATGCAAGTTTTTATTAAATAACCTGAATTGAGGATAAGCGCTCAGGTTAAATAATTTTTAAATAACAGCATTAAGTTTTATTCAAGTCTGTTTTGCTTAATCATTTGAGTTAATTCTTTAACATAATGCTCACCACGTTCGGAGTACTTTGATAAACCTTGAGCAAGCTTAATACCGCTGATCAATCGACCAGATGAGCGCAAGTTAGCTCGAATTTCTCTTAGTTCTTTATAAGATCTATGAGAGTTTAAATTGCGCATATAACTAGCAACTGAAGCTTCGATTGAATTGTATTTTCTTACTTCGTGATGACTGCCTGTGTTTCTTTTTTTCGGTATAATCCCGCAACCTTTAGAATAACACCATTGGCCAAACAAGTTATTTGCTTGCACCGCAAACCGAGAGGTTCCCCATGCAGATTCATTGGCCGCTTGAACTAGAACTAATGAGGAAGGAATAATATCAATTCGTTTTTTTAATTCCTCAAGATTTTGTAATATACCTTTTTCAGACAAACCAAACTCTCGAGCTAATTTATTTAATTTTTTTATGTTCACTGAAGAATGATAGCTTTCGTTTTTAAGGTTGGTCACTAAAGTGTTGAGTAACGCTCTTTTATATTTAATTCTATTATTTTCTTTTGCGATGAAAGGTCTCAAATAATTAAAAAATTGACGCTTCTTTTCTTTCACATCTTTTATTTCTGAAAAAGCCGGTATAGCGCTTGGAAGATTACTGCCTATTTTTATTTGCCAATTATGTTGAAACAACATCATTAAAACCAATGAAAAAGTAACTACGGCAGAAACGACATAACTTTTATCTCGTTTAACGGCGTTAAAAATAGGGGTGAAAACAGTCATTTTGGATCCTAATAGTATTTGTTATAATTTCATTTTGCGGTTAATTTATTACAAATTGACGTGTATGTCTAACCACAAAACTTGCTCTTAGTTTTATTCTGTTATCCCAAGATGAGGTTAAATGACCTGAGTTTGAGATAAATAGAACAAAAACACACCTAAAGCGGTTTCCAAAAGATAAAGCTATCAGTTAAAATATAACTGATGTATAGAGAAGTTCTCGCCTATCTCATAAGATAATAAGCCCTTTTCCCTATATGATTTTCTTAATATTAACATTATGACGATTAAGGCTTAAAAATGTCCAACAGTCAAAGCGACCAAATTTACGCTATTGAGCAATCAAATCAGCGCTTTCAGTTTGATAAAAAAGTGGCTGCAGTGTTTCCTGATATGATTAAACGTTCTGTGCCTGGTTATCAAGATGTCATACTCAACATTCAACAATTGGCCGCTTCTTACACCCAGCCAAACTCGACTTGTTATGATCTTGGTTGCTCTTTAGGCGCGGCAAGTTTAGCGATGAGCCATGGTAATCAACAACAAAATGTTAAAATCATTGCTGTCGATAACTCTGAAGCCATGATCAAGCAATGCTCAACTAACATTCAATCTTTTAAACATCGTACTCCAATTGAATTGTTGCAGTCAGATCTTCAAAGAGTAACAATCAAAAAAGCTAGCATGGTGGTTTTAAACTACACCCTACAATTTATACCTCAAACATTAAGAACATCCGTTTTAGAACATATATTCAACGGTTTACTGCCTGGTGGGATTTTAGTGTTATCGGAAAAAATCATTTTTAGCGATAGTAAAATTAATCAATTAATGATTGAACTTCATCATCAATTTAAACGACAAAATGGTTACAGCGAGTTGGAAATTAGCCAAAAACGTAATGCCCTTGAGACGGTGTTAATTCCTGAGACTGCCGCTTGTCATCTTGAGCGATTAGAAAAGGTTGGTTTTTCTCATGTCAGTTGCTATCAACAGCAACTCAACTTTGCCTCTTTTGTCGCAATAAAGCGTTAGGTTATGATAGATTTTCAGCAGTTCCTTAAAGATATTAACGGATCCAAAGTTGAACCTTGGGGACAATATTTTATTGATCAGGTTAAAACGCGATACCTACAATATACTCATGGTGAACTAAAGGCTTGGCAAGACTTATTAGATAATTTACCTGATATTCCCGTTGGTAAAATTGAGCTAGAACATTCTGTTAGCGCAACGTCACTCCAACCTATAAGCCCATTAATTCAACAATCACTAATTGAACAACTTAAACAACTTCACCCTTGGCGCAAAGGACCTTTTGATCTATTTGATATTCAGATTGACACTGAATGGCGATCTGACTGGAAATGGGAAAGGATCTTGCCTCACATTAGCCGTTTAAAAGACCGAAGTGTTTTAGACGTTGGTTGCGGCAATGGGTATCATTTATGGCGAATGTTAGGTCAACAAGCACGCTTTGTTTTAGGCATTGATCCTTCACAAAAGTATTTAAGCCAATTTGCCATGATGCAAAAATATTTATCCACAACTCATTGCCATTTACTCCCACTTGGCATTGAAGATATGCCAAAAGATATGGGTAAAAATGGTTTTGATAGCGTATTTTGCATGGGCGTTTTGTATCATAGAAAATCCCCTATCAATTTGATATATCAACTCAAAAACTTACTAAATCAAGGTGGGGAACTAATCCTTGAAACTTTAGTGGTAGATGGCGATGAAAATAACGTTTTGATCCCTTCTTCTCGATATGCTCAAATGAGAAACGTGTGGTTTTTACCATCAATAAAAGCGCTAGAATTGTGGCTTAAAAAGTGTGGTTTTAAAAACATTAAAACCATTGATGTTAATCAAACCTCCTTAAAAGAACAACGCTCTACCGAGTGGATGACATTTCATTCCCTCAAAGATTTTTTAGATCCTAAAAATCCAAACTTGACTGTTGAAGGTTACCCGGCCCCCAAAAGAGCAACCATTATCGCCAATAAGTAATCTGAGCTTGGAATAAGCCATTTTTTTAAGTTGATATTTCATTGTTTAGTAAGTTTTATTGCATTTAAAACTCTTCTAAAATAACCCTATTTACGACAAAATCGAATTAATTCTAAATGTCGCGTTTGCCCTGAATTGACGGCGGTTTTGCCCTGATAATTTGACAAATTAAATTAGGCTATTTTTGCTATATGGTCTATAATAATCAGTCCTACGAGAATTTAGTTAAGCGTTAAAAACGCAAAAGATTCAATTGGATAAAATTATCGTCAAATTTGATTGTCGGTAATGAGTAAATTAAACGTCTACAGGTTAAAATGTGAACAGGTTCCTATATTTTAGAACCAATATAATATACTATTTAAGACGTTAAAAGGATTGCTCATTTTATCCGGGATGAATTTGTAAAAAGTCGAGGTACCCGTAAATGCATCTATCAACACAGGAAATGCCAGTACACAACTTGCAAATTGGCATGTATGTGTCCCGTTTAGATGTACCTTGGGTGCAAACACCTTTCCCTATTCAGGGCTTTCATATATCTAAACAAGAACAACTCGATCAATTATCCTTATATTGCTCTAAAGTCTATATCGACCGTTTTCTTAGTAATGTTGAAGTCAAATCAAAATTAAGTTTAAGCCCCAAAAAAGAAGCTAAAAAAGATAAATACGACGCTAGAACCAAACGTTTAATGAGCGAAAAAGCTCGATTTAAACCTGCTGTAGAAAATTATATCGCCTCCAGTAAAATGAGAAAAGAGGTAAAAAAGGCCTCTCAACTGTATAATCAGGTCAGTGGAAAAATGTCGGTTATTCTTCGAGATATGATGCAAAATGGTTATATTAACATCTCAGAAGTTCGTACAGCGTCATCTGAAATGGTTAAAAGTGTCTTACGTAATCCTGATGCTCTTGCTTGGTTGTGTCGAATTAATGAAGAACATCAAGTCTTACATGAGCAAGCGGTACGTTCAGCAATTTGGGGAATCATTTTTGCCCGTCATCTTGGGCTTTCAAGACATGACTTACGTGATTTAGGCACCGCTTTGTTGTTAGCGCCAATCGGTAAATCAAAACTTCCAAGAGAATTATTATTTGGACAGTTAACCTCAGAAGAAAATGATTTGTACCAAGCTCATATTTCTCTAACATTAGAAGAAACCGAAAAAATGTTCTCTTCTAGTCACCAAGTTAATTATATTCTTTCAAGTTACTGCGAGAAAAACAACGGCTCTGGTTACCCAAGAAACCTCGTTGGCAATCGCATACCATTTTTAGCTCGACTTGCAGGGTTAGCTCAATATTATGAAGAATTAATCAACCCGCTACCAGGTAAAGAGCCATTAACCCCCGTTGAGGCCGTTTCTAACTTATACAATGAACGAGGAAATTTGTTTCAAATCGAATTAATTGAATCATTTATTCAAGCAATTGGTATATACCCAACAGGCAGTCTTGTTAAATTGACTAATAGCTCAATTGGCATTGTTATGGAACAACCTGATAACTCTCGCCTTAGACCTCGAGTTGTTATCATAAAAGATGGTATGAATGTGACGCTAGAAAAACCACAAGTGATTAAATTATCTGAAAACCCAACCGATCGATTTGGCATGCCATTACAAATTGAAAAAAGCCTTAAAAGCACGAGTATTGATATCAACTCAGCTCAATTACATGATCAACTGTTCGCAAAAAATAACTGGTTTTCTTTCTTACAAGCTTAAAACAAATATATGACAAAGCTTATCATTGATAAGCTTCTTATTTTCCCCATTCAGCTTAATGTTTACCTGTTTTAAGCAACTTAACAAAATTACAAGGTGAAAAGCCACCCGTTAATTGCTCTTTAATAATTTTAGTCCACGCTGTTTTACATGCCCCTGTAGATCCCGGCAAACAAAATATAACACTATTATTCGACAAACCTGCAATTGCACGACTCTGAATGGTAGAGCTTCCAATTTCATCATAAGAAACAGCTCGAAACAGCTCTCCAAACCCTGGCATCAGTTTGTCCAGCAAAGGTTCGACCGCTTCAGGTGTAGAATCTCGTCCATAAAAGCCTGTTCCCCCTGTTATAATAATTGCATGAATAGTCGAATCAGCAATCCATTGCGATAATACGGCGCGAATTTGGTATATATCATCTTTAACAATCTCTCTAGTTGCTAATTGATGCCCTGCCGATATAATTTCAGAAATAAGATAAGCTCCAGACTTATCTGTTTGTTCATTTCTGGTGTCTGACACGGTTAAAACTGAAATATTCAATTGAGCCATTCTAAAACCTGTATTATTTATTGATAAGCAATTGATTGTATCAATTGTTGATTCTTATGGGCAGACTAATACCTAAAATATTGATTTAAATCATTTCTAATAGCTCATATTAAATCAAGCTTACAGACAACAATTGTTACCAACAATACTAGCTTTACAGCAAAACTTTTTCAGGTATACTTGCGCGCACTTAGACCTTGAAAAAATATCACTCTTATCCTTAGTATTTATAAGAGTTATCTATAAGTGTTCTATACTGCTATTAAACAAATTGATCCTATTCAAATATTGGTTAACGTCCTTAATAAAGGCTATTAATTTATATTGATATCATTTACTTTCGAGGAATTTTCATCGATGCAAGCTTTATTAACCATTGCCGTACGTGCCGCACGAAAAGCAGGTGACTTTGTAATACGCGAAGCAAATCACATCACTTCCGTTGAGAGTAAATCGGAACATGATTATGTCACTAATGTAGATAAAGCGGCAGAGCGACTCATTATAGAGACTATTTCTAATGCTTATCCTGAACACAGTTTTCTTGGTGAAGAATCGGGTGAAATGGGACAAAATGATTATCAATGGATTATTGACCCTATCGATGGCACTACAAACTACATTCGCAAAATTCCACATTGGGCAATATCAATAGCCTGTCGACACAATGGTAGAACACAAGTTGGTGTTGTTTATGATCCAATTAAAGAAGAACTGTTTACTGCAGTAAAAGGACGAGGCGCGCAATTTGATAACAAAAAGATGCGTGTCAGCCGCACTAAAGGCTTAGAACATAGCCTAATTGCCACAGGATTTCCTTTTAGAAATGCAGAAAAACTTGAAGAATACATTCAAACCTTTGCAAAGCTGTTTCCTCATTGTTCAGACATGCGACGCGCCGGATCTGCAGCACTCGATTTAGCCTACGTTGCAGCCGGTCGATACGATGGTTTTTGGGAATACGGTTTAAGCCCGTGGGATACTGCTGCAGGTGTTTTACTGGTTGAAGAATCTGGAGGCATGGTGGCTGACATGAAAGGTGATCCAAACTACGAAAAACAAGGGTCTATTCTTGCGGCTAATCCTAAAGCGTTTAAATCGATGTTAAAAATTATTAATCAAAAAAGCTAAAATTTTTTATATCAGTTTACAATAACCAAATATTCTTATTAATTGATCATTATTTACTTGACTAAATTACTAGGGTATTAGAAGATCGCACTCCAAGAGAGTAATGATGATTGAGGTTTTTGATGCGATTAACAACTAAAGGTCGATATGCCGTCACTGCGGTACTTGATCTTGCTTTAAATAGTCATGAAAATCCGGTTAATTTAAGTGATATTTCTGACAGACAGGCGATATCACTGTCTTACCTAGAACAATTATTTTCTAAGTTAAGAAAAAACAACATTGTTAAAAGCATTAGAGGTCCTGGCGGCGGTTATATGTTAAATGCCTCAACCGATGAAATTAGTGTTGCTCATATCATTAATGCCGTTAATGAATCCATTGAACTTTCACGCTGTGACGGTCGAGCTAACTGCCTTGATGGCAAACAATGTTTAACTCATAACTTATGGGTCGATTTAAGTCATCGAATTAATGACTTTCTTGATAATATTAGTATTGGTGAGCTCATCAAACAAAATCAAGATCAAGTCCATAACAAACAAGCCAATTTAGCCGATGCCATTGTCCTTACTAGAAACTAAAATGCCAATAAATAAAACACTGTTTATCTCAAAGATACAATTAATAACAGAGATACCATTTATACCAGAGATGCTGTCATGACCGATGTAATTGATTCCTATGTAAAATCAGAATATGAAGCAGGTTTTGTCACCGATGTTGAGTCTGAAACAATTGCACCAGGTCTTAATGAAGATGTCATACGATTTATCTCTAACAAAAAAAATGAACCTCAATGGTTGCTCGACTGGCGCTTAGATGCCTTCAAAATTTGGCAAGATATGCAAGAACCTGAATGGGCGCACCTTAACTATCCAAAAATCAACTTAGATGAAATATCTTTTTATTCTGCACCAAAAAGCATGGATGATGCCCCTAAAAGTTTAGATGAAGTAGATCCAGAACTAATTGCTACTTACAACAAACTTGGCATACCACTACACGAACAAGAAGTACTTGCTGGTGTTGCTGTTGATATTGTTTTTGACTCGGTATCCATTGTCACAACTTTTAAAGAAAAACTCTCTGAAGCCGGGGTGATTTTTTGCCCGATATCAGAAGCAGTACATAAATATCCCGACTTAATCAAAAAGTATTTAGGTTCTGTCGTTCCTCAAAAAGATAATTATTTTTCTGCACTCAACTGCGCTGTTTTTAGTGATGGTTCATTTGTTTATATTCCCAAAGGTGTCCGCTGCCCCATGGAATTGTCGACTTACTTTAGAATTAATGAAGCAAACACAGGACAATTTGAAAGAACATTAATTATCGCTGATGAAGGCAGTCACGTGAGTTATTTAGAAGGTTGTACTGCACCAATGCGCGATGAAAATCAACTGCATGCCGCAGTCGTAGAACTTATTTGCTTAGATGATGCAGAAATTAAATATTCTACAGTTCAAAATTGGTACCCTGGCGATGAAAATGGCGTAGGTGGCATTTACAATTTTGTCACCAAGCGTGGTGTTTGTCACAAAAATGCTAAAATTTCTTGGACACAGGTAGAAACAGGATCGGCCATCACCTGGAAATACCCTTCTGTTATTTTACGTGGTGATAATAGTATTGGCGAATTTTATTCCGTGGCATTAACACGAAATTTTCAACAAGCCGATACTGGAACAAAAATGATCCACCTTGGAAAAAATACTAAATCAACCATAATTTCAAAAGGAATTTCTGCTGGAAAAAGTTCTAATGCTTATCGGGGTTTAGTCCGAATGAGTCCTAGAGCAGATGGCGCTAGAAATTTTACTCAATGTGATTCATTACTAATTGGCGATCAATGTGCCGCGCACACTTTCCCTTATATTGAAAGTAAACATCCGAATGCCATTATTGAACATGAAGCTACAACCTCAAAAATAAGTGATGATCAATTGTTTTTATGCCTACAACGCGGCATAGAAGCCGAAAAAGCCGTATCTATGATAGTCAATGGTTTTTGTAAAGAAGTTTTCAAAGAATTACCCATGGAGTTTGCTGTTGAAGCAGGGAAATTATTAGAAGTAAGTCTTGAAGGTTCGGTTGGTTAAGTGATTAACTTAATAAACCAATATACGCTAAAAAACCACATTAAAACGGCTCCGTAAATACGATTTAAAATAAAGATAGAGAATTAATAAACTATGTTAAGCATTAATAATTTACAAGCAAAAGTTGAAGATAAAGATATTCTTAAAGGGCTTTCTCTCAACATAAAACCCGGTGAAGTACATGCCATTATGGGGCCAAACGGTTCAGGAAAAAGTACTTTTGGTTATGTTCTTTCTGGACGAGATGGCTATGAAGTAACTGGCGGAACGGCAACCTTAAATGGCGAAAATATTTTAGAGCTCGATGCGGATGAAAGAGCTAAAAAAGGCTTGTTTTTAGCCTTTCAATACCCTGTAGAAATTCCTGGTGTTAGCAACATGGAATTTTTAAAAGCAAGCGTTGATAGTGTTAGAGAATATCAAGGGAAAGAAGCATTGGATACAGTTACCTTTATGAAACTTGCTAGAGAAAAATGTAAAGCCGTTAATTTAGATCCTGCATTTTTAAAACGAGGTGTTAACGAAGGCTTTTCAGGTGGTGAAAAAAAACGCAATGAAATTATGCAAATGATGATGTTAGAACCCACTTTATGTATCCTGGATGAAACTGATTCTGGTTTAGATATTGATGCATTGCAAGTTGTGGCTGATGGCGTAAATGCTTGTAGAGATGCCAATCGTTCTTTTATTATTGTAACTCATTACCAACGCTTACTTGACTATATTGTTCCAGATAAAGTACATGTTCTATCGGAAGGTAAAATTGTTAAATCTGGAGGCAAAGAACTTGCCTTAGAATTAGAAGAAAAAGGTTACAGTTGGATTGAAAAGGGTTAACTCGATATGAATTTAACTTTTAATCCCGATTCAATGAAGACTTTAGAGTCTAATATTGCCGAATACATTAATAGTAGAAATACAAACACTTCGTGGCTAAATGAATTACAACTCAACGAGTTATCACAATTTTTACAACAGCCATTGCCATCAAGAAAAATTGAACATTGGAAATATAATGATTTATCTTTCCTTCAACAGGCTAATTTTAGTGTCGTAGCTGAATCAATTGACTCTGAGCATCAAAACACCGTTACTCGGTTAAAATCAGAACTTAATTTAACCGACGCTATTTTTTGTGTTTTTGTTAATGGAAACTATTCCCAAAAATTATCTAACAATATTTCAAATGATGAGATTTCATTCTGCGAATTTTCTGACGCTAACCAACAACAATCTAAAATAATGGCTGAATCAATTAATTCAACCCGCCAAAATAAAAATTTATTCATTCAATTAAATAATGCCTTATCATCAGATGGTTTATTGATTGAGATTGCTAACAATAAAAAAATTGAAAACCCTATTATTTTGTTACAAATTAGTGATTTAAAAAATAAAGATCTTATTTCTACTAATCAAATTATTGTTAACTGTAATAAAAAAAGCGAAAGTCAAATTCTAGAAATAATGATTAATGCTGACAGCGTTGAAAAAGATAAAGACTCTAAAAGCCTAGCCTTACAACAAACAATTATTAATCTACAAGATAACAGTCAATGTCATCACTATCGCTTAAATAACGAAAATCAGAGTCAGCAACAAATTAGCCGAACCGTCGCTCGTTTACAAAAACACGCAAGGTTAAGTAGCTTTTATTATTCTCATGGAAGCAAACTGAATAGAACGGACATTGATGTTTATCATCAAGGTCAGCAATCAGAATCTAACTTAACAGGTATATATTTGCCATCAAACGAAAACTGTATTGATTATCACACTAACCTTGAACATCAAGTTGCCCACTGTGACAGCAGAGAAATTTTTAGAGGCATTATTGCAGATAAAGCCAAAGCCACCTTTGCCGGAAAAATTCATATTTTTAGAAATGCACAAAAATCAGATGCTCAATTAAGTAATAAAAATTTATTATTGACTAATCAGGCTGAAATTAATACTAAACCAGAACTAGAAATATATGCTGATGATGTTGTTTGTGCTCATGGAGCAACCGTTGCAAAAATTGATAATAAAGCCGTTTATTATTTGCAAACTCGTGGCATTAATAAAACTCGAGCTAAAAAAATGTTAAGTGTCGGTTTCATTAATGAGCTTTTAGATAAAATTAAAAATGATTCAATCAAAAAATTTGTGCAGCAACAGGTACAATCTTCTTTGTCTGATGTTTAAATAACTATCGATAGAAATATAAAATGACAACAGCTAAAAACAATTCATCAGATAACTGTTCATTAAATAACGATCCGTTAGGATTTAATGTTGAAAAAATTCGATTAGACTTCCCTATTTTAGCTCGTGCGGTTAATAATCATTCATTGGTTTATTTTGATAATGGTGCAACAGCACAAAAACCCAATACGGTTATCAATTCGATTAGTCACTATTATAAAACGATTAACTCCAATGTTCATCGCGGCGCTCATTATTTAAGTGATAAAGCAACCGAAGAATTTGAAAATGCTCGTACAACTATTCAAGACTTTATTAACGCCGCAAGCAGAGAAGAAATCATTTGGACACGTGGTACAACTGAATCAATTAATTTAGTTGCCCAAACCTGGGGAAGAGAAAATATAGCTAAGGGTGATGAAATAATTATTTCCACCTTAGAACACCATTCCAACATTGTACCTTGGCAATTATTATGTAAACAAAGTGGCGCTCAGTTAAAAGTCATCAAAATTAAAGATAATGGTGAATTAGATTTTCAACATTTTAAATCTTTAATCAATGACAAAACGAAACTAGTGGCTATAGGACATGTATCTAACGCTTTAGGGGTTATTAATCCAATAAAAGAAATTATTGAACTGGCTCACGCCGCAGGTGCTTTAGTTTTGATTGATGGCGCTCAAGCGGTTCCACATATGATTATTGATGTTCAAGCACTTGATTGCGATTTTTATGCCTTCTCAGGTCATAAAATGTTTGGACCAATGGGCATTGGAGTATTGTACGGAAAAGCTGATTTATTAAATGCAATGCCACCTTGGCAAGCTGGTGGTGAAATGATTGAAACCGTTTCATTTGAAAAAGAAACCACATTCAACCAATTACCTTACAAATTCGAAGCTGGAACACCTAATGTTTCTGGCGCTATCGGAATGGCAAACGCAGCAAATTATCTGAACAATTTAGACCGACAATTGGTACACCAGTATGAAAACTTTTTGCTCGATTATGCCACCGCAGCTCTCTCTAAAATTAAAGGGTTAAAAATAGAAGGTTTTGATTGTAATAAAGCCTCAGTCATTAGTTTTAATATTGCGGGTTGTCATTCTCAAGACTTAGGCATGATGCTTGACCAACAAGGTATTGCAGTAAGAACTGGGCACCATTGTGTAATGCCTTTAATGAATGCACTCAATTTAAGTGGCACTGTCCGTGTTTCACTTTGTTTTTATAATACCACCGCAGAAATAGACCGATTGTACCAAGCCATTGAAAAAGCAAAAAGTCTATTGCTTTAGATCAGAGATCTCCTATGAACGTAGAAACTTATAATCCATCAACAGAATTACCCGTTAGCTTTAGCTCTCGAGCAATAAAACATTTAACCAAACAAGTTTTAAAAAATTCAGCCAAAGGTATTATATTTAATGTTCGTGAAGCAGGTTGCTCAGGATTTAAATATTTATTGGAGCTGGCATTTGAAATAGAAAAAGAGACTCTTTTTTTTACATTAAGTGATTCACTTACTCTGTATGTTAAACCTGAAATAATGGCTCTTATTAGAGGCACACAAGTTGATTATATTTTAGAAGGTGTCAACCATCGGCTAGACTTTAAAAACCCTAATGCAACAGCCAGTTGTGGTTGTGGTGAAAGCTTTAGCGTGGAGGTTCAATCATGAGTTCAGTCAATGATCGTAAAATGGTTGTGGCATTACAAGACTGCCCTGCTCGCCTGGTTCCTGCAGGCACAAAAATCATCATCCCTAAAGATACCTTTGTAACCATCACTCAAGATTTAGGTGGAAATTACACCGTCGCAGTTAATGGAAATATGGCTAGAGTCGATGGTACAGATGCCGCCTCACTTGGCTTAAAAGCTGAACGTTTGTTTTTTCACAAACCTAGTGATGATCAAATCTCTGAAGAACAAGTATGGGATGCTCTTAGAAGCATTTACGATCCTGAGATCCCAGTTAATTTAGTTGATCTCGGACTAATTTATGACACTAAAATTAACCAAAAAGATAAAACCGTTGATATAACAATGACCTTAACCGCTGCAGGTTGCGGCATGGGCCCAGTATTAGTTAGCGATGTAAAATACCGTACAGAAAAAGTACCTAATGTTGAATTAGTCAACGTTGAATTAGTATTTGAGCCACCGTGGAGTCGAGAAATGATGAGCGATGAGGCAAAACTTGAAACCGGGATGTTTTTTTAAATGACAACGAGTAATGATATTGTAGAAACACTCAGTTTTTTTGATAGTTGGGAAGATAGATACCGGTATATGATTGAACTCGGAAAAGAGATCCCGAGTATGCCTGTTCAATTAAAAACTTCCGATAAAATTATTCCCGGCTGCCAAAGTCAAGTTTGGATTAATTATGAAGTAAAAAATAATTCAGAAAACAACCAGCAACAATTTTATTTTCAAGTTGACAGTGACGCATTAATTGTAAAAGGATTACTGGCGATTGTTATGGCGGCTTACAATCATAAAACTGCCGATGAAATTTTAGCTTTTGATATTGAAGAATACTTTAAACAACTCGACTTAATAAAACATTTAAGTCCAACCAGAGGTAACGGTTTAAAAGCAATGGTAGAAAAAATAAAATCTATCGCTAAAAGTTGAAAACCCCGCTTTAAACTATCCTACAATAAATAATTCTAATTCGAATCACTATGCTTCTTTAGCAAGTGTTTTATCCAGTGGTTTTATTAATAACAACATCACAGGTAATAGAGTTAGGTTTGCAAGTAACGCTACAAACATTGCTAAACTGGTAAACACCCCAAAATATATTGATGGCATAAAGTTTGATAATACCAGTACCGAAAAACCTGCAATAATGGTAATCGAAGTAAAATACATTGCTCTAGCAATGGTATCGTGACAAGCATACATTGCCTTAGTGTAATCTTTTAAGTTTCTATACTCGGCTTTAAAACGATGGATATAATGAATGGTATTGTCGACAGCAATACCAATACTAATAGCGGCAATAGTAATGGTCATCATGTCTAATGGAATTCCAGACCACCCCATTAAACCAAGAACAAATAAAGCTCCTATCAAATTAGGGAACATACCAATAACCGCTAATTTCCATGATTTAAACAATACGATAAACATTAATAGAATAATTCCAAAAACAAATCCAAGCGTTAAAATTTGTGACTTAAATAAACTTTCCAACATATTATTATACAAAATCAACATGCCAGTGAAATGAAAATGTTCTCTTGATATTTTAACTTCTTCAACAAAATATTGTGTAATATCGGCTAATAATTTATTACGATTTAATTCAGGCGCACTTTCCTTTACTCTAATTAAAAATCGAATTTCGTCATTTTTTTCATCGTAAAAAGGTGCTATCACTTGCTCTTTTAAATCTTGTGGAATTTTCTTTTCTAATAACGACAATTGAAATCCATCCAATGGTTTATTACCATTAATTTGCTCAATGATTTGCATGCCTGCCGACAAAGATAAAACTTTTCCTGTGACATTAAGACTTGATAAATAGTTTTGAATTTTATGTAATTTACTGATCCCAAATGAAGTCATCCATAAACGAGGACGTTCTTTTTTGTTTTCTGTTTCATTAGTTTGTTGAGAAACCGTTGACTCTGTATTCGATTCTTCAAAAACATCTTCCTCAAAATCTTCATCGTCCTCAAATTCATCGTCTTCGGAACTCAATTCTATAAATGCAAAATCAGCTTCGATAGCACCTCGATCAATGATTATTTCTAACGGCGTTGTTCCTCCCAACTCAGTATCAATAACTTTCATACCTTGATAGATTTCTGTGTCAGATTTAAAATAGTCAATAAAACGATTATCAACCGATAAATAACCAATTCCCCAAGCGCTAATAAGACTAACGATGATTGCTGTAGAAGCAACTTGCCACCGCCAACGGTCGCTGATTAACGCGAGCATGTTTGTAAAAGCAAAAAAAGCACCTTCTTTACGCTCATCAATAGAGCTCTTTTTACGCAATAACATCAATAATGGAAAAAAGGTAAACGCAATAACAAAAGCTAAGCTAACCCCCATAATCATCATCTTACCAAAATCAATAACAGGTCTAATGTCACTCACCATCAGTGATCCAAACGCAACAATGGTAGTCAGAGAGGTATAAGCACATGGTGTAAACATCGAAGAAACTGTTTTCAATACTTTGCAATTATAACTTAAGCCCTCAAAATCTCGTTCAATTTGCCTAAATCGAACAATAAGATGGATCATTAAAGACATGGTTATAATTAATAGCAATGCAACAAAATTTGAAGATATAACAGTAACAGGCCAATCTAACCACCCCAATACACCAATGGCAGTAACGGCGGTTATAATACAGCAACCTAAAGTGATCATGATCCATCTTAAACGTCTAAAAATAAACGCTTGAATCAAAATTAAAATAACAAAAACACCAATGCCAAAAATCAGTAGGTCGCTTTTAACATAATCAACCATGTCATGTGCAATCATGGGTATGCCGCCAATATAGATCTTTGCAATATCTTTATAGTCTTTTTTCAACGCTCTAATCGCATTAATCACATTAGCATTTCTAATAGACACTTCATCGGCTAGCAACCTTAATTCACTCCTTAGGTTCAACATCGACGCTTTTTCATAGGGAGTTATTTTTTGGTTTTTAGTTTTCCATTGAAGTTTTCTAAGTTCATTGTTCAATTTAAAATAATTTTTATTGCCCTTTAAATTAGCTTGAAGCGCTGTGGTTTTAGCATTTTCACTGATCAACAAATTGACATAAAGAGGAATACCCAAAATATCTTTTTTAGCTTTTTCTAATTGATCGGTTTTATCTTTTATAAAATAAATATCATTTTCAATGTTACCTAAACTAACGGTTTCAGGATCAAAAATAGGTGCATCAATTAATGAAATAACGGTTTCAACTTCAGGTAATGCATCAATTCGAGATCTTAACTCTATCAAGTGAGCAATCGATTCTTTAGAAAATAAGTCGGCTTTGGGTGTAAAGGTAATAAATAAATAATCATCAGTACCGTACTTCTTTTTTACTTTACGGTAAAATTCTAATGATTGATCATTTTCTAAAACCAATGAATCTGCTGATGCGTCCATTCTAAAATCACTGCCATGTGAAGCAACAATCACAATAACAGCCATTACAGTCACAAAAGAAACAACAGTATGACGAATAATAAAATTACGGTATAAACGTTTTAGCCAGCTTGGCATAGTTTTTCCTTTCTAAATAATTGTTAGTAACAACAGATTTTCTAAACATAAATCGGCCACAAATTATATCACTAGCTCCAATTAAGAACAGTATATTTTGTCGAGATAAGTCACAAACCAAGAATTCAAACATTGAATTGGCATCGTCAATCTAACTCTAATCATCGCGCAAAAGAAATATCAAAGAGATTCTAATATTATGGGAACGTATCTCACTAAAAAGAGAGTAATTAACCCACAGAAATCATCGTTTATCGCTAACATATGCTACAATTTGAATTAATCATTAAAAGCGAAAAAACTTGATCTAAATCAAGGAACTCAATAGGCAAACTCATTTAGAATTCGCGCCTTTGATTTTTCTTGATAAATCATCTCAATAAAACAATTGAATGGAAATAAGTATGTCTGAAGCTCAAACTTTGACCTATAACTATAAAGTTATTAAGCAATTTTCAATAATGACCATCGTTTGGGGCATTGTTGGAATGTTAGTTGGTGTCATTATAGCCGCACAACTATTTTTTCCAGACCTGACTTATGGCATTGAATACCTTACTTTTGGTCGTCTTCGCCCACTTCATACTAATGCAGTTATTTTTGCCTTTGGTGGATCTGCACTAATGGGAACCTCTCTTTATGTGGTACAACGAACTTGCCAAGCTAGGTTGCTAAGTGACGCCCTAGCGGCTTTTGTGTTTTGGGGCTGGCAGTTAGTCATTGTATTAGCAGCAATCAGCTTACCCATGGGATTCACCAGCAGTAAAGAATACGCTGAACTTGAATGGCCTATTGATATATTAATTGCTGTTGTTTGGGTCGCTTACGCTATTTTGTTCTTTGGTACCATTGTCAAACGAAAAACCTCACATATTTATGTTGCTAACTGGTTTTATGGTGCATTTATCTTAACCGTTGCCGTACTACACATTGTTAATAGCGCCGCAATTCCAGTCACTTTAACCAAATCTTATTCCGCTTATGGTGGCGCGATTGATGCCATGGTGCAATGGTGGTACGGACATAATGCGGTAGGTTTCTTTTTGACTGCTGGATTTTTAGGCATGATGTATTATTTTATCCCTAAACAAGCCGAAAGACCTGTATATAGTTACCGACTATCCATAGTTCATTTTTGGGCACTCATAGCCACTTACATGTGGGCTGGCCCTCATCACTTGCATTACACCGCGCTTCCTGACTGGACTCAATCGTTAGGCATGGTGTTCTCATTAATTCTATTAGCACCTTCTTGGGGCGGAATGATTAACGGAATTATGACCTTATCAGGTGCATGGCATAAATTACGAACCGACCCAATTTTAAAATTCTTAATCGTTTCACTTTCCTTTTACGGCATGTCGACTTTTGAAGGCCCGATGATGGCAATTAAAACAGTTAACGCTCTTTCCCATTATACCGACTGGACCATTGGCCACGTTCATTCAGGGGCTTTAGGTTGGGTTGCCTTTGTTACCATTGGCGCGATGTATTACCTTATTCCCAAACTTTGGGGACGTAAAGAAATGATCAGTACACCATTAATTAATCTTCATTTTTGGATTTCAACCATTGGCGTGGTTTTGTATATTTCAGCAATGTGGATTTCAGGTGTTATGCAAGGCATGATGTGGAGAGCAATAAATGAAGACGGAACCCTCACTTATAGTTTTATAGAATCAGTAGAACAAACCTACCCATTTTATGCGATACGCTTAGTTGGTGGCATCTTATTTTTGTCGGGTATGTTAATTATGGCTTATAACGTTTACAAAACACTGCAAGCTGGCCCCGACAACGCTAATAACGCAAACAATTCATAGGACAATATTATGCAACATGAAAAATTAGAAAAAAATATTGGCCTTATGGGCTTATTAATTGTCATTGTGATTAGCTTTGGCGGATTAGCCGAAATTGTCCCTTTATTTTTTATTGATGACACCACTCAACCAATTAAAGGAATGAAACCCCACGATGCACTTGCACTAGAAGGGCGAGATATTTACATTCGTGAAGGTTGTAACAATTGCCATTCTCAAATGATTAGGCCATTTCGCTCTGAGACTGAACGTTACGGACATTACTCAGTTGCTGGTGAACATGTTTGGGAACATCCGTTCCTTTGGGGCTCTAAGCGAACAGGACCTGATTTAGCAAGAGTTGGTGGTCGTTACAGCGATGACTGGCACAGAGTTCACTTGCTCAATCCAAGAGATGTCGTTCCCCAATCTAACATGCCCGCTTTTACTTGGTTAGAACATGCCATGGTAGATAGCGATTTAACAGCCAGAAAAATGGCCGCTCTAAAGATAGTAGGTGTTCCTTATACAGAACAAGATATGGCTCAAGCCAAATCGTTAGTCGAAGGAAAAACCGAATTAGATGCGGTAGTTCATTATTTACAATCTTTGGGCTTAATTTTAAAAGACAAACGTTAATCCACTTTAAAAAGCATTAAAAATAACTAACGAGTTATGGATAAATAATGGACCTTACATTAATTAGAATTATAGAAACCGTCTCTCTTTTTGTGTTGTTTTTGGTATTGATTTATTTATTGTATAAAAAACGCGATAAAAAGATATACCAAGATGCTGCAAACCTCCCCTTTGTAGGGGATGAAACCTCAAATATAATTGAAAGTAATACGACAGAAGGTAAACAACCATGAGTGAATTTTGGAACTGGTGGATTATAGTCATCACCGTAGTCAACATTGCAGGATGTTGGATATTATTAATTATCACTAGAAAAATGAAAGGCTCTGATTCCGAAGACGAAACCACAGGCCATGTTTACGACGGCATTCAAGAATATAATAATCCACTACCAAAGTGGTGGTTAAATATGTTTTATATCTGCTTAGTTTTTTCTGTCGGTTATTTAATTCTTTATCCGGGCATGGGAAGTTTTAAAGGTACTTTAGGCTGGACTCAGCAAGGCCAACATGCCGAAGAAGTTGAAGATGCCAAAAAGCATTATGCACCGTTATTTGAAAAATATGCCGCAACACCAATTGTAGAACTAATCAAAATAAAGCAAGCCACAGAAATGGGTAAGCGAATTTTTGTTAATACCTGTTTTGGTTGCCATGGCAGTGATGCAAGAGGTAACCCAGGCTACCCCGATTTAACCGATACTGACTGGTTATATGGCGGTTCTGCAGAAGCAATTAAACAAAGTATTACCCATGGAAGAAGCGGCTTTATGCCATCATTTGGACAATCTTTAAAAGCTGAAGAAGTTGATGGACTGGTTCAATATGTCGGACAATTATCAGGGCATAGTGTCAATGAGAAAAAAGCATTAATCGGTCAAACCATTTTTAATCAACAATGTTTTGCTTGTCATGGTAATAACGCAAAAGGTAACCAAGCAATGGGCGCACCAAATTTAACTGACAATGTTTGGTTATACGGCGGCTCAGCCGTTTCAATTGCTAAAACTATTCGTCAAGGGCGTAACGGAAAAATGCCAGCTCATGCAGATCAACTCAGTAAAGAAAAAATTCACTTAGTGACTGCATACGTTTATAGTTTGTCGAACCAATAGAGTTTATCCTCATCAACGGAAGGGGATCTCCCCTCCCGTATTAAAGATCGCTATTTTATGCTCCAACTGAGAAAGATAAATGTCCTCTAATGAGACGCAAAAAATTCAAATTAAAGATCTCTATGCTTCTGCAGAAAAGATTTATCCGCGGCAAGTTTATGGCTTATTTGCTAAACTACGAATTTTAGGCGTTTTATTATTATTAGGTTGTTATTACATTACACCTTGGTTAAGTTGGAACGAACAACAAGCGGTACTTTTTGATTTACCGGCTAGACAATTTCGGTACTTCGCTGTCACCTTCTGGCCTCAAGATTTTATTTATCTCACCCTCTTATTAATTATTGCCGCTGTTGGTTTATTTTTATTCACCACCATTGCAGGTCGATTATGGTGTGGCTATGCCTGCCCGCAAACAGTTTGGACAGAAACCTTTTTATGGATTGAAGAATTAGTTGAAGGTAATCGAAATAAACGAATCAAATTAGACAAAGGCCCATGGAATTTTAATAAAATCACTCGTAAAAGCATTAAACAATTTTTATGGATCAGCTTTTCACTTTTTACAGGTTATACCTTTGTAGGTTATTTTTCACCGATTAAAGATTTAGCCATTGGCTTAAGTCAATTAAGCTTAACGCCATGGGAATGGTTTTGGATAGGACTCTATTCGTTAGCCACTTATGGCAACGCTGGCTGGTTAAGAGAGCAAGTTTGTTTACACATGTGTCCCTATGCAAGATTTCAAAGTTCCATGTTCGATAAAGATACATTAATTATTTCTTACGATAAAAATCGAGGTGAAAAAAGAGGTAAACGAAAAAAAAACTCAGATTATCAGTCAAACGGACTAGGTGATTGCATTGATTGTAATCAATGTGTTCACGTATGCCCTACAGGAATTGATATTCGAGATGGCTTGCAATATGAATGTATTGCTTGTGCAGCCTGCATTGACGTGTGTGACAATGTAATGGATAAAATGGGCTATCAGTCCGGACTAATCAAATACACCACAGAAGTCGAAGAGCAGTCAAATGGAAAAATAAAAACGCATTTGTTTCGACCTAGAACAATTTATTACACAACTATTTTTATTGCAATCTTATCCGTCTTTTTTTATAGCATTGGAAACCGAGTACCTTTAGATATTAACGTGCTTCGAGATCGAAATAATTTATTTGTTGAAACATTTTCAGGAGATATTGAAAACACCTATCGTTTAAAAATACTTAACATGTCACAAAAAAAACAAAACTATCAATTAAACATTTCAGGCTTCAAAACCATCATACTTGAAGGTCAAAAACGATTTGAAATAGAGTCAGGTGAAGTGTTAATGTTACCCATTAGAATTAAAATCCCACGCGAACAATTGAAAAAAAGATCCAACGACATTTATTTTTCGATTCATTCACTCGATGATAAAAATGACAAAGCATCTTCAACCGCAAAATTTTTAGGCCCTAAAATATGATGAGTCAACACTTAAACGACATTGATAGCGAACCTTGGTACAAACAAGGCTGGCCGTGGGCACTAATTGCAATCCCTTTTTTAACAGTTATTGCAGGTGTTATAACAATAATGATTGCTTACGATACCGATGATAGTTTAGTAAAAGATAATTATTATAAAGAAGGCTTGGCACTTAATAATAATTTTAAACGATTGGATGTTGCAAAAAATAACAATATGTTGGCTAGCCTTCACATTGATTTAAATGCCAACCTAGCGCGCTTAGAAATACAAAGTGATGCTGAATTAAAAGAAACGATTACCGTGATGTTATATCATCCTACTTTAGGAAAAATGGATCGAGTTTTAAAGTTCATTCACCTTTCTGGAAATGAGTATATTTCTGAATTTAAAGATCTTGAATCATCTCTATGGCATTTAAGTATTGAAGACGATACTAAAAATTGGTTGTTAAAATCACGCTGGCAATATCCAGAAAAAACATCCCTTACGATTAATGCTAAAAAATAGTAATTTTCAATTTAAATAATTAACTTCTATTATTAGTCTCGCTATCAAATGACAAAAAAATGTTTTCATTGCGATCTACAAATAGCTGAAAAAATAAACTTCAGTTGTATTATCTTTGAGCAAACTCGATATTTTTGTTGTGCTGGTTGTTTAGCAATAGCAGAAACATTAAATGAAAATGGCTTAACGGATTTTTATCGATTTAGAGAAAAATCAAGCTCTAAACCCGAACAATTAATCCCCAAAGAAATACAAGAATTACAAGCTTTAGATAATCAATCCATACTCAAAACAATCAGTACTGAAAACAACCACTTTAGAACAATAGAATTGGGTATAGAAGGTATAACCTGCGCTGCTTGCGGTTGGTTAATAGAAAAACAATTATCTAAAATTGAACCTGTCAACTCCATTCAAGTTAATGTCTCTACTCAACGCGCATCGTTAGTATGGAATAAAGATTTTCCTCTCAGTAAAATATTAATAGAACTCAACAACCTTGGTTACCGCGCATACCCATTTAGTGAAAATGAAAGAGAAAAGTCAAACCAAACAATCAATCGTTCCTACATAAAACGCTTAGTTGTTGCAGGTTTAGCAATGATGCAGGTTATGAGTTACGCTTTAGGAATTTATATTGGAGAATTTCAATATATAGCAAGAGAACATCAAATTTTCCTTTATTGGATTAGTGGCCTCGTGGCGACCCCTGTGGTATTTTATTCCGCAAAACCTTTTTTTATTAGTGCATGGAATAATTTAAAAGCACGCCAACTTGGAATGAACTTACCTATTTCTATCGCAATTTTAACGGCCTACTTTGCCAGTTTTTATTCGTTAATATTTAAACAAAGTACAACGAACAATACCGCTTCCAATATAGAATCGATCTATTTTGATTCTGTTGTCATGTTTACTTTTTTTCTATTAGTTGGACGTTATTTAGAACACCGCGCTCGTTATCAATCAATATTAAAACAACAAAATTTTAGAGAATTAGTTCCACTTAGTGCAACTAAAATAATTGATTATCATTTAAAAGATTTTGACTCTGAAGAAATAGAACTCCATATTTTTAAAGATGCAGAAAAAACCCTTAATTTACCGCTATCTGAGGTAAAAGAAAATGACAAACTCATTATTTATGCTGGAGCAGTGATTCCTGTTGACGGTATTTTATTTTCTAAAAAAGCACAAATCAACGAATCAATTGTGACTGGTGAATACTTACCCATAAGTAAAAACAAAGGGGATAAATTAACCAGCGGTTCAACTAACAATTCTGCAACTTTCATAATGCAAGTCACTAACGACTTTAATCACAGTCGGGTGACACACCTGATACAATTGCAACAAAATGCCGAATTGGTCAAGCCTGATTCAGTAGCGCTAGCCGACAGAATATCTCATTGGTATATTTTTAGCTTGTTATCAATTGTATTAATCAGCATTTTAATTTGGTGGCAGATTGACAGCTCTCAGGTATTACCTATCGCTTTATCAATTTTAGTTGTAAGTTGCCCTTGCGCTTTATCTTTAGCAACACCCGCAACAATTGCGGCCGCCACAGCACAACTTTCTGATATTGGTTTATTCGTTAAAAATAAAAATACACTTCAAAACTTAGCATCCACTAGTGATGTGTTTTTTGATAAAACAGGGACATTAACAACCGGGCATTTAAAATTAGTTGAAACTAAAACTTACTCAACTGAATCAGTCAACAGCTGTTTATCAATAGCCGCTTCGCTTGAGCAAATATCTAACCATCCTATTGCTAACACCATTAAATCTAGTTTTTTATCTCGCCAACAATCAGCAGATAATCTTTTAGCTGACAATTTTTTAACTAACAAGCATTCAACTAACAACGCCATTTTTTCTGTAAAAAATGCTGAAGAAATTATAGGTCAAGGAGTAAAAGGTCGTATTAATCAATGTGATTATTTATTAGGTAATCAGAAATTAACGGCTAACCAGATTGAAAACAAGACTAAACCTGAATCCCATAATAACAATCAATTGATAGAAGTTAAGCTTTACAAAAATTCGATTCATTTAGCGAGTTTTTATTTTCAAGACAAGCTGAAACAACATGCTATTGAAACGGTCAAATCATTACAAAATATTGGTTTGCAGGTTTCATTGATTAGTGGTGATAACAAAAATGCTGTTTCATACATTGCTCAACAAATTGGTATCAAACATTTTAAAGCGAATCATTCACCAGAACAAAAGTTTGAAGCGGTTAAGGATATTCAAAAACAAAACAAAAAAATACTCATGGTTGGCGATGGCTTCAATGATGTAGGCGCTTTAGCTGCAGCAAATTCAAGTATTACCGTTGGCACATCGACTAATATTTCTCAATCGGCAAGTGATGCGGTTTTAATTTCGGCTGATCTTAGGGTGATTTACAAAGCCATTAAGTTAGCACAAAAAAGCCAGCGCATTATTAAACAAAACCTTAGCTGGGCGATTGTTTACAACTTGCTGGCGATCCCTTTTGCAGCCATGGGTTATATACCCGCGTGGCTTGCTGCAATTGGTATGAGTTTAAGTTCTTTAATCGTGGTATTAAATGCGCTTAGACTCCGAAAATAAGGTTTTAAGTTTTAGGTAAAGTAACGCCTGTTTGACCTTGATACTTCCCGCCTCTATCCGCATAAGATGTTTCGCAGACTTCATCAGCCCCAAAAAATAACATTTGAGCCACACCTTCATTCGCATAAATTTTTGCAGGTAACGGCGTAGTATTTGAAAACTCCAAAGTAACATGCCCTTCCCATTCGGGTTCTAATGGTGTGACATTAACAATAATTCCACAACGCGCATAAGTGGATTTACCTAAACACACTGTTAATATATCTCGTGGGATCCGAAAGTACTCAACCGTACGAGCTAAAGCAAAAGAATTGGGAGGAATAATGCAAACATCCGAAGTGATGTTAACGAAACTTTTCTCATCAAAGTTTTTCGGATCAACAACGGCGGAATGAACATTAGTAAATATTTTGAATTCATTAGAACATCTTACATCATAGCCATAACTCGACGTTCCATAAGAGATAATTCGTTCGCCATTTGCTTCTCTAACTTGACCCGCTTCAAAAGGCTCAATCATGCCTTCCTTAGACATACGCCTCATCCAACGATCTGATTTAATACTCATTACAACTCACTATGTTTTACTATTTTAATAGGGTGAAATTTTAACATGAAGGCACTAAAGAAGAAAATCAACAACCACCTTGATATTAAATTTCTATTCACATGACATTAATAGAGATTTAAAATTAGCTTTTAGGTTTCCAACTCGATATTTCGATGGCTTGCGCACCCTTTGAAAAATCTTTAGCTAATGAAGACAAATTAGCCGACAAGTTTCGTGCAATTTTACGATAAGTTTGGCTTATTTCGCTATCAGGATCGTCAGAAACCGATGGTGTACCGGCGTCTAGTTTCTCTCGTATTGATAAACTTAGCGGTAATTGGCCTAATAATGGAATATCATAATCTTCAGATAAAAACTTTCCACCACCTTCACCAAATATCGCTTCTTGATGACCGCATTCACTGCAAATATGTGTCGACATATTTTCAATAACGCCCATAACAGGAATTGAGACCTTCTCAAACATAGTAATCGCTTTTTTCGCATCCGCTAATGCAAGATCTTGAGGTGTTGTTACAATAACCGCTGCCGTTACCGGAATTTTTTGAGCCATGGTTAACTGAATATCACCGGTACCGGGTGGTAAATCAATAATCAAATAATCTAATTCACCCCATTGAGTATCACGCACAATTTGCTGTAACGCAGAAGAAGCCATAGGGCCTCGCCATACCATCGCTTGCTTTTCATCAACCAAAAAACCAATCGACATGGTTTCGATACCGTGAGCTTTAAGTGGCAATATTGTTTTTTTATCTTCAGAATGAGGTTTTGCATTAGCAATTCCCAGCATAATAGGAATACTGGGACCATAAATATCCGCATCTAAAATGCCGACTTTAGCGCCTTCTTTTTGCAGCGCGATAGCAAGGTTCACACTAGTTGTAGATTTACCTACCCCGCCCTTACCACTAGCCACAGCAATAATATTTTTCACTTTATTAATTGGAGCAACACCCGCTTTTGTTTCATAAGCGACTAGATTTTGTTTTACCGTAATTTCAAAAGAACCCTCGGGCCATTCCTGCTCCAATACCATCACTAATTCGTTTTTTAACGATTCAACAATTCCATCACAAGGAAAAGGCAACTGAATTAATACAGTGATCTTGCCTTCATTTATCTGAGATTCTTTAATAAAATCAACTAGTTTAAGGTTTTTTGGAAAGCTTTCAAAAGAAGAAGATTTGATCAGTTCTATCAATGATTGTTGTTCTAACATATTCTCTATTTTAGCTAATTTACAATGCAGGCAGTATACCTTAAAGTGTCAAAAGAATACCTAGCTATTTTGTGGGTCTATTGTTGATTCTGTATCAAACTGTTCATCCGATTGACATGCCTCAAAACAACATATTGCTCTGCTACAATTTGATTTTTTTTTAAATCACAGCCTCATTAAATAACAATCTCGTTAAATAACAACTTCATTAAATATCAACATCATTAAGTTTATTTAAAATATTACCCCAACCCCCTTCATGATCCATACGTGTTTTTTCATCTAAAAACTTAACATGAGACAACGAAATATTAGTTTTATTATCCTCTATTGTAGTGAAGTTTAATGTCACAATACTGTTATCAACTGAACAGTGCGATACCCAACTAAAAACCAATTTATCAGGTCGATTAATTTCTAAATATTTTCCCGTGTGTGGTAAATCATTCTCTCCGGCATGCATAACAATCGTAAAATCACCGCCTTCACGAACATCGTTTACTACGTCAGATTCAGCCATTCCAGGCATTGGCATCATAAATTGTGACAGTATTTTTGGGTTTAACCACGCATCAAATACCTTTTCTATGGGCGCATGAATGGTTTTGTTTATATTTACCGTTAACTCAGTCATTTGGTATATCTCCATTTTTCATTAATTCATCAAGTTTATCTAAACGTAATTCCCAGATCGATTTAAGCTCTTTTAACCAGTTTTCAACAATCGCTACTCGTTGAATATTCGCTTCAATCCAATGCGTTCTGCCAATGGTTTTGCGCGTAACAAGTTTAGATTTTTCTAATACTTTAATATGTTTGGATATAGCATTAAGCGACATATCATAATATTCAGCCAAATCTGTCACCCGACTAGCACCTTGCTGACAAAGCTGTGTCAAAAGTGAACGACGAGTGCTATCACTCATTGCTTTAAGTAATTCAGAAAGATTTTTATCGCTTTTATATTCAACCATAGAGTTGAGTATAATGACAACAACCCAAAAAGTCAACCTATTGGTTGAATATGATTTAATAAGAAACTAGAGAAGGTTGACTTTGACCGAGACAGACACAATCAAAAATGATTGTGCTTATAACTTTGGACGGAAAATAAAATAGAGAACCGATGATACAAGCGCTGAAAATACTCCTAACCAAAACAAATCATCGCCGCTAGTGATATAGGAACTGCGGTAGCGGAATGATCCTCCAAAACCTCCCCATACAGCTAAAGCTAAACCAATAATTATTCCCCAAAAGGCATTTTTTGCTACCAGAGAGCTAAAATTACTCTCCGAGTTTTTATTATCTTTCATAAAAGTATCCTGAATCAATTAATGTTAACGTCCTTTATAACGAAGCAGACTCACAAATATGACTCAATTTTATTGTCTAAGTTTTACATTTTTCTCCAAGATACTTCTAGAGGTTTTCTTTCAGGCGGTAAGGTAGACTCCCAGGCAAGGGTATCTAAATCTAAATGAGCCAAAGCATAAGTCTCACACAAGTTTTTTGCTAAAGAAGACTTACCCGATGCCGAGTTTCCAAAGATTAAAATATTGTTCAACATCTTGGTTGCTCAGGTAATTAAGGCATTTTATCTGTCCATACGGCAAATTCATTACCGCTTGGTTCCGTAAAATGAAAACGACGACCACCAGGAAATGGAAAAATTGGTTTTATAATTATACCATTATTGTTTTTGATTTTTTCTTGAGTTGATTCGAGATCTTTGCTGTAAAACACAATTAATGCGGCGCCATTATCCGTTGAGGATGAGGTATTTGATTTAAAGAATCCACCATTAATACCTTGATTTGAGAATGCTGTATATTCTTGCCCAAAGTCTTGAAACGACCAGCCAAAAACTTTTGTAAAAAACGCTTTTGTTGCAGTTAAATCTGTTGCTGGCAATTCAACGTAATTTATCTTTTCATGATCATTCATGCTTTATTTCCCTTACATGTTTAATGAGTTTAGCTTTACTGACTCGTTTCTCTTTGTAGTATTTCAACATCGATCTTCTTTATTTATTGAAAAACAACCTCACATTCTATTGAGCAATCAGCAGATAAAGAATTACTAATTAAACAGCTTTGCTCGGCTTTATTCAATAATTTAACGGCCCTTTCTTCGTTAGATCCAGCAGCAATGACCAATTTCGCTTTACTGACAATTTTGCTAAATTGAGTCTTTCCATCAATTCGCTCCAGCTTACCTTCAGCAACGCACTCGATAGAAATCCAGTCAAATTTAGACGCTCTAGCGATCGCCCGAAAAGACAAAATAGTACAAGTCGCCACAGAGGAAACAAGCAAATCTTCAGGAGACCAAATATCGCCTGGACCATTAAAACCAATTGGCGGAGCGACTTCCAAAGATGGAAGATTAAGCGAATTAACAGCGATATTGCTCAGACTTTCAGCGGTTGCTTCAACGGTATAAAAATGAGGTAAATCTTGCATATAAAATCCTGTCATTAATTAAACTGTAGCTTGACTATACCAACTTGTAGAGCAATTGTTTTGATGTAGGTCAAGGAGTCCGATTGCGCAAAAAGCCTGCTATAAATTAGCAAGCTTTCCAGCCACACAGTCGCGAGCATAGATGCGTATATTATGCTTTATACCAAGAATATATTATAAAATAACTTGTTCCATGTATTTTCCCCTATGGAGCTGTGCGATAACATTCTGCTTAATCCTCGTCGAAGAGGTTTGAGGGTTATAACTGATCTGAATGAGCTTCGCCCCATCAATTTTCAAACAAGCTTCCACGTCAAGATTATGGGGTTTATCCCCCCAATCCTCACCAATCACAAAAATATCTGGCTTCAGTTCTTTGCATGCAGAAACATACTCAAGTTCATGATAGGGACGCACAATGTCAACGAAGCGTACAGCTTTCAGCATTTCCATCCGCTGATCGAGCGGAATAACAGGAACATGCGGTTTATACGAATTTACAACTTCGTCTGAAGCGACTCCAACCGCGACTTCATCACCTAATGTACTGCAATATTGCAGTAAAGCTAAGTGCCCTACATGCAACAAATCAAATGTGCCTACTGTATATACGAGCATTGATGTTTTAATTCCTAGGTCAGTGTAATTTACACTGTTATTATAACAGGTATGCTTGTACCTGTTGCTTGTATCTGTTGCTTGCGACAACTTAAATCACTTTTTAACCGAATTTATATAATTCACAGGATTCAGTATGACCACAAACAACTCACCACCTCAAGAATTGCAGCCTACAATCCTTTCTTATGTTAAAGATCTACCAAATATCTGCTCACTGGCAGGCTTAGCTTGTACCATACTCGCTATTTATTTTAGTATTTTAGGTGTTTATTACGCAGCAATGATAGGTATGGTTTGGGCCGTAGCTTTTGATTGGGCCGATGGACTAATTGCCAGAAAAATGAAAGGAAGAACAGGTACAGACAGTGCATTTGGAGGTCAACTTGATGTGCTTATAGACATCGTGAGTTATGGTGTGACCCCAGCTATTCTCCTCTTAAGTTATGGTAAATACGAACCGGTGTATCTTCTTGGTGCTTTTATAATGGTTGCAGCCAGCGCAATACGATTGAGCTATTTCAGTACATTCGGCCTTGCTGGCGGAAAAAAATATACCGGACTAGCACTTGATAACAACAGTTTAATATTAGTTTTTATATTTCTATTTGAAAGTACTTTCAGTCATGATGCTTTTGCTGTCGTTCTCTATATCAGTGGACTAACTCTCGCTGGATTGAACGTGTCACAAATCAAAACCCCAAAACTTTCTGGAAATCCAATCAATGTATTTATTCTTGCTGCTTACACTATTGTGATAACTATTATATATCTCTGGAAACTTTTATAACTCAAAATTATTAACAAACTGTTAATTTAACCTGACATGAGTTTAAAAACTAGCATTCATTGGTTGCTTTTGTCGTGGCTCGCTCTGCCTCTGCTCTTAGTACTACTAAAAACCACGGGGTCACATCTTGTTGTTTGCTTTTATATAAATTCAGGATAAAGCAAAATTAGCCCTTAACAAGATGTGACCCTCTGGTTTTACTATTTATTACTTCTGTTAGCTTACTCATAAACTAGATTTCGTCGGTTGTTTTTCAATTGTTTAATCCTCGTTATTTCGCTTCTTTAAACCGCAACATCAAGAGAAACGCGGAGACCTAAGCGGATCGCAAAATCAACTAACATATCTAAACGAAAATCATTA
>Ga0256845_1000675_pt1 | contig 30645 bp, 31 predicted proteins | sample RiftiametaG_FD_189101 | JGI IMG/M metagenome (GOLD analysis project Ga0256845, IMG submission 189101) | Tube worm associated microbial communities from hydrothermal vent at the East Pacific Rise, Pacific Ocean - Riftia | ecosystem: Host-associated > Annelida > Integument > Unclassified ...
TTTGTTTTTACACTCTCTTCGTTAAAATAATTTACCGTAACCAGTTATGCTAAATCATTTTTCCTCGATATTGCAAAAAACAATTCAATCTAAATTAGACTCATATTATAGTTAAACTGGTATTAATGGGATGGATACAAAAATAATAAAATCTATAACTTCAAATCATCATTATTTAAATACTTTTAATGACGTATTTTATAATTAAAATGGTATAAATGACTAACTAAGTACAACTGAATAGAGTCAATGTAATATTGATACAGATGGACAATATACTCATCATCATTTGTAATCTCAACAGGGATTTAACCCAATCATTTTGATTAAAACACCCAAAATTGAGGTGCTTTTCTTTGGATTATTTAAAATCGGTGTGTTGAATAATCTCCGAAAGGGGTTTTTTCTAAAAGATATGACGGTTGTAAGTTAGTTTTAGAAAAACCAAATGACACAATAAAAATCAATACAATGTATAAACTTCTAGTATTCACTGAGTCAAAAGTATGAAAATTTACTCAAGAGAGTTTACGTTTATTATGCTCTTCAATAGCATTACTTTTATACTTAATAAAAAAATTAGCCCAAATCATTCGAGACAAGCGAAGATTAAGAGGTGCTAAAACAACACTCAAACCAATTGCTATTGACATCATCACGTTAATATTTGGTTTGTCATAAAGTACCACAAAGATAACAAAAACAGTAACTACTATCGCCACACTAAAGGCATAACTCACATACATTGACCCTTCGTAAAACATAGGTTCTGGCTTAAAATACTGTCCACAACGATTACAATTTTTATGCATCTCACGCATTTTACTTACTGTATAAATTGAATGTTTAAACATTTTCCCTTTCCTACACCGAGGACAGGTGCTCCCAAATATACTATTCCATACAGTCATAGTCACAAAAATACAGTTTTTGAAAGTATAAAAAAAGTAATAAAAGTTACATAGAGGGGTAATTAAGGAAAAAAGACAACTCAATTGAGTCGCCCTTGTTGGTATACTTGATCAAATAATAATTAATCTAATGGTGGGATTCTAAGCACTTGACCTGGATAAATGTTATCTGGGTCAGATAACATTGGCTTATTGGCCTCAAAAATAATTTTGTATTGAGATGCATTTCCGTATTGAGATTTTGCAATTTTAGACAAATAATCTCCACTTTTTACTGTGTAATATACTGCTTCTGCTTCTGGGTTAGTTACCTCTATAAGGTTGTTTACTTCCTCTACACCATTTACGTTACCTACTATAAGTACTGCTTTTTCAGCTGTTTCTTGCTTCTCTGTAGTTCCTGATATAGTAGCTACTCTACTTGAGTATGATACATCTAAATTCTCGATTTCTAAACCAGTTTTGATCACTAAGTTTTGAAGTGCATTACTTGCATTAGCTTCTGCTTTTTTCTCTACTGCAGAAGGTCCTTTTGGTTCTTCTATTTCGTCTGTCCCAAATAATTTAGACCCCGCTCCTTTAATGAATGATACTATTCCCATAATTGCTTGTTTGGTTAGTTACAAATAAATTTACTTATTCAGTATAGGTAAATTTATTTGTAAAGTTGTTCTAAAGATTATTTTTTTCTGTAAAAGCAATCGTTTTAGAGTAATTTTCTCTTTTAAAGACGAGTATTACTTGTTTTAAAATCTAAGAGGATTGTCCACGCATATCTTTAATAGAAGATTTTGTACATTTGGCTTATGAAAATAATTGAAGTAACTACCGACAATCAGCGCAAGGACTTCTTAATGCTTCCTGTACAGTTGTATAAGAATGACGAGCATTGGGTACGCCCTTTAGATGTAGACATCAATAAGGTTTTTGACAAAAAGGAAAATAAGTTTTTTAGACATGGTGAATGTACTCGCTGGATACTTGAAGATGATAAGGAAAATATAGTAGGTAGAGTGGCAGTTTTTATCAACCGTAAGAATGAAAAAAGTAAAAACAGTAAAGGACAAGAGCTACACACAGGAGGCATGGGCTTCTTTGAATGTATAAAGGATAAAACGGCTGCCAATTTACTTTTTGACACTTGTAAAGATTGGTTGCAAGCCAAAGGGATGAACTCGATGGATGGACCAATTAACTTTGGTGAGCGAGATAATTGGTGGGGCTTGTTGGTAGATGGATTTAATCGTCCGCCTAATCACTTGATGCCTTATACAAAACCTTATTATCAAGCATATTTTGAAGATTATGGTTTTCAAGTTTATTTTAAGCAATTTACTTATGGTAGATTAGTAAACGAGCCCTTATTGCCTTATTATCTTAGACAGGCTGAACGTTTGTTTAATAATCCTAGATATCGTTTTGCTAAATTAGAAATGAAAAGACTAGACGATTTTGCTGAAGATTTTAGAACAATCTACAACAAAGCCTGGGTACGTCATGCTGGGGTAAAAAAAATGGGCTCTTTGCAAGCAAAGACATTAATGAAACAAATGAAACCCATTGTAGACCCAGAAATAGTCTACTTTGCTTATTATGATAATGAGCCAATTGCTTTTTTCATTAACTTACCTGATGCTAATCAATTACTTAAGCACGTAAATGGTAAGCTTGATTTAATTGGGAAGTTAAAAGCATTATATCACAAGAAGATGCGTACTTGTCACAAAATGGTAGGAAGAGCTTTTGGCATTGTACCTGAACACCAAGGGAAAGGTGTAGTCGCAGCAATTGTAGAGTACAGTCGAGTAGTGGTGCAAGAAGAGATTAGAGGTAGGTACATTGACTATGAAATGAATTGGATTGGAGATTTTAATCCTAAAATGATGAATGTAGCAAAAGACATTGGCGGTATTGTAAAAACGCACCATACTTATAGAATAATATTTGATGAAAAAATTAGTTTTGAATATTGTAAAATCATTGACTAAATACATAACGAGCATAGAGATCCGTCAGTAGACGGAAATATCTCAAATAAAAAATTAATACTAGATTAATAACGAAATATAATGGCAACTAAACTTTGGCAAAAATCATATAGCACAGCAGAGCGAGTAGAAAATTTTACCGTAGGAGATGATGCTAAGTGGGACATTCACTTAGCCCCCTTCGACGTAATGGGTTCTCTTGCTCATACTCGAATGCTAGAAAGCATTGATTTATTAGAAAAAAATGAACTAGCTGAAATTCAACGGGAGTTAAAATTAATTTATAAAAGTATTGAAACTGGTGAATTTGTGATTGACGACGGCGTAGAAGACGTGCACTCCCAAGTTGAACTACTATTGACCCAGAGATTAGGTGATATAGGAAAAAAAATCCATAGCGGTCGCTCTCGTAACGATCAAGTTCTGGTAGACATAAAACTTTATATGCGTGACCAGATTGAACAAACGGTAAATGAAGTAAATAAACTATTTGAAAAGCTTACAGCTTACAGCGAAAAATATAAAGATTACCTTATCCCAGGCTATACGCATTTGCAAATTGCGATGCCTTCTTCTTTGGGCTTATGGTTTGGTGCTTACGCAGAAAGCTTAATTGATGACCTTAATATGCTGTTAGGGGCTTACAAAGTGGTGAACAAAAATCCTTTGGGAAGTGCTGCAGGTTATGGTTCTTCTTTCCCAATTAACCGTACAATGACAACAGAGCTATTGGGCTTTGAATCTTTGAACTATAATGTGGTTTATGCACAAATGACACGAGGAAAAGCAGAAAAACTAGTCAGTATGGCTTTGGCTTCAATTGCAGCTACTTTGTCTCGTATGGCGATGGATACTTGTTTGTATATGAGTCAAAATTTCGGATTTATTTCTTTTCCCAAAGAGTTGACAACAGGCTCTAGTATCATGCCTCACAAAAAAAATCCTGATGTATTCGAAATCATGCGTGGGAAATGTAACATCTTACAGGCTCTTCCTAACGAGATTAGTATGATGTTAACTAATTTACCCTCTGGTTATCACCGTGAAATGCAATTAACCAAAGAGCATTTTTTTCCTGCTTTTGAAACCTTAAATGATTGTTTAAGCATGGCTGGATTTATGTTTGACAATATCATTGTGAAAGATAATATTGTAGACGATGCCAAGTATGATTTCTTATTTACCGTAGAATCTGTAAATGAATTAGTATTACAAGGCATACCATTTAGAGATGCTTACAAACAAGTGGGAGAGCTGATAGAAAGCGGAAGTTACAAAGCCAAAAGAGAAGTAAACCACAGTCATGAAGGAAGCATTGGTAACCTGTGTACAGATAACATCAAGAACCTAATGAATAAAACCATTCAAGATTTTGGATTTGACAAAATTCATCGTTCAATTAAAGAATTAGTTAAATAATAATTATGCGAATTTTAGCACAAATCAGTCGATATTTTGTAGGGATTTTATTTATTATCTCAGGTTTTGTGAAGCTAGTTGACCCTATGGGTACGGCAATCAAACTAGAGGAGTATTTTTATGTGTTTTCACAAGACTTCTTTTCTGGGTTTGAATCATTAATTCCTGCTTCAATGTTTTTTAGCTTCTCATTTCTAGTAGCAGAAGTGATATTAGGGCTTGTAATATTATTGTTGTATCGCATCAAGATAACGGCCTGGATTGCCTTTGGTTTAATTGTGTTCTTTACATTCCTTACGGGTTACTCAGCATATACACACAACGTAACAGACTGTGGTTGCTTTGGAGATGCGGTAACACTTACTCCTCTTCAATCATTTTTTAAGGATTTAGTTTTATTGGTACTTACTGGAATTATTGTTTTGTACAGAAAACAATTTATAATAACTTGGAACGATAGAAAATTAACTTTAATTGTAGGAATTAGTACTGTACTCGCTTTTATTTTTTCGTGGTACAATTACCAGTATTTACCTGTAATTGATTTTAGATCATATAGCAAAGGGGCTAATCTAGATAGCCTTACCCATGACGGTAGTCCTGACAAATATATGTATGAATTTGAAAAAATAGCTACAGGAGACATTGTTAAAAGTAAAAAATACCTCAAAGAGGGATATAAATATATCGGCTATGAAATAGAAAAAGGAGACTTGCCTACTATTCCAGACTTTGTAGTTACCAACAAAGAAGGCATTAATTACAACCCAACTTTGTTTAAAGGAGAAAAACTAATCATAACAGGAGCTAATATTAAAAATAAGGCAGACTTTATTGCAGTAGATAAATACATTAAAACCCAGCTAAACATATTACCTAATAAAGGCTTAAAAATCGTTTACCTTACCTCCGTGAGTTTTGATGTTTTTGAATCTTTTTTGAAGGAGAGCAACATCTATTATGACGAACTGTACAACCTAGACGCTACAGCTATAAAAGCGATGATTAGATCCAATCCAGGAATTATTTTAATGAACGATGCAATAGTTATCCAAAAATGGCACCTTAATAATTTAAAAAAGGTGAAAGTCAATTGAGTTGCAAAACAAATCGTATCTTTAAGTCTACATTAGACTTGTGATATTATGAAAAAAAAGATTGTTAATTGGATTGGTTATAGCATCGGCTATTTTTACCGCATGTAAGAAAGACAAAGATGATGAGGCTTCTATGGATGACAAAACTACCCCCACAACAGCTAACTGTAGTTTAGTTGGAGATTGGAAACTCACAAAAAAGGCAGACTTCTTCTGTGACGATAGTGTTACTGAAGAAGTTTACACCTTTTCTACTAATACTGTTAGTATTGCTTGCCCTAATGTTAGCGGTGACCCATTTATATGGAAGTATAAACTAAGCAGTGATTGTAAAACATATTCTTCAGAAGATTTACTTGAAGCAGATAAATTCAATAATTTTAAAATTACTGAATTAACAGAAACTACATTTAAATACAATGGTCTATCTTATAGTTAAAATGGTATTACACAAAAGTAAAATAATCATAATTAAGTCGAGTGTCTTATATACTCGACTTAATTTTTAAATAAACGGGTCTCCCTGCTAAGAAATGATTAAGACCTACCAACAACGCTTATCCGCCATTATCAAAATTGCAATCCCAGTTAGCCTAGGTCAGCTAGGTCATGTAATGGCAAACGTTGTTGATAATATTATGCTTGGTAAATTTAGCATCACAGCAGCTTCTTCAGCTACTTTTGCATTAGGAGTTTTCTTCCCGATATTTTTACTCAACCTTGGTTACTCAATGGGGATTACCCCACTTATTTCTAATAAACTAGGCGAAAAAGACACCTCTAATTTAAAAGATATTGCCGCCAATGGATTTTGGGCAAATATCACAATAGGAGTTCTCTCAGCAATACTAGGTTTTATAATCGCCAATTTTCTTGACCAAATGGGGCAACCCAAAAGTATAATCCCCGAAGCAATTTCGTATTTCAAAATCCTCAGTATATCCATTATTCCCGTAATGATTTTTCAATCAGCCAAACAATTTGCAGAAGCATTTTCGGACACCAAAGTAGCCATGATTATTAGTCTCGTAGGGAATGCCTTAAATGTAGTACTCAACATTCCCTTAATATTTGGTTGGGACGGAGTTATCACACCCATGGGAGTAACAGGAGCAGGTATCGCCACCCTTATCTCTCGTGTAATTATGGCAGTAGCAATGGTTATTTACGTCTTAAGCTATGCCGATTGCCGACAAAATTTTTCTATCCAGCGGAAACACCTCCAAAAGAAAGTTTTAAAATTCATTACCAAAATGAGCTTACCCATTGGGTTTCAATATATGCTAGAAGTCAGTACCTTTGCCATAGCAACCATTTTTGTCGGTTGGTGGAGCGAAGAAATGCTTTTTGCACACCAAATCGCATTCAATGTAGCCTCTATTACATTTATAATTGCCACAGGATTTGGAGCTGCGGCATCAGTTAGAGTTGGTTATTTTTGGGGAGCAAAAGACCTATCTATGGTCAAAAACTCATTTCACTTACTAATTATTATCGTCATTACTTATATGCTCGTATGTATTTTTTTCATTCTTACTTTTAGGCACATCATCCCAACACTTTACACCGATAACCAAGTAGTAATAGATGCCGTTTCTTCGGCATTAGTAGTTGCTACCCTCTTTCAACTATCAGACGGTATTCAGCTTATTTGTGCAGGAGCTTTACGAGGTATTAACGATGTTCAAGTACCCACTTATATTACTTTTTTCTCCTATTGGGTCGTTAGTTTACCAACTGGTTATTACTTAGCCTTTGTACGAGGAATTGGTCTTAACGGCATTTGGTATGGGTTTGTAGTAGGGCTTAGTATTTCAGCAATTTTACTATGGTTGAGATTTCGTTATAAAATTACTCACCAGTAAAAATCATACATTATTAACGTTTTTTAATTAGGCAATCCCTACGCTATTTCGCTTCGGGTCGGGCTTTTTGTTCCCAATCTTCCCGAAAAAAAATCGGGAAGGATTTCCACGTCAATCCCTTTTGCATTGCTTCGCAATTTATAACTTAACAAATTAATCACTACATTAGACCCAAGCAAATACAAATAAATGAAAACAATCATCATAGATGACGAGCAAGACAGTAGGGATACACTTGGCAACTATCTTAGTAAATATTGCCCTGATATAGAGATAGTAGCTTATGGAGAAGGAATAAAATCTGGCTTAGAAGCCATCAAAACACACCAACCTCAGTTAGTTTTTTTAGATGTAGAGATGCCCTTCGGCAATGGATTTGACCTATTAGAACAAGTGGATGACATTAATTTTCAAATTATATTTGTAACCGCTTATAGTCAATATGCTATACCGGCACTTAACCTAAGTGCTTCTTACTATATCCTAAAACCAGTAGATATTGACGAACTCATTATTGCTGTAAATAAAGTCAAAGAAGAACTATCAGCAGATAAAGCTACTGTAACAGAACTATTGATGACAAATATAGGAGAGCTCAACAAGCAAAAGAAAAGGATAATGCTTCCACTTTTAGACGGTTTCGAAATTGCCTCCCTCCAAGACATACTTTACCTCAAAGCAGATGATAATTTCACACTATTTTACTTTACTGATGGCAGCAGTAAATTAATTTGCCGTACACTCAAGTATTACGAAAACATCTTATCCTCATTAGATTTTACACGTATACATCGCTCTCACCTTGTCAACCTACACCATATAATTAAATACAATAAGGGAAAAGGAGGTTATGTGACACTTAGCGAGCACACAGAATTAGAAGTGTCTACTTCTCGTAAAAAAGATTTCTTGGCAAAATTAGGATTATTGTAACAAGAAAAGTACTTATAAATCTTCCTCTTCCTTATCTGTTTTTAGATATTGATGATAGTACTCATAAAAATGAGTTTTATAATTCGGAAATATTTCAAAATGTCGTTCAGCTACAAATTCAAATAACTGATTTCTTAATGAATCCACGTTAATTTTTTTTGTAGCAGAGATGAATACAGCATTTTTATTTTGATTCAAAAAGCTCTTTTCTAATGCTTCTATCGATAAAGCATCTTGTTGTTGCTCATATTGATCTATTTTATTAAAGACTAATAAGGTAGGCTTATTTGCTGCTCCAATTTCTCCAAGCACTTGCTCTACTACTTCAATATGATTTTCGTAAAATGGATGCGAAATATCAACCACATGAATCAAGACATCTGCCTCTCTCACTTCGTCTAGTGTAGACTTAAAACATTCGATAAGAGTAGTCGGTAGTTTTCTAATAAACCCTACGGTATCAGACAATAAAAAGGGAATAGTGTTAATCGCTACTTTTCGTACGGTAGAATCCACGGTAGCAAATAACTTATTTTCGGCAAACACATCACTTTTAGAAAGAATATTCATCAAACTAGATTTACCAACATTCGTATACCCAACCAATGATACTTTTGTCATCTGATCTCTTCCTTTTCGTTGAGTAGCACTTTGTTTGTCAATTTTAGCAAGTCTACCCTTCAATTTCTGAATGGTGTCTCGCACATTACGCCTATCCGTCTCAATCTCTTTTTCTCCAGAACCTCCCCTTGTACTAGTTCCACCACGCTGACGCTCAAGATGAGTCCACATCCTAGTAAGTCGAGGTAATAAATATTGGGATCTTGCGAGTTCTACTTGGACTTTTGCTTGAGCAGATCTAGCTCTAAACAAGAAGATATCAAGAATCAACAAACTTCGGTCATAAACTTGTATGCCAAGCTCTTGTTCTACATTCCGCATTTGAGAAGGAGACAAATCATCATCAAAAATAACAACAGATATATCATTGACTTCTGAAAAGACTTTAATTTCCTCTAGTTTTCCTTTACCAATAAATGTTCTTTTATCAGGCACAGGTAGTTCCTGAGTTACTTTTGCGATAGTATCTATACCAATAGTCTCTGCTAAAAACTCTAGTTCATCAAGGTATTCTAGGGTGTCTTTTCTTTGTTGCTTGTTGGTGATTACAGCTACTAAAACTGCTCTACCTTTAGCATTTTTCCCTTCATCTACCTCATAAGTGTCTTGCGAAATTCCCATATCTTAGATGCCCCACGCTACGTGATTTCTTGCTAGCATATAAATGAATACAAATATTAAAACGCTCAAAAAAGCAAGTGGACGACTCTCCTTCTTAAAACTAACAATTGTTAATCCAATACCAGCTAGCATCAATACTACTTTAATTAAAATCCATCCTTGCATATCAAAGCTATATACAGCGTTCCAAACCATAGCTCCAGAAATTAGTAAAAGAGATCCTAATATCATTTCTACTATTTTAGTTTTATTCCGCACTACACGAAACAACTCAACATTGATGATTAGTAAAGTGACCTTAATGAATAACGAGATAAGAAATAAATACACAAATCCTTCATGCATTTTAATTAAAGCAACATCTGACATATTTTAATATTTTTGGTTTTTCTCAAATATAATCTAAACCTTTGTAAGGAGCTACAAAACAATTGGCAAATCTCATAATGAGTAAGAAAAAAATAAGTATCATTATCAATACCTCTTGGAATATCTATAATTTCCGAAAAGGATTGGTAAATGCTTTTTTGGCAGAAGGTTGGGAAGTGCATGCAATAGCACCAGAAGATGAGTACAGCAAAAGATTAACTAACATGGGTTGTATTTTTCACCCTATTCAGGTTGATAATAAGGGCTCAAACCCCATTAAAGATTTACAAACTACATTGTCATTTCGGAAAATTTTAAAAGAAATCAAACCTGATATCTCTTTACATTATACCGTTAAACCTAATATTTATGCCACCCTTGCAGCAAGGACATTAGGCATCCCTGTTATCAGTAATATCAGTGGTCTAGGCACTATTTTTATTCGCCAAAATTTTATTTCTAAAATAGGAATTACATTATATAAATTAGCTTTAAAACATCCTAAAGTTGTCTTTTTTCAAAATCCAGATGATAAAACTCTTTTTCTAAAAAAGAAAATCATAAAAGAAACACAAGCAAAATTATTAGCAGGTTCTGGAATCGATACTAATTACTTTACACCTTTTTATAAAGAAAATAATCACTTGTCATTTTTGATGGTCGCACGACTTATTTATGACAAAGGTATTTTAGAATATTATGCTTCCGCTAAAAAAATAAAAAAAGAATCTCCGAACGTAACATTTAATATTTGTGGATTTATAGAACCCGAATCTCAATTAGGGGTTGATAAAAAAACGGTAGAGAAATGGCAGAAAGAAGGTGTAATTAACTATTTAGGCACTACAGATGACATTAAATCTATCATTAATCAACACCAAATTATAGTATTACCATCATACCGAGAAGGCACTCCCAAGACTTTGTTGGAAGCTGCGGCTACTGCCAAACCCATTATCACAACTGATGTACCAGGTTGCCGAGAGGTAGTGAAAGATGGAATAAATGGTTACTTATGCGAAGCTAAATCAATAGATGACTTGGCAGAGAAAATCAAAAAAATGATAAAAACTAGCCCAGAATCCCGACAAAAAATGGGAGAAAAGGGAAGAGAACTTGTACTTAATAAATTTGACCAACGTTTTGTCATCGAGACATACATTACTGAGATAGAAAAAATATAATAATGGAAATAATCAAAACAACTGTTAACGATTTTGTAGAGTTAAGACCTAATATTTTTGGGGACAAAAGAGGCTATTTTTTTGAGTCATTTAATTTAGAGTTATTCAAAAAAGTAGATTCAACAGTAACATTTGTACAGGACAACGAATCTTTTTCCGCCAAAGGAGTATTGAGAGGATTACACTTTCAAAAACCACCATATACCCAAGCCAAATTGGTAAGGGTCGTGAAGGGAAAAGTACTAGATGTTGCAGTAGATTTACGTAAAAACTCAGCCACTTATGGTCAATATGCAAGTGTCCTATTAGACGCTAATTTACATAATATGGCATACGTCCCTGAGGGGTTTGCCCATGGCTTTTACACTATTGAAGATGCTATTTTTCAATATAAATGTTCAAACTATTATCATAAAGAATCCGAAGGAGGAATCATTTGGAATGATAGTCAATTAGCAATTGATTGGCAATTAGACAGAAATGAACCCTTAATATCAGAAAAAGATAGTATCTTGCCTAAGATGAGTGAGTTCAAAATCTGTTTTTAATTATGTATAAAGATATTATTAGTTACGAATTAGCAAAGGATGTATCGTCAGAGTATTTGATGAAAATCGCTAAACAAATTGTAAATGATTGGATGAAAAAACAATCTGGGTTTATTAAATGGGAAATCTATACCAATAAAGATGGAAGCTTTACCGATATTGTTGATTGGAAGTCTGAAGCAGATGCAAAAAATGCCGAAAAAGAGATGATAAATATTCCCAATGCAGCTGATTGGTACAATTGCTACAAAGAGGGGACGATATCTTGTAAAAATTTAACAATGCTTACAGAGTTTTAAAAATGAATGCTACACATTATGATTAAAATAAAATTGAGGATTTTTTTATCAGCGTTTATTGGTTTTTTTATCGCTTCTTGTGGTTCATATAAGCAAAATGTCTTATTCACAGTAGAGGAATCCAACTGGGTAGATTCAATACGTTCAACCTCCCAAGAGTTGAATCATAATTATACTGTTCAGCCTAATGATTATTTGGACATTAAAGTATATGCCAATGGGGGAGAATTAATTATAGACCCGAACTTTGAACTAAGAAAAGAATTAGGCACAACAGGAGGAACGTCTACAACACAAGAAGAACCAATAAGGTATTTGGTACAAGCTGATAGTAGTGTTAATTTACCCATGGTTGGCAAAGTCAAAGTGGGTGGGTACAGTACAGTTCAGTTAGATAGCTTACTACAACAGAGATATACTAACTATTACGAAAGCCCATTTGTGATTACAAAAGTTACCAATCGTAGGGTAATCGTTATGGGAGCACAAAAGAGTAAAATTGTCCCATTAAATAATGAAAACATAAATTTGATTGAAGTCTTAGCCTTATATGGTGGAATTAGTAATGATGAAAGAGGGCATAACATCAGGTTGATACGAGGAGATTTAAAAAATCCACAAGTACAAATAATAGATTTGACTACAATAGAAGGAATGCGAAAGGCAAGTCTCAAAATAAAATCTAATGATATTATATATATTGAACCAATACGCAAGCCAATTGTAGAAAGTATACGAGATGCTTCTCCAATTATTGGTTTAGTCACGAGTCTTATCACCCTAATTTTTGTATTAAGCATTAAGAAGTAATGGAGGAATTAAACAATCAAAAGGATAGTGATTTAAGTTCTTATTTTCAGTATCAACAGACTGACCAAGAAATGCCTATTGACATGGCTAGATTAATCCGTGCGGTCAAAAAAAGTTGGCTGATTGGCTTAATCCTTTTGTTTTTGTGCCTAGGATCAGTTTATCTATACTTGAGATATACCAAACAAGTTTTTGAATCATCTTCGGTATTAAAGTTGGACGTAAAAAGTAATGCTAGGATTCTTGGCATTACCACCACTAGTCAAGCAACCGATAATTTTATAGGCGATATAAGTGGAGAAATTGAAATCATACGTTCTGGGTATATTTTAAATGATGTTATCGAAAAACTTAATTTAGGTGTTTCTTATTATTCTAAGGGAGAAATATTAGATGAAGAACGTTATCTCAACTCCCCATTTTTGATTGATTCTATTAAAGGCTCTATTCCCTATAATAAGCCGATTTATGTGCTGTCTTCAAACGGAAAAAAAGTTAAAGTCTCAATCGGCGAGAAAACAATAGATGCTTCTTTCAATAAACCTATTACTATCAATGGTTTTGAGTTTGTGATTACGCCACAAGATTTACTCAAAGAAGTTTATAACCAAGAGTTTTATTTTATAATCAATCGCCCTTCATCTTCAATTGCTTATTTACAAAAAAACTTGAGTGTTAGCATTCAAAACGCAAGTGCCCATACCATCAAAATTGTTTTTAAAGATTATAATTCGTTTAAAGCGAAAGATATTATTGACGCTATTGATGATGTGTATTTGAAAAAAACCCTTACAAAAAAACAACTTACTCAAGATCAAACAATTCAGTTTATAGATGAACAGTTAGACAAGACAGAACAAGAATTGTCAAAAGCGGAAAAAGACCTTGAGAATTTCTTAAAAACAGTAAAAACAGTTAACCCTAGAAATGAATTTTCTTCGGTAGTAAGAAAAGTGGAAGTACTAGAAGAGGAGTCCCTTAAACGAAGGTTAGAACTTAACCTCATGAAAGATTTAAAAAGAATGATTACTGAAAATAAAGAGTTAAATCATTTTTTTCCAATACTCGAAAACATGGGTAGCCCGACTTTAATTACTCAAATCACAAACCTTAATACTGTAATAGCCAATTTTAATAAATTGAAACAAAGCCAAAAAGAAACTACCTCAGCTTATCAGCGGAAGCAAAAAGAATTGTTGCAAATCCAAGAAAATATCTTAACCTCTATTAATCGGCAAGAAAATATTGCGAGTAGAGAACTTAAAGTGCTCAATAGTGAAATTAAAGATTTACAACAGCTATTTTCGGGACTCCCATCTAACGAAACAAAACTAAATAAGCTGAAGCGTTATTATAATTTATATGAGAAATTCTACTTAATGCTGAAGCAAAAAAGAGTAGAATTTGAAATAGCAAAAGCAGGAACTGTTCCAGAGTTTACGGTGCTATCTCCAGCTACATTGTCTAAGTCGTCAATATCTCCGCAGTCTAAGATGATTTACACGGTAAGTATTATTTTAGGGTTAGCATTTTTAGTGCTTCAAATTATTTTTAGATATCTACTAGACAATACAATCTTAACTAAAGAAGGCTTGGAACGACAAGTAAATGCACCAGTTCTTGGGGCGGTATCTTTTTATAAAAAAGAAGTAATGATTTATTCTAAATTAGTGGTACACAAGAGTCCTAAATCATCTATTTCGGAATCTTTGCGTACAATACGAACTAACTTAGATTATTTAAAAAGCAGTAAAAATACTAAATGTCAACTAATTAGTGTGACCTCTACAATTAGTGGAGAGGGAAAAACCTTTGTGGCAATCAACCTAGGAGGTATATTAGCCTTTAATCAGAAAGTATTAATTATTGATTTAGACATGAGAAAACCAAAACTTCATCTTGGTTTTGATGGAAATAATGATGTAGGAATGAGTACGTTATTACTGAGTAATACCCAAGTTGATGATGCGATTAAAAACACAGAAATTGAAAACTTACATTATATTTCTTCTGGTCCAGTTCCACCTAATCCCTCAGAATTAATATTGAGAGAATGTTTCAGCAATTTATTAAATAAACTTAAAGATCGTTACGACACAATTATAATTGACACTCCACCCATTGGGTTGGTAACAGATGGCTTGTTGGTAATGGAAAAAGTAGACATCCCTCTTTATATAGTAAAATCGGGTTATTCAAAACGAAGCTTTACAGAAAATATTAATAAAATTTATTCTAACAAGAAATTCAAAAAACTAGGAGTAATTCTTAACGCTGTAGATGACAGTACTCGATACGGTTATGGTTACGGTTATTATGAGGAAGATAATGAATAAGTCATGAGTTTATTTAGTAAATTATTTTCTAATCAAAAAGCTGAACTTCTTAGCAAAGAAGATGTTAAAGTAGACATGCATTCTCACATGATTCCTGGGATAGATGATGGTGCTCAAACCTTAAATCAATCTTTAATACTTGTGAATAAAGTCTGTGAATTAGGTTTCTCAAAGCTTATATGTACACCGCATATCATGCAGGATTATTATAAAAATAGTAAAGAAACTATATTACCTGCTTTTGAGTCTCTACAAAATGAAATTGTTAAATCAGGTTTAAAAATAGAGTTAGACTTTGCCGCTGAATATTATTTGGACGAATGGTTAATTAATGAAGTCAATACTCAACCCGAAAAATTATTGAATTTTGGAGATAAATATATTTTAATAGAAACGTCCTTTATGAATAAACCTGCTCAGATGGAAAAAATGTTTTTTATATTACTAAGCAAAGGATATAAGCCTGTATTGGCTCATCCAGAGCGTTATACTTATGCTTATGATAATTTTGAAATTTATGATAATTGGATAGAAAGAGGTATCCTCCTTCAGTTAAACACGACTTCGATAACAGGATATTATTCCAAAATGGCACAAAAGGCATCTAAATATTTAATAGACAAAAAATATATCTCATTTATCGGTACTGATTGCCATACAGCAAGACACCTTGATCGTTTGGAAGAAGCTAAAAAAAGCCCACTTTATAGTAAACTCATTAATCATAACCCTTTACTTAATAATAGTTTATTATGATTTTAATAACAGGAGGAACGGGCTTACTAGGTAGTCAGCTAATTGATGACTTAACGAAAAAAGGAAATCAAATTCTTGCACCTAAACGATTTGAGTCGATTGTTCCAGACTTTTTAAGTAATAATAATCAAGTAACTTGGGTAGATGGGAATTTATTTGACTTAGACTTTTTGAGTGATTGTTTGTCCCAAGTAGATACCGTTATTCATGCTGCTGCTATTGTTAATTTCAGCGCTAAGAATCTTAATAAGTTATACCGAACAAATGTTGCCCTTACCAAACAAATCGTAGACTCAAGCCTTACAAAAGGGATTAAACATTTTGTTCATATCAGTTCAGTAGCAGCTCTTGGAAGAGATGGCAAAAGTCTAAGCCTCGATGAAACTGCCAAGTGGGCAGAAAGCGATGGAAACACACATTACGCCCGATCCAAACACCTTGCAGAGTTAGAAGTATGGAGGAGTATAGAAGAGGGATTACCCGCTACTATTGTTAATCCATCAGTGATATTGGGTCGTTGTGATATTACTAGAAGTAGTGGAGTACTTTTTGGACGAATTCTTAAAAACTCAAAGTATTATCCAGAAGGAAATGGAAATTTTGTAGATGTAAGAGATGTCTCAATAGCCATTCAAAAAATTATGGAGAAAAAAATTATAGGGGAACGATTTATACTAAACGGGATTAGTCTTGATAATAAAGAATTGTACACGAAAGTAGCTCAACGTTTAAATAAAAAACTTCCTTCAAAAGAAATTACTCGCAAACAATTAAAATATCTAAAACCGATTGAAAATTTCATTTCATTCCTTTCCTTTAGAACTCCTCAAATTAGCCGAGATATAATCAAACTAGTAGGTACATCATATAAATATTTGAATAAAAAGTCGATTGAAGAACTAGAGCTTAACTACACAGATATTGATGACACGATAGATTATGCCGTGTCGTATTTACAACAGAAGCTTAATCAAAATTAAACTGAATACCCTGTGCCAGCACAAAGTCATCTCCATAATTGATGGTATTGGTTTGTCTGCGCATATAAGCCTTCCAAGAGTCAGAACCTGACTCTCTACCTCCTCCAGTATCTTTCTCTCCACCAAAAGCACCACCTATTTCTGCACCAGAAGTACCAATATTCACATTAGCAATTCCACAATCAGAACCTATCACTGATAAAAAAATCTCGGTTTCCTGAATATTATCCGAGAAAATAGAAGAAGACAAGCCTTGGCTCACATTATTTTGAATTGCGATTGCATCAAGTACATCACCTGAATACTTAATGAGATATAAAATAGGAACAAATGTTTCTTTTTGAACAATCGTATAATTGTTATTAACTTCTATAATTGTTGGTTCTACATATAAATCCTTAACAATATCACCGCCTACAAGAAGCTTTCCTCCTTCTAATTGAGCAAGCTTAATAGCTTCCAAATAATCACTTACAGCATTCTGGTCGATAATTGGTCCCATAAAGTATGCTTCATCTAAAGGATTTCCAATTGTTATTTTTTTATACGCTTCTACTAAATTATTTTTGATTGAATCATAAATAGAGTCATGAATAATCACCCTACGAGTAGAAGTACATCGCTGACCAGCTGTACCTATTGCACCAAAAACTACTGAGCTAATTGCTTTTTTTAAATCTGCATTAGCGGTGATAATGACAGCGTTATTACCGCCTAATTCTAGCAAACTCTTTCCTAAACGCTGTGCTACATTTTGTGCCACACTTCTACCCATTTTGGTAGAGCCAGTTGCTGAAATCAAAATGATGTTTTTATCTTTCGCCATTGCTTCACCTATTCGTGCATCACCCAAAACTAAGGAAAAAACAGCTTCTGGCACATTGTTCTTACGCAATACATCCTCTAATATTTTATGACAAGCAATAGCCGTTAATGGAGTTTTTTCAGATGGTTTCCATATACACACATTACCACATACCGCTGCAATCATAGCATTCCATGCCCATACAGCTACAGGGAAATTAAATGCCGATATAATGCCGACAATACCCAATGGATGCCATTGCTCATACATCCTGTGATTAGGTCGCTCTGAGTGCATTGTTTGCCCACAAAGTTGCCGAGACAAGCCCACTGCAAAATCACAAACATCAATCATCTCTTGTACTTCTCCCAAACCCTCTTGTAGGCTTTTACCCATTTCTATGGTCACTAATTTTCCTAAATCTTGCTTGTGTTGACGTAAAGCATCACCATACTGTCTAACGATTTCTCCTCGTTGAGGAGCTGGAGTATTTTTCCATTTTTCAAATGCTTCTTTAGATTGAGCTACTACACTGCTGTAATCTTCTTGATTACAAAGATTTAATGTCGCTAATAAATCGTTATTAATCGGGGAGTAATCCTGTAAAACATCTCCATTTCCTTTTTTCCAATTGAGCCCTGTACTTAAAGAAACATCACTTTTAATACCTAAATTATCGAATATTTGTTGATACGGATTCATTATTATTTATTTTTCTCGAACTTGTATACGTATAATTATTTCTTTTTTGTTAAGATAAAGAAACTCCGCCTGTATAGTGCTATCAGCTTTCAAACTAGGAGTAAAAATCAAAATGTCTTTATCATGAATTACTGGAGGAGTAGTAATTGTCTTTCCTTTTTTTAGGTCTTGGCTAGCACTCATCATCATGTTAAAAATAGTTTTTTCTTCCTCTGTTTCACAGTCATCGAGTGATTGTGCAAGGTTAATTTTATCAATGTACTTTTTGTCTTTTAATTTTCCTGATTTGATTTCCTCTGCTACTTCATGGGCAGTAGCCATGATTTCTACAGGCATTATTTTCATTACTTTCCTCATTCGTATCTCATCACGAAACTTGGCGGTATCTACTCGCTCATTACAAGCGATCAGAAAGTATAATACGGAGGACATTAAAATTAATTTTTTCATCATCATTTTTCATTTGAATCATACAATAAACCTGAAACTGCCAATACATGCAACAAAGCAGATACTGACCACGCCTGATTGACACAACCTTTACCAATGTTAGGCTCTAAACCGTCAAATATTTCTGATATACCATGTACTGCCCTATCATGATAAAAGTGATTTTCAAAAGATTTTAACACTTGTTTAAATTCTTTTATGACCTCTTGCTTGGTTGACGATAGTTTCAGTTGAGCAATAAAATAATCCCCTAATGGGAATGCCCATACCGTACCTTCATGATATGCCGTATCTCGATCCCAAGAATTTCCCTGATATACTGGCTTAAACCTATGGTTATCAGTGTCTAATGTCCTTAATCCTAAAGGTGTAAATAACTTTTCTTTTACCGTCTTCATTACTATTTCGGCTTGCCCCTGTGTAAGTAGCGTAAAAGGAAGACTTACTGCATATACTTGATTACAACGGATAGACTCATCTTTCCACCCTGTTGGGTGAATTACATCATTAAGATAACCTTTCTCATTCCAAAATTGAGGCACAAATGATTTCTCAATATCGTTAATAATGTTTTGATATTGGCTTGTGTTTTTCTTTAACGCTTTCGCAAAAAATTGATGAATACACAAGGCATTGTACCAAAGTGCATTAATCTCTACAGGACAACCATAACGAGGGGTTACGCTATAATCATCAATTCTAGCATCCATCCATGTTAATTGTGTTTCTTTATTTCCTGCCCAAAGCAATCCATTTTCTGTCAAGTGAATATCATACCGAGTACCTTTAATATGATGCTCTATAATATCCGTTAAAGCATCAAATGCAGATTCAATAAATACTTTGTCTTTAAAAGCATTATAATAGTCATATAAAGCAACAAACAGCCACAAGGTAGCATCTACTGTATTATATTCTGGCTCTTCCTCTTTATAATCTGCAAAACGATTAGGAATCATTCCTTCACTTAGCGTTGCTAAAAAAGTTTGAAGAATTGATTTACTTTCTTCTTGTTTGCCCATTGCTATGCACAGCCCACGCATTGTAATCATCGTATCTCTTCCCCAATCCGAAAACCAGTGATAACCTGCTAATATTGTATATGAATTGGTAGAATCACGCTTCACTACAAATTGATTTCCAGCACGAATAAGATCTTGATAGAAGACGTTATTAACGTCTTTATTTGTTTCTCTCTTGTGTTGCTTTAAATACGATTTTTCTAATTCTTTAGCCTCTTGTACAGCAACTTTTTTATCAGTAGTAAAAACGAGGTAATAAACTTCTTTAGGTTTTAGTTTGATCGTAACACTTCCTAAGTGATAAGCATCTTCTATAGCATCAAATCCTCTTTTAAGCTCTTCTAGGTATTCAATATTATTGTACCAATATCTATTTTCTGTAAATTTTGCTTTCGCAAAACTCATGTATAATAGCTTTGCATTTTGATGTGATTTTATTTCTAAATAGCTCCCTTTTTTAGCGTAAGCGTAGTCAAAATCACCTGATTGATGAAAAGTGCTGTGAAAATCTCTATCTACAAATAAAGGGTTGAGTTCAAGAGAAACTGTTTTTGCTGATAGATTGATGTATTCTATAACGGTTGTGTTACTATTAGGCAACATCCACACGCTTTTTTCTATTTTAATACTCCCCTTTTCAAATACGGCTTTAGGTTTTATCTTTCGTTCAAATTTATTCAAATATTTATATCCTTCAGGTGATATTAGTCCAGGATGCTGTATAGATGTTAGTGGAATTTTATCCTTCCCCATACTTACAAAATCCTCTATTTTTGATACTAGTACTCGTCTTTCGGTAGGCGGATTAAACGAAGCGACCAATAGACCATGATAGCGTCTAGTATTAGTAAAACAAATGCTAGAAGAGGCATAACCACCAATTCCATTAGTCACTAACCATTCTTTTTGACTAATATCTTCGTATACTCCTTGTTCAAACTGTGTTTTCATAATCTATTTTACAAATTTTCTAACTAAAAGATGTTTTTATGCAGTCACTTATATAAGAAATGTCGTCTGAATTTAATTTTGGATGTATCGGTAAAGAAATAAGTTCATTGCAAAGTTGCTCAGAAATAGGGAAATCACCAGCTTGATAAGCTAAATACTGATATGCTTCTTGTAAATGAATAGGAATGGGGTAATAAACCATTGAGTCAATCCCTTTATCATAAAGTCTTTTCCTAATAAAATCTCGTTTGTCTTTTTCTACTTTTATACTGTATTGATGAAAAGTATGTGTGCTATCATAATTCCGTAAAGGTAACTGGATATTATTATCATCTAATAAATAAGTATCGTAAAGACTTGCGTGTTGCTGACGTCGGTGAATTTTTTGTTCTAAATATTGTAGTTTAATATTTAATATTACTGCTTGAATCGTGTCTAATCGAGAGTTTAACCCAATTATATTGTGGTGGTATTTTTTAGACTGCCCATGTTGAGTAATCATTCTAATTTTTTTAGCCAATTTTGAATTATTGGTAAAAACAGCTCCTCCATCACCCATTGCTCCTAAATTTTTACTCGGGAAAAAGCTAGTAGTACCAATATCACCTATTGTTCCCGATATATTGTCCTTATAGCTTGACCCTAAAGCTTGTGCGGTATCTTCTATTACAGCTAAATCATGAGCCTTAGCAATGGCTATTATTTCGTCCATATCAGCACATTGACCGAATAAATGAACAGGAAGAATAGCTTTTGTTTTATCTGTGATTTTACTTTCTATTTGATGAGTATCTATTGTAAAAGTATTTGGATCAACATCTATAAAAATAGGTTTAATGCCTAAAATAGCTACTGCCTCTGCCGTAGCAACATAAGTAAATGTGGGCATAATCACTTCATCGCCTATTTTAAGACCTAAAGCCATCATGGCTATTTGCAACGCATCGGTACCATTGGCACAAGTGATTACATGCTTAACGGACAGGAACTCGGCAAGATTATTCTCAAAATCTTTGACGGCTTCTCCTTGTATATAATCTCCCTTATGAACGGCTGCTAATATCGCCTTATCCAATTGTCGTTGAATATCTTTGTGCTCAGCAGTTAAGTTTAGAAATTTAATTTGTTGATTCATGATAAGAATAAAGATAAGAAATTATCCGCATTAGATTGTGTAGAATATTTTTTTTGAACAAAATCAAAACCATTTTCTCCTATATTTTGACGCAAGTCAATTGATTTGATTAATCCTTCTAAAGAAATAACCCAGTCACCTTTTTTAGCTAGGAATCCATTTTTTTTATTTTGAATGATGTCGTTATTAACTCCCACAGGAGATACTACACAGGGTATTCCTAAAGACATATATTGCAAAGCTTTAAAGCCACACTTTCCATTACTCCACTTGTCTTCTGTCAATGGCATCAAGCCAATATCAATTTTGAGTAGGTCATTTATCTCAGTTTTACTCGACCATTTTATATACTCGATAAAATCATCCTGATACTCAGGTCTTTCATTACAAATCACTAATAATTTAATTTTATACCCTTTTGCAATCTCAATAATCTCATCAATAATTAAATCCAAATATTTAAGCGTGGAGTGGCTTCCTGTCCATCCCAATATTATTTCTTCTGTTTTCTGATGATTTTTTTTCTGATGATTTTGATAATTTAGATTAATCGTGGTTGGGTTAAAAACAACATTAGGGTTGTATTGCTTGGCATAAGTCATTAAATATTGGTTGCCGCAACTTATTTTGTGACTCCATTTGCAAATTGAGCTAACCTTAGCATGCCATTTTAGTTTTGCCACCAAACGATTTGCACTAGACGTATTCGCTAGCCATATTGAATCATCAAAGTCATAAATAATTTTTTTCTGCAAGATTTTAGCAATCACCCATTCAAAAATAGGAGGCCCTATTGGGGAAGCTTCCCGATGAATAAACACGTAATCATATTTTGACAAAGAAAACAATAATAAAAACCGTTTTAAAAACCCAGACAAAACCCCAGCTATCTTACTTAATTGATTCCCTTTTTTATATAAAATAGCCCATGATTTTTGAGATAAAAAAGGATAATTCACATACTTGATATTAGCATTTAACAAAACAGTATAGTACTGCTCAAATCGAAATCGCTGAGATGGAGCGGTATCAAAGGGATAAGGAGTAATAAAAGCGATGTGATAATTCTTAGCCAAGAGAAAATGATTATATTTGCATAGACTTACAAGATATGAAAAAAGCATTAATTACTGGTATTACAGGGCAAGATGGTTCTTATCTCGCCGAATTTTTATTAGAAAAAGGATATGAAGTACATGGTATGAAACGCCGTTCTTCTTCTTTTAATACTGAGCGTGTCGATCATATTTATCAAGACCCTCATGTAGAGAATTATAGATTTAAACTCCACTATGGGGATTTGTCAGACTCTACTAACGTGATACGCCTGATACAAGAAATCCAACCAGATGAAATTTATAACCTTGGAGCACAGTCTCATGTGCAAGTAAGTTTTGACTCTCCAGAGTATACCGCAAATGTAGATGCTTTAGGTACTTTACGTATCTTGGATGCGATTAAAATATTAGGACTTACCGAAAAAACAAAATTTTATCAAGCTTCTACATCTGAGCTATATGGTTTGGTACAAGAAATCCCTCAAAAAGAAATCACGCCTTTTTATCCTCGATCTCCTTATGCTGTGGCCAAATTATATGGCTATTGGATTGTTGTAAATTACCGTGAATCATACAATATATTTGCTACTAATGGTATATTATTTAATCACGAAAGTCCACGAAGAGGAGAAACATTTGTTACTAGAAAAATTACTCGGGCTACAGCTCGTATAGCATTAGGTTTACAAGAAACAATGTATCTCGGTAATCTGGATGCTCAGCGTGATTGGGGACATGCCAAAGATTATATAGAAGCGATGTGGTTAATGCTACAACAAGACGAACCAGAGGATTATGTGATTGCTACAGGTACAATGCACAGTGTAAGAGACTTTATTAAACTATCTTTTGCAGAAGTTGGAGTTCAATTACAGTTTGAAGGAAGTGGAGTTAACGAAAAAGCAATTATAGCCTCAAGTGATAATCCTGCATATAAGTGTAAAATTGGGCAAACAGTAGTCGAGGTGGATACCCGATACTTTAGACCTGCAGAAGTAGAGCAACTATTAGGAGACGCTAGTAAAGCCGAGAGACAATTGGGGTGGAAGCCTAAGTATGACTTACAAAGTTTAGTGTCTGAAATGATGCAAGCAGATGTTACGCTTTTTAAAAAAGATGTTTTATTACAAGCTTCAGGATATAAAACATTGTCTCATGATGAATAAAAATTCAAAAATATACGTAGCAGGACATCGTGGAATGGTTGGCTCTGCTATTGTAAGGAAATTACAGAAAGAAGGTTATGATAACATATTGACTAGAACTAGTGCTCGACTAGACCTTAGTAATCAACAAGCAGTAATTGATTTTTTTTCTAAAGAGAAACCAGAATATGTTTTTTTGGCGGCAGCCAAAGTAGGAGGTATTCATGCAAATAATATTTACCGAGCAGAGTTTATTTATGAGAATTTGATGATTCAAAACAATGTAATTCATCAGAGTCATGTAAGTGGAGTTAAGAAATTAATGTTTTTAGGTTCATCATGTATTTATCCTAAACTTGCACCTCAACCTCTTAAGGAGGAATATCTTCTTACGGGATTATTAGAACCTACCAATGAGCCTTATGCTATCGCTAAGATTAGTGGCATCAAAATGTGCGAAAGCTATGTAAATCAGTATGGAAGTAATTTCATTTCAGTAATGCCAACTAATCTCTATGGTCCTAATGACAATTATGACTTGAATAATTCTCATGTATTGCCTGCTATGATTAGAAAATTTCATGAAGCAAAAACAGAAAATAAAGAATCAGTAGAATTGTGGGGCACAGGCTCTCCTCGTCGTGAATTTTTATATGTCGATGATTTAGCGGAAGCGTGCTTTTTTTTAATGCAAAACTATAACGAAAGTGCTTTTGTAAATATTGGAACTGGAGTAGATATCAGCATCAAAGACTTAGCAGAAACCATTAAAACAAGCATTGGTTACACAGGAAAAATTGATTGGAACACAGAAATGCCTGATGGCACTCCTCGTAAATTAATGAATGTAGACAAGTTGCACAGCTTAGGCTGGAAGCACCAAGTTGATCTAAAAGAAGGAATAGATAAAACGTATCAGTATTTTTTAAATAGGTAAACCGTATAATAAAACTATAAATTGGGGCGTTTCCACATTCGCCAAAAGGACGGCTCATGCGGTCAGGCTCTACACTATATCTTTTTTGTTTTTTTGTTTAACATTTCGACAAGCTCAATATGACACAAAAAAACAAAAAAGGATGCCGTTGCAATCCTTAACGCGACCATCTAATAACGGAAAACTTCTTTAATTGTAAAAGCGAAATAAGGCTCTAAAAATTACAAAGTACCCTCTAAAGCTTCTTTGATATCAACACGTTTACCATCTTTATAAGACGATATCCAAGCACCTTTCACACCCATATCACGCAAATATTTTTTGAATTTATCAGCTTCCCAATAATCTCTAAATTCTCCTAAGTTATAACGCATTAAGCCATCTTCACCTACTTCACCACTAAAGTTTTTGTGTTTTCCAATATAGTTACGTAAGTCTAAACCCTTAAAAGCTCCAACTTGTACTTTGTAAATAATTCCTTTGGAAGCCGCACCCTCATAAGTAGTGTATTGTTCTACTTTTTGTTGTTCTCCTGCTTCTTCTAATTTCTTTTTGACTTGACTTACTTCATTTTGAAGTTCAGCATTTTTATTCTCTAAAGAAAGTTTTTCAGACTCTAACGAGGTTACTTGGGTTTGTAATTCAGAGGCTTTTTGTTGAACAGCAGTCGCATCATCTTTCATTTTCTGAAATCCTACTGGACCAAGGCTTTTCATTTCTTTTTTAAGTGCCTTTAATTCTTTTTTTGTAAGGTCTTGGGCTGTTGCAAAACCGATAGACATACAAGCCAATACTACTAACAATAGATTTTTCATAGGGTATATTAGAACTGTTCTTCTCTCAAATATAAGTAATTCATTGTGTAAAACAAGTATAGCGTTAAGGAAAAGGCATAAAAAAACCTCCCAAAATTAATTGAAAGGCTTATAAAGGGTGGAAGACGGGGTTCGAACCCGCGACCCTCGGCACCACAAACCGATACTCTAACCAGCTGAGCTACATCCACCATTTGAGCCCCAAAATTACGTTATCCATTTTATATATCAAAATAAAACGTAAGATATAAGTTGTAATTAATAATCCCACGTAGATAATTCTCCAGAAGCATTGGTTGTAGAAAGGTTGGGAATAGAAACTACATAGCCACCATTTTTCACAATTGATCTAGGAGATCAGGAGAGCAACCACCAATCTTCATCTGATCCTTGCCTAGGTTTTCCTCCATCTTTTTTGGTGCCGCTATATAAGGATTAGGAATTGGTAAGTTATCATATAAATACTGTTTATGCATTAAGATATGTTGGGCAGGGGCAGAATGTAAAAAATAAACATCTACTTCATTAATCACGCCTTTCTTTAAAATCTTATGAGGTTCTCTATACAAACCCGTAACTATCGGATATTTTTTTTGTCTTTTATTTTTTGATAATCAATACTAAATTTAAAGTCAGACCTATCGTTTACTACTAAAATTTCTTCCTTTCTATCCACTAAGCGTAATAATAATTGATATAAATAATCTGGACGATTATAAGTTGTAATCAGAATACCTGTTTTTTTTCTTTCATTGATCTATAATGCTAGTGTATAAAGTATATTTTAATGCCTTTAACTCTTTACTATCAATAGTATAAGTTACTTTCAATCCTGCTTCTCCCTGGTGATCAAACTTCTTCTGCCAACTATAAAAAGTCCCTGTACTCACCCCGTATTTACGACAGCATTCTACAACACCTATTTCTTCTGATGTTGTTAGTATTAACAACTTTTCTTCTAAACTCCATCTCTTGTATTTCATGTCTCAAATGTATTAGTGTGAAATTTAAAATATCACCCCGAACTTATTCGGGGCTAAACTATAGAACCAATGCGATTAGTAAGGTAAAAGGACTTATTCCTATATTGTTTTGTGAGAAAACAAGAAGTGAAATTCTAAAAGAAGTACTTGAACTATTCCTTATTAACCCCATTCCAATACGTAAAGACAGGGTTTATGAAAGAAGTTTCAGTTTTCATGCAAGGAGATATGATATGACTTACAAAACCTGTTAGCTTAACTTAATGACATTGGAGGCGAATTCAATTAGAGCCGTCTACTCGATTATCGATTTTTCCCTTTTGATGTGTTAAAAGTAAAAATTCATACGTCGTATTGGTTTGTTCAATCTGATGGTAATTCGTGAGAGCAGAGATTTGGGGAAGGGGGGGTATCTATTCGGCAATGTGATACCTTATTAGTCTCGACTCAAGGTGGGCTCGACAATTGAATAAATCATTCGAGAAACCAGTTTTTTCCTCTACTTTCCCAATACCATCAACATACCAGCTGCTAAGAGTAAAATAATCATCTTTGCATTTATTAGCAGAACCACCTTGTTGATCGTAGTAATACTTTCTGGCCTCAATAGAGTTAAATACGCCTGCTGGTACATTAATGTCAATATGATTAAACATTTGTAAATGCCAATTCCACATTGTGGACACGGATCCCTTGGTTAGTGTATCATTAAAATTATCGTAAGAATATTGAATTATTCCACGGTGACTGATGGCAAAACCACTCGAATCTCTTTGCATATGTATGTAGTTTTTGTTTCCCAACCAAGTTCCTTTATAGACGGTGTAATCTAGATTGTTAATTATTGTATCCCCTGAAATATAGATACTATCCAATGCTCCATAGGATGTTTCTATACCATTGCTGTCTATTGAATGCCATTCATAAATCCAATATGATCCAGTTGTACAAGGGATGTTAAATTGGTTTTCTGATTCTTCGAAATCAGGAGCTATTTTTTCTTGTTTACATGAAAAAAAGATTAATAGTAGGCTTGTGATAATAATTGTTTTAGCTGTCATGCTGTTAAGAACGAGTTCCTAATTCTTATATTGTGGACTCCCGCAAGCTAATAAGTATTATTTCATAGTGATTTTTATTTACTTCCCAAACAGTTCACACAGGGTGGTTATTTTAATAGCTTTCTTTTTACCGCTGCGATTTCTTCTGATGTTGTTAGTATTAACAACTTTTCTTCTAAACTCCATCTCTTGTATTTCATGTCTCAAATGTATTAGTGTGAAATTTAAAATATCACCCCGAACTTATTCGGGGCTAAACTATAGAACCAATGCGATTAGTAAGGTAAAAGGACTTATTCCTATATTGTTTTGTGAGAAAACAAGAAGTGAAATTCTAAAAGAAGTACTTGAACTATTCCTTATTAACCCCATTCCAATACGTAAAGACAGGGTTTATGAAAGGAATTTCAGTTCTCATGCAAGGAGATATGATATGACTTACAAAACCTGTTAGCTTAACTTAATGACATTGGAGGCGAATTCAATTAGAGCTAGAGCCGTCTACTCGATTACAAAACGTTTTTTCATTGTACTTTCTCAATTAATATATTATCTTTGTTGTTTAAAACTAAGAGTATTTTATATGAAAAATAATCATTATTTGAAAAATGTTAAACTTGCAGGCTATAAGTCAATTATAGATGTTGATGTTTGTTTTGAAGATGGGTTAAATATTGTTATCGGTAAAAATGCTGCTGGTAAAACTAATTTTTTAAAGTTTCTTTCTGAGGTTCTTGATTTCTCTTATGATAACTTAATTAATTTTTCGTCGGAGTTATGCTTTGAAGGGGATTCTAAATTAATTATAAAATCAAAAAGAGAAATAAAGGAAGATAATTCAGATAATACTACAAGAGTGAATCAATCTGAGGTTAGTACTGAAGTGATTTTGGATAATGAAATTTTAAAGATTGATAATATTCATAAAAGAGGTTTGGATGATTTATTTAAAGATAATAATATATCTATTAATACTAATTTTGTTCAACACGGAATCCCTAAAGAATATTATTTAGTAAATTCTTCTTTTTCTTTTAAAATAGATAAAAGAGGATTTCCAATAGATTTGATTTCTAAAATTTTAGATTTAAATACTCCATACTTTATTAAAAACCTATTAGCCACATTTGTGTTTTCGGGTATAGGTAATAGAGATGAAAATCTTAATGTTAGTAAAATAAAAAAGACAATAATTAATGACTTCAAAGAGGTTGATAAAATAAAAGACTTATTAAGTAGATTTTCACCAATTGAAGATGTAAGATTTAATAAGAATATAAATATATTTTTAGATGATGACGCTGAAGGTTATACTGTAAATAATCTTTTTATTGAATTTAAAATACAAGGCAGTTGGCATCCTTTTGAAAATTTATCAGATGGAACAAAAAGACTTTTTTATATAATTTCGGAAATTGGATTCCCTGGTAAATTACATTTTTCAGGCGGTGGTTTTGGATTTAATGATTTTGAAAGTAAAAGAATAGTTTTAATTGAAGAGCCTGAATTAGGTGTACATCCACATCAATTAATGCTTTTGATGAAATTTTTAAAAATTGAATCCGAAAACAAGCAAATAATTGTAACATCACATTCTCCAATAATATTAGATGTTTTAGAAGAAAATGAATTGAATAGAATTGTAATTGCACTTTCTATAGACAAAAAAGAAGGTACTAAATTGAGACATTTAAGTAAGCCTGAAAAAGAGAAAGCAAAATTGTATTTAGAAGAAGATTATTTAAGTGATTATTGGAAATATTCTGACCTTGAAAAATAAAATAAATGAGAATAGGATTAGTCGGTGAAGCACCTAATGATACGCAATCTGTTAAAAATTTAATGATGAAGAAATATAACTATGATTTCGTCTTTATGTTAGATAGAATTAATGGAAGTAAGTTAGATTCTCAAAAAACAAAAAGATTTTTAAGAATCGAATACGAAATTAAAAACCCTGATATTGTGATTTTTATACGTGATTTAGATAGCCTTTTCTCAAATAAAACTCAATTGGGTAAAAGGAAATCATATTTTACAAATTCAAATAGTGTAGTTGATAAAAAAGGTGTTTTTTTATTACATATTTATGAAATAGAAGCCCTAATATTATGTGATGTAGAGACTTTTAATACAATTTATAATAGTCAATTAGATTTAGTTGACGACCCAATGATGGTTGAAGAGCCTAAAGAATATTTGAAATCAAAAACAAAATTATATAATGAGTCTCACAATGCTGATATTTTTGAGAAATTAAGTTTTGAGAAGGCGTTAAACTGTAACTATTTCGAAAGATTTGTAACACTATTTGATAACAGAGTTGACGCTTTAAATTAGTTTTTTAATGTTTTGTAACGACCCGCTAAACGTAGTTACGTTCTGGGGTTTCTATTTTTTTTAGTATCTGAAAGATACGTTAAAAAATGGGAAAGACAAAAAGAACGTAGCAAATTACATTTAGCGATTGTTGTGTTCCGTTTCCCGAATGGGCAGTGACCAGCGCTGAATCTTTCTAATACTTGAACAGAGTAATTTGTTTAGCGGGTCTGTGTAGATCGTCGTAGTTGGTTTTTGAAGTAATAAAGCTAACGGTTTACTCCAAGGAAATCGCAGATTTCCTCGTAAATTTCGGCTTCGCTGCGAGGAGAATCTGCGATTTTCCGCTGATGATACAAGAGCTAAAATTACAATTTCCGCCAAACCCAACTATGCGATTTTACACCCTGTGTGTGCCCAGCATGGGCATCTTTCCTTACCGAAAGGTAAGGATTAATTTAGAGGGTGCAAGTCCCTTGTGGGCGAGAGTCGTGTCTCGAACCACTAGTAAGCTGCAAGGTGGTT
>Ga0256845_1000676_pt1 | contig 30548 bp, 23 predicted proteins | sample RiftiametaG_FD_189101 | JGI IMG/M metagenome (GOLD analysis project Ga0256845, IMG submission 189101) | Tube worm associated microbial communities from hydrothermal vent at the East Pacific Rise, Pacific Ocean - Riftia | ecosystem: Host-associated > Annelida > Integument > Unclassified ...
TCCGCAGGGTCCATTAAACAAACCCTTGGCACATCTTGTAACAGGGCAGACTCCTGCTGTATATGCCAATACACATTCGCCACATGCACGACATCTTTCTTCATACAAACCAACATCAAGATCAACGCCAATACCAATGGTATTTAATGCCGGGAAAACAGGTTTATCAAGATACCTTGCTGCAAGAAACTGCACCCCTGCACCACATGCCATGGACAGGATATAATCCACATCCTTGACCATATCATCAAGGGCGCCAAGATATTGCTCATTACATTGGCGTTCAACTGTGTAACCTGTAAACTTTCCTGGTGTGCCCCTGGACAATTCAAGCTCTGTCTGCAATATACCAACTTCTTTCTGACCTCCGGCAAGGCAGACAGAGACACATCCGCCACAGCCCACAATCAGACCATTTTGATATGGTGCAATATACTTTAAAATTTCTTCAATTGGTTTTGATTTTGCTTTAATCATTTTTGACCTTTAATAATCATATCATATTCTATTGACACCATGGATTCAGGTTTGTGGCATTCATTACATAATGTTGGAACCAAAGCCTGATTGTTTTGCGCTTTTGCATCATGACACCCGATACACAATCTGTGATATGCTTCTCTTGTATTAATTTTATTATTTGAATCATGACAGGAAGCACACATGATACCAGGATTGCCCTCTTCCAGGCTATCAATATCCAATATATTGTTTTTGTTTGAATCATATTTATGATGGCAAACTTCACAATCATAGGATTCCATATGCATTTCATGGGGAAAAGCTACAGATGCTCTTTCTTTGCTTCCTTCTGCCACATCAACAGGGCATGCGCCCATAAAAGATAATGTAAATACGGTTACAAAAAAAAGAGACAGAACAATAAAACAGATTTTTGTTTTTGTGGGAAAATATTTCAATTTAATAAACTTATTTTTTATTTGTGTATATCCCTTTTTCTTAATTAAAGAAACAGGCTTTATATTTTACTTTTGCATTATCAAATTCATTGAACAATGATTTTAAACGATCATTAGCTGTATTAATTGCAATGGGTTTTTCCTCTGTTTCATTATCAGTGGAAAAACATCCAAGACATCTTTGGAACTTATTGCTGCGCCCAAGGGTTGTAATATTAAAATCCACATTAAGATAGGTCTGCTTATTTTTCTCATTGGCAAAATGTTCCACAGCAGCCAGAGTTTCCAGCTCTATCTGAATTTCAACTATATTGCCTTCTTTTGCAATGTTAATATAGTCATGGATAGTTAAAATACCCCCGGTATTTTCATCCTTGTTCTTATCAACATCTTCATACTTGGCAATCATGTCTTCAAGGCTGAAAAGTTTTTCTTCCAATTTGATTTTGGAATCTGCCATTTTCTTATAATCTTTTTTAAGATATCTATTAGCAATCATGACTGCCTGGGCAACATGGGGACACAAATTGTGAGGACAGCCTTTTGCATAACATTTTCGAAAAAGAAAGGGCTTTTTCTCGATGGTTCCTGAATATTTACAAAGGAAAACATGAGCCTGAAATTCCTGGGCTTTATGGGCAAAATTAATCGGGACAATATCAAAAGACATGCTTATATCCAGATTATATCCAAGTTTTTTTAAATTAACCAGATCAGTTACCCGATTTGGCAAATTTATATTATTTGTGTCATCCATTTTGCACCTCGTAATTTTAAAAAAATATTAAAACTAATAAACAAATACAGCATCAGCTTCAATTGCTGCGACATTAAGCTGACCTGCAGCAGTAATCTTGGAGCCTTTTGTCAATTCAGACTCGGCAATATTTCTTTCTTCAATACATGGCATGCAAACTAAAAGCTCACCGCCATAATCAATAAAATCTGTTACAAGTTTATCAATATTAGGGAACCCTCCGCCGGGCAGCATATTCTTTCTATAGGCATCCTGGGCAAGATATACACCATTACCCTGGAGAACAACTGTTGCCTTGACATCCATGGCAATTGCCGCAAGCGCCATAACAAACGGCATACACGCCTTTTCAGGATCTTCACCGCCACATGTTGCAAAATACATTATTTTTTCTTGTTTTTCTTGTGTCATTGTTTTCTCCTTTAAATTATTACTAAATTAATACTCGTTGTCTGACTTTCATAAGATACAAGACCAATGGTCTGTATAGTTGATGGGTCCATTTTGCAAAGGGAACTTCAATTACCAGCATGGGAACAGCTATCATTAAATGAATTACATAAATATAATAGGTTGATAAAGGCATTTCCAAAAGCCTTGTACCATGGATTAAAATCCCGGTAAAAGTTGTCAGCCACAAAAGAATAAGAAATGCCCAGTCAGTGGAATGGGTATTCATATGCGCCCTTGAACTTTTATTAAGTCTTCCTATCATGGCATAGGTTGTGCCGTATAAAATTGCAAAGGTGGAATAATATCCAAGAAAACGGATCGGGTTAAAGATTGAAAGAATTTCATCCCGCTGAAACCATCTTATGCCAACCACAACCATTAAAAAGATTATTGAATAACCTGTCATTATAAGAAGATGGTTTATCCATAGAATTTTTTGTTTTTTATCTTTGCAGGAGTTAAATTTCTTTTGGGTTGAAAACTGGATTATAAATTCCTTGATTTCCTGATAATAAAATTTTAAAGGCACACCAAAAAACAAAATAAACGGAGGCTTTTTCTTGTCAAGTTTGTCAACATATTGCGAAGGATCGCCCATAACACCCCTTGCAAGACGGAAAGCATTGGAAAGAAGAAAAAACGAAAGTACAAAAAGCATTATTATATCAAGGATTTCAATGGTTGTATTGGGAGCAAACACATTAAGTGCAACACGATCTGTCAACATAGGACCATGGAACAAATAAAATCCCAACCCCACTAAAAATGCAACAAATAAAATTGCGCCAACTTCAAAAACCTTTGAGGTATAAAATAATTTTGATATACCTGTCCAGTCATAGACCGAGGTAAGATATCGCCTGAGACCCATCATTACTTCCCCTGGGTCTGCATCCCTTGGACATGTATCAGAGCAGTCACCACAATAATAGCATAACCATGGCTCAGGACTTGCTGCAAGCTTATCCTCAAGTCCTAATTGAAGATAACGAATAACCTTTCTTGGGAAAGGAGTATTTTCAGTTGAGAGAGAACAAATAGCAGTGCAATTACCGCAATTAAAGCAGGATGCTGCGCTATCCGCACCATATTCTCCCATCATTTTCATTATATCAGGATTAATAGTTGAACTCATAATCGTTCTCCGTTCTATCTAATCTGTTATGGGCAATTGATATTTAAAATAATCGCCGTCTTTTTCTTTTTCCACTGCCAGACCAAATTTTTTCAAACCTGCCACATAAACCAAAACCTTTGAAGAAGGTTCTCCAACTGCATTTGCTATTTCAGGTATGGTCATTGCCTTGTCCTTGATTTGAGCCTTGATCTTTTTAAACATATTATTGCTTGTTTTTATATGCGATCTTGCATTCTCAATAAACTCTGCACGCTCTTTTCGTAAAGCTTTAAGTTTTTCTTTATATTCTTTTGTATTTTCCATCAATCATATCTCCTTATGCAGCAAGAATTGCATCCACCATTTTAACATATTGGTGCAAAGACCAGCCTTTAACATCAATGGCATTTTCAGGACACACTGCCGTACAAATACCGCATCCTGTACAAAGAGCCGGGTTAACCTTTGCAACCTTATCAATCTCAATGGCATTATCCACAGGACAAACTTTTTCACATTCCCCGTTCCCTTTACAAAGATCAGGATTAACCTCTGCCACAAAAGGATCAAGCTCAACAAATCCTTTAGCTAAAAGAGCTGATGTCTTAACACTTGCTGCCTGGGCAGCAGCGCATGTTTCTGTAACATCCATGGGTGCCTGACATGTTCCGGCAAGCAATATTCCGGTGTTGGCAACTTCCACAGGACGCAGTTTCGGATGCACTTCCTGTAAAAATTTATCAGCGCCCACAGGTAATTTCATCATATCAACCATATCTGAAATCACATTGGGAATCATGCCGGTTGACAATACAATCAAATCAACATCTGCCTCAACTTCCTCATTAAAGGTCAATACATCCTTAACCTTGACATTAAGCGGGAATATTCCTGATTTACTGGTTGTTACCACAGGCTGTGCATCAGGTTCATACCTGAAAAACAACACACCCTGTTCTGAAGCCTTGTCATAGATATCTTCCTGAAATCTTCCATAGGTTCTGATATCCCGATAAAAATCAAACACGTCTGTGTCAGGGCAGGTTTCTTTTATTTGTACTGCAGCCTGTAAAGTTGCAGAACAACAGGTTCTTGAACAATATTCATTCAAATTCCCATTTTCATCAGGAGCATGAATACCCGGTATCTGGCGGCTTCCCACACAATGAATAAATGCTATTCTTTTTATTTTTTTCCCATTTAAATAAAGAAGATTGTTTTTTGTTTCAGAATTTTTATAATCCTGAATAAATTGCTGCAGCGTTGTAATGTTTTCAAAATCATCAAATCCAAATTCACCTTTGGCAGGAGTATAGGTATCAAACCCTGTTGCCATTACAACTCCGCCGGTTTTTAAATTAATATCAGTGGAATCCTTTGGAATATCATCAATAAAAATACCTTTATTTTCAACAAATTGCCCTTTTGTTAATCCTTTTGTATCATCATCTAACGGCGCCCTTGTAATTGTTAATTCAAAATTTCCAATAAAGCCTTTAAATGCTGACATTTGAGAACAGGTATAAAATTTTATTTTTTTCTTATTTTTTAACAGGTCAAAAAGTCCGGAAATCAAATCTTTTGCTTTATCCATATTGGGGTGAAGCCTGCCAAGTTTTGATGCCTGTCCCCCTAAAAACGGTGATTTTTCCACAATTGCAACTTCAAATCCCTGGCGCAAAAGATCAATAGCAGCCCGCATTCCTCCGATACCGCCTCCGATTATTGTAACATGCTTTTCTGCATCAACTCTTATGGGATCAAGGGATTCAAGGTGCCGCGATTTCTCAATTGCAGCTTTAACAAGAGTTGTAGCTTTTTGTGTTGCAGGATCACCATCATGCACCCAGGATACCTGCTCCCTGATATTTGCATGTTCATAAAGATATTGGTTCATCCCTGCTCTTTTTATGGCACCTCTAAAGGTTGTTTCATGGAGGCTTGGAGCACAGGATGCTACAACAACCCGATTAATAACCCCATTTTTAATATCTTCCTGAATAAGTTCCTGACCAGGATCTGAACACATGAATGAATTGGTATGGACAGCAACAACACCAGGGATATCTTTAACATTGTCTGCAAGCTTTTCCACATCAACATGGTCAGAAATATTTCCGCCGCAATGGCAAATATAAACACCAACTTTTTCTTCACCATTATTTTTATCTACGGAGTTATCGCTGGGTTCATCACTCTTATTTAGTTCATTATCATTGCTCATAATACGATCTCGCTCTTTTAATTAATAATGATTTCTCATATAGTTTGAAGCTTCCATGGCAGCAGCGCCTGATTCAGTGATTGTATCCACAATATCTTTTGGTCCTGAAGCAACTCCTGCTGTGTACACGCCTTCAAGGCTTGTAAGAGTTGGTGCTATTTTCGGCATTTTACATTGTATAAAAGAATCTGTATCTTTTATAATATCACAAACCCCTGCAGGATCCCAATCAGGTACAATTCCAAGAGAAAGCACAACCAGATCATGGTCCCGGGTTGCAAGTCTTCCGCCATCTTCCTGGGCCTCGTATTTCAGTGTTACAGCCTGATTCTCACCTTGGGAAATTGAAGCTATCTTTGCTTTGACAAATTCAATACCCATGGCTTTTGCATTCTGGTAAAATTGTTCATACCCTTTGCCAAATGCCCTGATATCCATATAATATATAGTTAAATCAGCAAGGGGCAAAGCTCCTGAAAGCAGCATACATTGCTTTATTGCATACATACAGCATACCCTTGAACAATAGGAAATACCCAGGGATTTATCCCTTGATCCTGCGCATTGAACAAAAGCAATGGACTCAGGTTCTTTCCCATCTGAAGGACGCAGCGTTCTCATATACGGTCCGTGGGGAGCAAGGATTCTCTCCATTTGCAAAGAAGTAATAACATTATCTATTTTACCCTGACCATATTCTTTTTTCTGATCAACATTGGTAAGGTTAAACCCTGTAGTGACCACGGCGGTTTTTGCTTCAAGGGTCAAATCCATGGGTTTTTGAAAATAATCAATGGCATCAGTGGGGCAGACCTTTGCACATTTACCGCAAAGGGAACAATTTTCAACATCAATCAAAGCAAGCTGGGGAATTGCATTGGAAAACGGGATATAAGCAGCTTTTCTTAAAGTAAAACCGCCCTGTTCCTCATCAGGCACATACACCGGACAATTATATTCGCATTGACGACATCCAATACATTTGTCAGGATCAATATACCGCGGTTTCTGGGTAACGGACGCTGTAACTGTATTATCATTTCGCTCAAGTGAATTCAGGGTGCAATATGTAAAAAGTGTAATATTATCATGATGGGCTGCGGCAGACATTTTAGGAGTAGTTATACAGCTTGCACAATCAAGAGTTGGAAAAACCTTGGCAAGGCGAATCATTTTCCCGCCAATGGAAGCATCCTTTTCTACAATTGCCACTTTAAAACCCTGATCACCAAGATCCAAGGCTGTTTGCAGTCCGGCAATACCACCGCCGACCACAATTGTATCAAATATTTGTTTTTCTGAATTCGCTAAATTCATAACTTGCCTTCCGTATTTTATTTTTACGAATTTACAATTATTATATTAATTTTCAACCAAAACAGGTGGACCCAACTCCTTAACAAGTGTATTCATCATATTTATTTCATTCAGAAATGCCCTGTTACAAACTGTACATATGGAAGTCAAACGGAGTCTTTTAATTTCTATTTCTTTTGCTTTCATCAATTTATAAACATTATCCAAACGTTTTGCCAAAGCATGGTATGCACCTTCATAGGGGCATTCTTCACCGCATGACATGATGATAATACCCCCGCATCCTTTTCTGAAACAATCTATATAGAACTCTTCAGGGAAAAGAACCGGAGCTCTGACCCTTAAAATATAAGTATTGGCAGGATAAGAAGAATGAGCCTGACCTACCGAGTTAGCACCCGGATAGGCACAGGCTTCTGTTGCAAGAATAATTATTTTAGGCTCTTTTTTTTCGGTCTGTGCGGTCATTGGATGACCCCCTATTTTTTTCGGGTTACAAAATGCCTGTCATAACCATCAGCTTCAAGAAAGCCAAGATATTCATGCCCTACTTTTCCAGCCCATGCAGGGATATCATTTCTTGTGCCTGCATCATTGGATAAAATTTCAAGAATTTGTCCCACCTGAACCTTGCCAATTCCTTTTTTTGCTTCAAGAAGTGGTCCCGGACATGCGCTTCCCCTTGCATCTACCTGATCTGCTGCTTCTATCGTATTAAGATCTGTCATTTTTTAAATCCTCCATTATAGGTTTGATCAATACATCTGACTTGCTATCGTAAAAAATCAATATATAAATCTTAACCTGGGATAGAGCAAAGTTAATGCCAAACGCAATATTATTTGAATGATTATAAAAATAAAGTGTGTCTAAAAGGGCGATCAGCTAAGACAATTGAAATAAATATTTTTTAAAATAAATATAAATGACAAGCAAATACCTGTCAAAAAATCGTTACTTAAAAGGAATAGTAACGTTATGGTTGCGCTACTTTGACAAAATAATTTTCCAGTTAAAATAAAATAATTTACAAACAAAATTGAATGAGCCTGATTTAAAGGATGAATACATATTATTTTGATAAAATTTGAAAACTTGGCACCGAATGTGCAAGTTAATAATGACAGTTATCAGACAAGTAAATTATTTACTTACCTCCAAAATCTGTTAACCACCTCATCATTCCGGGGCAGCCTTAATACCGTCACAAGCTGCCCCGGTTTTTTTTATAAAAGTTCAGATATGAAGTCAGAATCTGTAACCATCATCATTCCATAGCCGCCCTGGATATTACGCGTATTGGTAATACCATGATTTTCAAGAACAATTTGAGTCTCATAGGAGCGAGGGCCTGTATTACATAAAAGACATAATGATTCGTTGCTGGGAATCTCATCCAGCCTTTTTCTTAATTCAGCCTGGGGTATATTAATCCATCTATTGCCATATTTTTTCACAAAGGGTGCTGCTTCTTTTTCATGCCTGATATCCAGAACCTTTGTCTTTTCCTGTTTAAATTCTTCTATAAAATCAATAACATCAACAGGTCGATTTCTTCCCTCAAAAATATTATCCAGAGTATTCCCTGCATTATTGATAATATCCATGGCTGATGCAAAAGGTGGTGCATATCCTGTTTCAAGGTTACAGATATCATCAATTTCAAGCCCGCCAACAAGCAAAGGTGCAACCGCATCAACTCTTGCCTTAACTGCATCCCCCTGAGCACCTACAGCTTCTATACCTAAAATTTTTCTAGTCTTTTTATCGGCAATAAGCTTGATATACATGAGCTGGGCACTAGGATAAAAATGTGCCCTGTCATGCTGCACAACAATTGAATGTACAGGATCAAATCCCGTGGCAGAAGCCTGCCTGGACGTCAATCCTGCTGTGGCGATTCCCATTTCAAAAACTTTGATACAAAAGGTCCCCACTGTTCCTTTAAAATGACTATTACCGCCATTTATATTTGTGGCAATAATTCGACCCTGCCTGTTTGCAAGAGAACCCAGAGGCATTGTCATATTCTCCCCGCTCACAAGGTTTCGAAGTTCGATACAATCCCCACCCGCATAGATATCAGGGTCAATCGTACGCATTCTTCTATCAACCAGCAAACCACCAGAATTGCCAACTGCAAGCCCTGCATCTAAAGCAAATTTTGTATTAGGTCTTATCCCGGCAGAAAGTACTACAAGATCACAGGGAACTTCACCACAGGATGTCACAACAGATTCAATTTTACCTTCACAATCCCCATTGATCTTCTCTACGGTTTCTGAAAGCATTACTTTAACACCATTATCTTTAAGCTGATTTTCCACAATCCTTGCCATATTTTTTCCAAGAGCTGTGGGCAAAACCTGATCTGCCATTTCTATAATAGTGGTCTCAATCCCCCAGAGATCAGCCATTGCCTCTGCCATTTCAATACCAATTGCACCGGCACCGATTACAACTGCCTTTTCAACATTTCCCTTAGAAATTTTATCTTTTATTGCCTTTGCATTATGCAGGTTTGACACAGTAAAAACTCCGGGAAGATCCGAGCCTGGGAACGGAGGTCTGAATGGGCTTGCACCCGTTGCAATCACAAGTTTATCATAAGAGAACTCCTCTTGCCTGTCATCCTTGACATGGCGTACAACAAGTTTTTTTTCTTTTCTTTTTATGGCCATTGCCTCAACACCTGATAACACATTGATATCTTTACATATTCGAAAAAATTCAATGTCCCTTAATACATGGGATGATGTTGAACATAGTCCTTCAAGGTCTGCCACGTCACCGCCCACATAATATGGTATTCCGCATCCGCCATATGATATTAAATTATCCCGATCTATAACTGTAATTTCAGCATCAGGGTCTATGCGGCGCAACCTGCAGGCAACTTTTGGTCCAAGCGCAACAGCCCCTATTATTATAACTTTTTTCGACATTATTTATTTTATCCTTTTTTTAATATATTATATTTTTCAAATATTTGTATATATCCGCACATATTCAAAAAATATTAAACAGCCTGTAAATCATGGTTGAAGAGGTATACCCCATTTTTTCATATATTTCCATACCGAGGTTCTGCTCTTGCCAATCCTTCTTGCAACTTTTGCCTTGTTCCAGCCACATTCTTTAAGGAGACTTAACAATGCCTCCCGGGTCAGGGTCTGCTTTACCTGAGCAGGCAATCCTAATCTCTGCGACGTTATACCTGAATTTTGAAAATTATTACCCAATGGGTGAGTCCGCACATTATTAATAATCTCAACCGGCAGATCTCCTATATCAATTTTATCTGAATCACAAATAACAAAAGCATGTTCAATAGCGTTTTCAAGCTCCCTTATATTACCGGGAAAAGAATAATTTATAAGTTTTTTAAGAGCTCGGCTATTAATCCCTTTTATATTCTTTGACTCACGTTTATTGCCTTTTTCAATAAAATGATTAACCAGCAACGGGACATCCTCACGCCTGTCTCGCAATGGCGGGATATTAACAGGAAAAACTTTAAGCCTGTAATAAAGATCTTCACGGAATTTACCTTGCGCCACAAGATCATAGAGACTCTGATGAGTTGCAGCAATAATTCTAATATCAATTTTACGCTTCTTAGAATCGCCAACTCTTTCGATCTCTCTTTCCTGCAATACTCTTAAAAGTTTTACCTGCATATATGGAGATATTTCACCGATTTCATCTAAAAAAATAGTACCTTTATCTGCCTCTTCAAACCTGCCTTGCCGATCCTTATGAGCTCCTGTAAAAGCGCCCTTGACATGCCCGAACAATTCACTTTCCAAAAGTGTTTCAGACAAGGCACTGCAATTGACTATTACCATGGGGCGATCCTTGGAAGAACCCTGATAATGGATAGCGCCTGCAACCAATTCCTTTCCTGTTCCACTTTCCCCCTGAATAAGAATTGTAGCGCTACTCCTTGATGCGGCCATTATAGCATCAAAAACATTATGCATGACAACACTTTTACCAATAATATTGCCCAATCTATAAGAATCTTTTAATTTTGCTTTTGTTTCTTTAAATTTTTCTTTAATAGCATTAAGATAAGTAAGATCAGTAATGGTCTCAACCACGCCCAGGATCACTCCATTATCGTCTTTTACCAATCTTGCATTTTTAATTACAGGGACATCATAGCCTTCTTTATGGCGTACAAAACATTCCTTGGCTTCAGTCTTCCCATATTCCATTACACCACATTTATTTACATCTGCCGGACATTTTTTCCCATAGCATTTACTGCATTCCAAAAGGCTGCAATTATTACCAATAGCCTCTTTCGCAGAGTATCCGCTGATTCGTTCCATGGCGCTGTTCCATGCACTTATTTTCCCTCTTGCATCAAGGGTAAAAAGACCATCTGCCATGGTATCAATAATCTGGTTCAAAAAACTTATATTCCATAATTGATGAGTTTGCATGGTATCCCAATTATTTTATACCGGTTATAGTAACGTTACTTAAAACACTTATCCTATTTAATGATTTTATCATCATCTATATTTTTTTGAATCTTTTTTTCTGTCACCTGACAGGAATTTCTCATTCAAGTTGAGATACCCATTTTAGGCAATATATATAATTGAAGTAAAAAATAAACCCCGATAAATAATAATATAAAAATAATTTCTTTCATTTTTTTATCCTCTATAGATTTATAAAAATCTTACGGTTACCGTTACTTAAGTAACACTTATTGTTCTAAATAGTATAATCATCTTTTTGATTAGAATCAAGCGATCTCTGAAACGCTTGCCAAAAGGGGCTATTCCAATTAAATCCTGAGATGACCATGTTTGGCATAGTTTTTGAAATAGTCTTTTTACATTTAATATTAAAAAAGGTGGCTTTTATGGATTCAAAACAATTTAACAATTCAATTGAAAAAGGTATATTCCTTGTTGACTTTAATGCTGATTGGTGCGCACCATGTAAAATACAAGAACCAATAATTCATGAAGTACAAAAACAATTTAAAGAAAAAATATCTGTTATTTTTATTAATATTGATGATAACAGAAAACTTGCAACAGAATATATGGTTCAAAGTATTCCAACATTGATTATTTTTAATGATGGGATTGAAGTTGACAGGTTTATCGGATTACAGACAAAAGAAACCATTGAGAACAAATTGAATTCTCTAACCTAAAGGAGAGCTCATGGGCTATTGTATTAATCATCCTGACAGAGAGACCCACTATAAGTGCATGAAACACAATAGATATCTTTGTGAAGAATGTCTTAAATGCAGTGATCCAAAATTATATTGCAAATACAGACCTTCATGCCCTATTTATTTTATGACTGAAAAAAATTTTGATTCAGAAGAAGAAAATAATAAAACAAAAAAAGAGAATAGTAAGATCAAATCATAGTTTTCTTTTCTCAATTTTGTAAGATAGCATTGTATGAATTATTAAAATTTTGAACCTTTTGCCTTTAAAAATGTACATATAATTGATTGAATTTTTACTTCCAATGACTTAGGTTAAATGGATTAAATTATATTGTTTGAAAATAAAAAAAGGTTGGTTCAGATGATAATTTTAAAAGCCCCGGTTTATTCTTTAAAATTGCTCTTCTCAGCTAGAGACATTGCATTATTAACTTGTTTTTCTATTTTGTTTTTAAATGCATTTGCAGCTCATGGAACAATGTTCCAAATCAAAAAAACAAATAAAAACCCCCTGGCAACCCAGTTAAGTATCAAAGGTCGCCCTGCTGTTTTTGGCATAACGCCGTCAACCATGCACCGGGGTACGAAAAAAACTGCCACCATTAAAGGCAGGAGCCTTCATCATAACATGCAATTAAAGCTTGGCAAAGGTGTCAAAACTAGTAACCTTACCATTATAAATGAAGCAGGGACAATGGCTGTTGTCCTTGTTACAGTTTTACCAGATGCAGATTTAGGCTCAAGAACCGTCAAGGTATTGTATAATGATAGAATAACAAACACCAGTGCCAGGTTTACTATTACAAACCCTGTAATACCAAAACCCAAATCAAAGCTTACGCACAAACCTAAGCCTGTAAAAAAGATAAAATTAAATCTCCCAAAGCCAGGCAAAAAAAATCCTAACAAACCCATAATATCCTTTTTTGATTATATTGATCCAATCCGCTGGTATACAGGCATGTCCTATGAAGTCAATCTTTATGGCTCCCATCTTAGCAAGGATATGAGGTTCTCCTTTGGAAAGGGTATTAAAATAAAAAACCAGTCCTTTAAAAAAGAATCCTTAATAAAATTTACAATTTTTATAGAAAAAAAAGCAAAGGCTGGCTCCAGAGTTCTTACGTATAAAACATCTCAGTTTGGATCATGGTTTCAAACAAAAGTTAAGGGGCTTGTCATACAGGGTGTTCACAGATCAAAACAACCAATACCCGGTATAAAATTTCCTTCTTTAACAGATATTGAGTTTACTAAAGGGAAAATAGACCTTAAAACCCCTGAATTTGGGAACTATTGGATGATGGAAAACTGGGAAGCAGATCATGGAATCCCAACCAGCAATGATGCGATTGTTTTCACCTGGCAGGAAGCTCAACCAGGGACAAGTCAATGGTTTGAACTGCAAATCCTTGACAGGAAAAATAATATTATTGTTAAGCGAAAAGTTAAGGAAAATTTTTATGCGCCAGATGTTGATTTTATTATGGAAATTTTTAAAAAATTTCGTCCGAAAAATTCATCTCCAGCACCAGGACAGATTTTGCAGATAAGTGGTAAGGCTTTCAAGTCAAAAGTCTTGAAAAAACCCGGTTTCAAAAAATTCAGCGCAAAAAAGAACAAAAAATCTTTAACCCGGGATGAACAATATATTGTGGACAATCTGAACGATATTGACTGCTTCTGGAAAGTTGTGGGATATAAAACACATACAACTTATAATATTACAACAAATCAGGTGATTAAAAAAAATGATGTTGAGGTGGCAATTTCCGAACGCTGGCCTTTGCAGCTGCCTGAATACAGCCCCACAGGATTGATATGCAGTAAGGCAAATACCGAGCTTACCTATGGTAAATATTATGAAGAAGAGGGGAAAACAATAACAGACACCAATATATTTGTTGGTGATATTGTAATGCTTTCAGGAAAATTCACCCTGGATGGCTGTCCCTGGGCAATTGGTTATGAAAGTAACTGGCATGGTACATCCCCCGGACCTGTTTCTGACAGTTATGAACTTTGGGGTTGGCGTTTTGAAAATGTTTTTGTTGACTGGGGAGATGGTGAGTATCAAAGGGTGTCTGCCGAACCTGATTATAAGATGACAGCTTTTGAAGCAGCGGATGGCAGCGGGCTTCCTCCGAATTCTTCTGGGAAACCCATGGGAACTCTTAAAATTGCATTAAAACATGTTTATAAATATTCACAAAAATTCCCCATACGTTTTTTTGTATTACCTGAAGAAGATGTGGGATCCATTGACAGTATTGTCAAGGCAAATAAAGCAGCAAAGGGACAAACTGTTCCTCAAAACAGTGCGCAGAACAACCACTCTTTTAAAAAAAGTTCAAGGGTTCTGGTGGCTGATTCAAACATGATAGCCACTGATGCGCCCACGCCGATAATGCCAGAGGTATCTGCATCCAAACCTAAGCTTCAGCTGTCTAAAAAACAAAGAAAATTATTAAAACAGAAAAGATCATTCTCCAGGACATCAGCCCTGGCAGGGTTAGAAGCACCAGGCAGTCAGGCGTTTTTGCTTTATTGTCAGCCAAAGGTGATTGATATTAAGCCTGACCCTGCCTCCACAGGAGACCTTCATCTTATTAATATGGAATTTACAGGGTTTTCAGGCCAGGATTCAGCCCAGATTATTAGTTTGAATCATGCTGTTGCAACCAGAATTCCAAGTTATTCAGTAAGGAATCAAACAAGCCTTCCAAAAGGTATGGGCAAAGCAAAGAAAAAAAAGTTTAAAAAAATATCAAAAAAACCTTTGCCCAAAATAAAAAAAAAATCAGATCTGATTTCCCAGCTGAAATGGGGTAATAAAAATTATAATGCTGATGCCATTGCCTCAACATGTGATGAAGCATTTTATGCAAAGGCAAGTCTTGAATATTTTGGTCTGGGAAAAATTGTTCTTACCTGGAAAATAGACGGGTTTATTATTGCAAGGGAAGAAAAAGATATTGGACCATCTCCCATCCGTACCGAGTTAGATGATAATTATGAATATACTGAGTCCATAAAACATGGGGTTGCTTATTTCAGATCCCCGGAATTACCCTTGGAATTGATCAATAATGCTCCAAGAAAATATGCAGTGACTGTTGAGGCGTCTGTAAAAGGATATGAAAGCTCCCAGGCTCCTCCTCCGGGATTTGACCCTTTATCTGGAGAGGAAAATTATTCTACTCCTCCCCATAATGAATATCTTAAGTACACCAGAAGAGAAGCACCTTTAAAAACCTATCTGGTCACACCTCCAAATCCGGGTCAGCCTTGCAGGTTTAAGTTTCCGGTTGCAGGGAACAGATCATTTATAATATCAAATCTGCAAAATAGAATCATAAAAAAGAATGGCAAATACCATGGTATGGGAACCATATATTTTGATATGCCTGATTCTTCAGGGGGTATGACAAAACATTTTGTTGATATCAGTTTTAAAAACTGGGAAGTCCCGGATAATGAAACTGTTAAAAAGGGAAGTATTAATGCAGCCAATCTTGGTATTACAATAGATAATCTTCAAGGCATGACAGCTGTGCTTCGATCACTTAAAGGTAATGCCGGAGACAAGATAGAAGCAACCATGGATGTTTTTGTCAAAGACCCGGGAATACATATGACAGGCACTGGGACACCTCCTGGCTGGTCTAATGTAAAAGCAACTTTGATTCCGGAAGATGGCTGGTATGCAGAGGGCAAAACAATGCCTTTAACAGAAATTTACTGGAGTGATTTTCAGATTGAGTCAAATGATGTACGCCTGGATTTAAGCCTTAAACTCAATGGTAAAATTAAAAGCAAGGGCAGTTCCTCTGCACAACCTGCTAACCTTAAGATCAATAAACAACCTGCATTGCAGAAGACAGAGCCATCTGCAATCAGGCTAAAGCCTGGCAGACCATCTTCACTAAAGCTTGCCAAATCGCCTGCGTTAAAGCTTGCAAAACCGTCTGCAATGAATTTTTCTGTCAAGGACTGGACCGGTATAAGTCTTGGATCAGCTAAAATTTATCCGTACCTGTTTGACCTTGTGGATACTAATGTCCCTGCACCGGGATGGAGCATAACTAATAACGGATTATCCGGGAGAGCATTGTTTAATGATTTTTCCTATGTTCTTGGAGACGGCAGTATTGCATTTGATTCCATTGATATAACTGCAAAAAACCATGGACTTACAGCATTATATAAAAATGTCAGGGTAAATATTCCCTGGCCTGAAATAACTATTAAAGGCGGCAATGGCGTTCTTAGTTATAAACAGGGTCAGGATACAAATCAGCTGGGTTTTAAATTTAATGTTGATAATCTGAATGCCAAAGAAGAGTATGGTAACATTGTTATGACATCTAAAATCAAAAGCTTTGACAGGCTTGGATCCGGATGGGGTATTACAACTGATACGATATTTGATTTCAGTGATGGAAGAAATCCTTTTGCATCGGTTGAGATCAAAGACTTGTTTTTCAATGTCTTTGGTGTGGCACATTTTAAAGGATCAGGAGAAGATGTGCATGACAAAAGTATTCCGATTTCAGAATCCAGCTTGTTTGGAGATGCCCCTTTTACCATTAACGGGTTAAATGTCCATGCCTCGACAGACTGGAACAACTCTGACCGCATTGCTTTTACCTTTACAGGTGAGATTGATTTTCCGGAATTAAATGTTGATGATGTAAATGTTTATTATGCAATTAAAAAATCTCCGGGCGCTCCTGTAAACGGCATTGGACCGGGACATTCTGATATTAAAGTCAGTATGACCTATCCAAGTGATGTTGATGCAGTCACCCATATAGATGTTTATCCTGAAATTAATCTGCCAAATGGTAACACAGGTGTTGTAAACAACAGCCATACTGAAGATTCTTCTTTATTAGGCTCTCTTTTTGTGTCCAGTGCATGGGCCGCAACAGGTGTTAAAGACAGCTTCAGGGGTAAGGTTGACAGTAAAATGTTTGGTGATACTCCTTTGCCCATTCAGGCTGAATTCAGATACGGGGTATATAATAATAAAGCTTATTGGCTTACCCATGTTAAAGGGACAAACATAAATGTGCCATTATTCAGTGGCGTTAATCTTAAAGGGGTTAATGGTGGGCTTGCCCACGGGTTTGATGAGTCTGTTTTTGCCAACAATCCAATGGAGGCAATACCCAATAGCCCTGATAAAACAGTCTATTCTGCCGGCATAACCATTGGTTCCCCTGATCCGGGTATTTACAGGCTTACAGGGCAGCTCACAGTTAATCCTGAAGATGGAGTATACAGGATGGATTTTTTTAAGGTAAGCCTCTTTGGAATAGGTCTTGGCGGCGGGTATTTTGAATATGATAACAATGTTTTTGAAGGAAATGTATGGGGTGGCTTCAGCCTTTATAATGGCATAATTTCTTGTGAAATACCTAAAAACTCAGAGCGCGTAGGGCTTCATTTTGGCAGTGATTACTGGGAAATCTGGGCAGGAAAAAAAGAAAATCCAGTGGAAATGAGCCTTTTTCATATGGCCAGTACCTATGGATATTATCAGTTTGGCAGTGAAGTGGGTTACAGACTCGGTGCCGGGTATTCCTTTAACACGGGGAAACTCTGTTTAGGGATTGCTGCTGGTCGCCTTTATGCAAATTCTGATATGTCCATGGCAATTACTCCTAAAAAATTAAATGGGCATTTTGACATGGGCGCAGGGTTAGAAGCATGGGTTCCCTGTAGTGGTAAACTGTGGAACGACAGTTTTGGTAAGTCAGTACAAGTCAATGTTTCAGTACCGCCCCTTAAAATGAGCGTTGAAACATCCATAGATGTGCCTGACTGGCTGCCTGGAGTTCCAGATGATATAACACTGAGATTCGGTATTTAGGAGTTTAAAATGAGAAAAATATATATATTGATTGTGTTCTTTTTGTTTATGACATCTTTTCAAAGCCTGCAGGCTGCTCAAAATAAGCAAGGTCTTTTTTTATCAGCATCTGATGGAAAAGGAAATATCTCCTTGATATGGTTTGTTCCTGTTGACAAATGGCAGGTTAAAGGATGGCAGCTTCAGAACAGCAAAGGCAAGGTAATTAAAAAGCAGATCCTTCCCATGTCTAATAAAGCGATGGCAGAGTTGACACCTGAAGAAGCAGGCAGTGTTAAAAGCTTTCTTGATGCGATTAAAGAGGTAAAAAATAAAAAAGATAAGGAGCAGGTAAGTGGTTTTCTGGCATTGACGATTTTAAGTTCCTTTAAAAAAGCCCGGGCGCTGGGACTTGGCTGTATTCTTAAAAATGTAAGCCCGGGTAAAAGAAAATATAAAATTATCGGGCTGGGTAAAAACAGAAAATCTAAAGGTGTAGTTCTTATATCTGGTGCGGTTAACAGTAAAATTGCAACACCTTTACCCCCTGCTCCTGGAAAACTTAAGGCAGAATCATCCCTTAAGGGGGCAAAACTTTTTTGGAAGCCTGTAAAAGATAATCCTGCAATGCCTGTTCTAACCTATGGTGTTGAACAAATTGCAACAAATAGAAATAATCATGATAATGAACTGAAGATTATTATGCTTGGATCATCCTGGGATCAGGATAGACCGGCTTTTACAGATACCATGGCTCCGGTTGAACAGGATGTGGCTTATAATATCTACAGCATTGATGCCTTTGGAAGAAAAAGTCCACCATCCAGGATTTCTTTTTTTATGCAGGATGTTCTGGCAATGCAGCCACCAATTAAAATCAAAATCCAGGCAAAAAAAAAGAAAATATTACTTTCCTGGCAAAGCAATAACAATCCAAACAGGGCAGGGTATGTTGTTGAGCGTTCTTCAAACAATAAAGGTTTTTATGAAACTTTGACTTTAAAGGGACTTAAATCAAATATTCATAATTTTCAGGATAATAGTGTTGTTGAAGGCCTTACATATTATTATCGACTCAGATCCATTGGCACAAGAGGAGATCTGGGGGAACCTTCACGACCTGTTAAAGCAAAAGTAAAACTTTATAGTAAACCTTCTGCGCCAAAAGGACTTGTAGCAAAAACCAATCCTATTTTGGTAAGTTTAAGCTGGGAAAAGAGTAAAAATACTGTTGCAGGTTATTTTGTCGAAAAAAGAGCAAAAGGTTCAAAGGAATGGGCAAGGCTGAATGTTGGACTATTATCCCAAAGATTCTATAAGGATCGCTATTCATATGATAGCTATGGAACATTTTATTATCGGGTGACAGCAGTGGCATTTAACAATCAAAAAAGCAGCCCCAGCAAGGAACTTCAAATAGTCAAAAAAAATTTGTCACCACCTTTGAAACCATATATTACTTCTATTAAAAGCGAAAATGGAAGAGTTATTATTAAATTTGAACCAGGCAATAATAAAAACAAAAACATTTCCTTTAAAGTGATTCGTGATCTGTATTCAAGAAAAGAGGGTAAAGTTATTGAACAGGGACTATCACCCAAAAAAAGGACTTTTACAGATACCAATGTTATTGCAGGTCGGGGTTATTGGTATGCTCTGGCAGCCGTAGATAAAAACAATCAAGAAAGTGCATGGAGTGATAAACATCTGGTAATGGTTGTTCCTCCCGTAATTCCAAAACCGGATATGCCAAAAGCAAAATTTATCAAAATACCATTTTCACATATACAAATAAGCTTTAAAAAACCTCCGGGAAAATTAGCTGCAGCAGTACAAAGACAATTGCCAGATCAGGATTTCTGGACAACAATCATTAAAGATATTATTGGTGCCAATACTGCGGTTGACAATAATCCTGTAACAGAAGGGATATCAAAATACAGGATTGTATATCACCAGATAAATGGAGCCAGGGGCAAACCTTCAAAATATGTGGAAGTTAATACAACCCGATAATCCTTGTGATTGGGGAAACAAGGCATAGCAACAGCACTAATCAGCCTTACAAATATTATTCAGTCCCAATCTTCTGCAGCCGGGCTACTTGTTGCAGATGGCTTTATATATAAAGTTTATTGCCTGCTTAACTCTATTGCCTGATCTATTAATTTTTCCGGATGTTTTTTATCAATTAAATATTTTCTCAATCTCTCATTGGAAACACCCTTTTCACTATTGTTACGAATAAATTTTGCAAGTTTCTCCACATGTTCCATATTTTGATCTGAATTCCCTTTTCTATATTTATCATAGGCTATTGCAGCAAGGTCTGCAGAAAATCCTTTTTTAGTCAAAAATGTATCTACCTTTTCTTTAGAATAACCTTTGCCAAGGTTTATCTCATATGCGCGTATACATTTCTTGATATCGGCCTGACTAAAAGAAGTTGCAGAATCAATTGAGAAATCATCATCATCGGTTGCACCAATTTTCTCCTTTATTGTTTTTTTAATGGCACTGAAAAAATCATAACCTCCACATCGATTATTGTAATTTAGATAATTTGTGACCTCGTCTCTTATATCTTCATCAATAGCCATAGGATTGTGCAAAGCAGTGTAAAATATTGTAAAATAAATGCTTTTCACTATGATAACAAGATTGTTTAAAAATGAAACAACAATTGTACCTGCCAGTAAACAAATAAATACCGGCAAGCTGTTTATCGCAGTAGTATTAAACTCAAACAGCCATGCCTTTGGGAACATATCCGGTAACAAATAGCCGGTTAACCCACCTAATACACATCCCAGAAGTACAATAGTGGAGATGGCAGACACAATAATACTTCCAATAATATCTAATCCAAGCACACCCATTAATGTTGCTGGGATATTCTCTTTTAATGATGATAGTTTTTCTGGCAGTTCCCTGATAGTGCAATCGTGAATTACTATAACAGGTAATGAAAAATTCTTTATCAAATCCCATACTTCAGCAAGAAAAGAAAGAATTATGCCCATTATGAAAGAAGAAAAAAAACCGCCCTCCTCTTCCCTATCTTCTTTTGCATTTTTAACAAACAAATCAAACAATGCAATTAAAAAAAGCCTTATTTTTTTACCTTTTAAAGATTGGATCCCGCTTCTAATATTTGTATCTATATTTTGTAATACTTCATAGGTCATCCAGCAGCTTGCAGCTTTGTATTTTATTTTCAGATAAACGGCAATGGGGCTGAATAAAACCATAAACATACCAGAAATAATAGCATTGCGAATACTGCCATTAATAATTAAAAAATATGCCATGGCAAATGCAGCCATTATTCCTATGGAACTGATAATAGTGTTATAAATAACCGGAATAAATAAATCCTTGTCTTTATGCAGAATCAAAAGACTCTGTTTTGATAAATTAATAAGATCTTTGCCTTTTGATCCAACGAAGTTCAACATCAAAATTCCCCTTTTTAAATTTATGACTATATTTGCTTATTTATCTGATACAGATCAAATTGTCAACTTTAACAGGCTGTCCCTATTTTACAGGCAATTGCGCGCCACCTCAGCTTCAGAGCTGTCATCATGAATAACTTCTGAAATAACTTTATTGGTGATATCTTCAATATAAGATCGTAATGTTTTATTTAACTCCTGGAATTCAGGCCAGAGAGTTTCATCAACAAAAGTTTTGGTATATTAGCCATAACAGTTGTATAACGCTATCTGTAATATCTAAAAGGCTTTATGTCATACCTCCTGAGCAAAGCAATAAATACTTTTCTGCACAGGCAAGTTTTTTTTCGCAAATAAATATTGCAAACAACCAATAGAAAAAGTGCCGATGAACAACTCATCGACACTTTTATTTACTATAGCAAATTAAATATTATTATTTTCGTTTATACCCCATGGGAAGTTTTTTAAATCTTCCACCGTAAATAATGGGGTCACCTTTATAGCCCAGAGCTTTAAAATCAATATAGTCTGTAGTATTAATCAATTCTCCTACATCCCTGCCCGCGGCTTTCATTGCTTTAAAATCAGTACCTTTGGTTACAACCTTTTTAAAATTGACATTCCTGTTGTCCTGGTGGCAGCGATCACAGGTTTTTTCTCCTTTAAGGCTTTTATGACATTGCACACATGACAATGCTGATTTTGCAGGCATTACCTCATGTTCAAGCCGCCAATACATCCAGGTTTCCTTCCATTTGAATGTACCACTGTAATCAAGCTTGGCAGCTTTCATACCATCTGCAAAAGCTTTTTCCCAATCAAGGTTTTTCCAGTATGCAGTTTTATCATCCTTGCTCCTTGGAAAAAGATGGGGAATTAAGAAATAATCATTTTCTGCATCCACAGCCTGAACGCCTTTCATAATTTTAAAAGGAGTAATTTTTGACGTAGGATCTTTAATAGAGCCAATCGGGCTTGTAAGGTTGATTACTTTTTTATGGATATCAACCTTTTCACCCATGAGTACACGATCCATATAACCATTATACCAGGCATACGCAGGCTTAGGTGATTCTTTCCACTTAAACTCGCCCTTTTTCCAATGATAATCAGGCTGACCATATTTATCTTTTTTTGCTTTGCGTTTTTTATCGCCGGCCTTGGACCAGTCCCACCATACTTTAGTGGGTTTACATTTGGCATATACAGGAGAATGACAGGTATTACAGTCAAGACTCTTTACATGCTTATTCAAATGATGATCTAAAAGAGTACCATTATAATGGGGTTCATTGGAATGACAGTCAAGGCACGAAGTTTTGCCTTCAGATGCTGCAACAGATGAGCTCCTGCCCGAGATCTTATGATCTCTGGTTTTATGGCATTCTGCACATGAAAAATCATATCCTCCCATGTGAACATCACAATTTCTGGAAGGCTTTAACATCTGACGCGAAAGGTCAGCATGTTTAATAGCATCCCCGCCACCGCCATTAAAATGACATGACCCGCAGGTGGCACGGCTTGAATGTCCAACATTCTGCGCCACCATTTTCAAATTCACGTCCTTTTTAGGCATACCAGCACCTGGAGGTGCTTTTTTATATTTACCTGTTGTATCATGGCACACCAGGCAATCTATTTTTGTTTTATCACTGAAATCAAAAGAATCATCTTTCCAACCATATCCTGCATGACAACTTGTGCAACGAGCCTCGTTGCTTATTGGACTGATTCAGTAGTTGTTAAGTGCAGTGGTTCCTTTACCGTGCTGCACCTCCTTTCGATGTTTAACCGTATAAGGTGACGGTCCCCTCCAATTCCAATGGGCAGTTTTAAGCATTTCTTCTCCTGCCTGGTCATGGCACCTGAGGCATTCTGCCGTTACCTGAAAAGGGCTTGCATTATCAGGCAATTTAACCAGTTTTTTGTGATCAGGAACATTTTTTAAATGACATCCTGTACATGTCACAGGTCCGTGTTTTTCTTCCTGATGGCACTTTGTACATTGCTGATGTAAAGCTGCTTTAAGCCCTATTCTTTCAGGATGGTCCGCATTAAATGAATCCTGGTGACATGCAGAACATCGAGTGGTTGCAGGCATTGATTCATCTTTTGGCTGATAATGATGGCATTTGGTGCAATCATTAATCAATGCAGCATGCCTTTTGTGGGCAAACCTCACAGGACCGTAATGATCTTCCCGTTCCTTTATAATGGGGCTGTCCAATAAAAAATAATTATCTTTAATATCATCTAAAGATATACCTTTTTCTATTAAAGCCATTTTATGAAGGACAATATCCTGATCTTTATATTCTTCAACAAACTTAACTCTTTGTTTTGCTCTTTGTTTTGCTTTTTCCTGATCCGGCGCTTTCCAGACTTGAGCCATACTCAATGTCCCCACCAGGATTATCAGGCTTGCAAAAAAAACAATTTTCTTTATCATGATGATACCTCCTCTGATGCAATAGGCTTTTGAGCCTGAAGAACCGGCAGAAAAGTTACCACAAAACGATAAATAAACATTAGAGTGGCAATTAGTCCAAGGGTTACAAAAATTTCAACAACGGAAGGGAAATATCCGTTTTCGCTCACAGGAGAAGTATAGCCCACAATAAAAACATTAATCCTGTTAAGGGCAACTCCAAATACTATCAAAGTGGCAGCAGTAAAAACACCAAACCGCGATTGTCTTACCTTTGTTGAAATCAGCATAAGCCATGGTACTATTACTCCAAACAGCATCTCAACAATAAATGAATTGGTCTGGTATGTCCCATCTAAAAGATATACATAGGTTCCCCTGACAAACATATCTCCCAGTTTTAAAAACATATATATTCCCAGTAAAAAGATTGTAATTCTTGTCAAAGGAGTTAATATGCTCATTTCAGAATCAATCTTAAATGATGATGTCACAAGTGTTGTTTCAAACACCACCATGGGGTATCCCACTGCAAAGGCTGATGTTAAGAACATCAAAGGCAGAATCGGAGTATACCATAAAGGATGAATCTTAGTTGGCGCTATGAGCATGAGTGACCCTAAGCTTGACTGATGCATGCATGACAGGACTACTCCAAGAATTATAAATATCCACATTGTCTTTGAAAGAATTGCATCGGCAATCTTTAAAAATAAATCAATGGGATAATTAAGCCCTGCAAGGACTCCTGGAAGATTTACCCTGTCTTTAAATTGTTCTGCAACAATGGGAATAAATTCAATGTATAATACATTCAGATACACCATTACACACATTGCAACCTCGAAAAGTACAGAATTAGTATTCCAGTTCAACATGGGTTTCCATATTGCCCATGACCGTCCTATATCGACTAACAAACCAAGCACCACAAAAGTATATCCCAGCATTGCAGTTAAAAGTGCAGGACGCGTGACGGGTTCATAGGAATGCCTGGCAAAAATATGTGCAAGGGCTGCAGTTGTAAAGCCTCCTGCTGCGAGTGCAACACCGGTTGCGACATCCACACCTACCCATAATCCCCAGGGTCTTGCAGTGGAAAGATTTGACACATACCCGATACCGCCTGTAAATCTTGCGATTATGGATGCAAACCCTGCAATCATGAATACCACCATGACAAACACTCCCGGGGTCCAGAACTTTCTGTTTAAAGGACTTGCTTTATGAATACTCATCATGCGCCTCCTTTATCGTCATGGTTTTTATCATTTTTATTAAACTTTGCCATAAATGCTCCTAAGACTCCAAACAAAAGGATTGGAGACCAAAGATAACTGAACAAAGAATGCTGAACAGTTTCTGAAAGTTTTGGAGAAGGTCTGTTGGGTACTTTTGGAAATTTTAATTTTGAAAAAGCAACAGACGAAATATACATCCAGGATGTTCCACCTACCTCTTTTTCACCATAAATATGATCCAGATATTTCCCGGGATTTTCCTTAATTCGCTTTTTTGCGAGTTTTACCAGGGTTTTTCTTTTACCAAAGGTAATAGCTTCCACAGGACAAATAGTGGCACATCCGGGAAGTCCTCCTTGTTTGGAAATCCTGTCAAAACAAAATGTACACTTTCTAACTTGAGGCGTTATGGGATCATGATATTGATATGCCGGGATCTCAAAAGGACACGCCACCATACAATACCTGCACCCGATACATTTTGTAACATCATAATGAACTGCACCGTTTTCTTTTTTTGTCAATGCCCCCACAATACATGCAGACACGCATGCAGGATCCTGACAATGCATGCATTGCACTTTAACAAATGTCGGAACAGGGTTATCCAGCACATCAAGCTTGCCTGTAAAATACCTGTTCACAACAGTAAACGCATTTTCGTCAGGTCTGCGTTTTTTTTCAAATACAGCACAATCACAAACATCTTTAACCGGTGCTGGCAATTGATTAACACTTGCACATGCTTCTTCACATTTCCGACATCCAACACACCTTGTCAAATCCACCAGACATCCATATGGATCCGGCGGAGCTTTTGACTCCCATGCCATAGCTGACGAGGGTGTTGCTGCTGCAGAAGCACCTGCTGCACCCATGAATTTAAAAAAATTCCGTCTGGTCAGTTGCATTTTTCCTCCTCTTTTTTAATTTCTATTTAATATCAATATACTTAATTATTTGATAATTACCCTCGCATAATCTTTATGGATGTATAATTATCTTGTTTTTCCACAACAAGAACCGAGTCTTTGGATCTATTAATGATTAATGTTAAATCCTTTATGACTTCATCATCATTTATTAGTACGGTTAAGGTATCGCCTTTGGACATTGTCTTAAGAGTGCTTTTACATTTGAGCAGGCTGACAGGCGCTATTACACCTGTAAGATCAAGTTCAATTTTTAAACCCTTTGAAACCATAGTGCCCTCAATTGTTAAAATATCGATACTAACAAATCTGCCACCAACAACATGATTCGGTGCAATACTTATGCCCTGAGAGGATAGTTTAAAAATAAAAAGATAAGTGCTTGTTTTGATTAATTAAGTTATTATAATTAAAAATATTGCTTTTATCAAGTGTTTAATGTTATTTAAACACTTGTTTAAATAATGACAAAACTCTTAAACAAGTGTTTAAACACAAAAGGACTTTCTGTATGATGGACGAACATGAAATTAATAAATTCTGGAAAAAAATTGTTAACACAATCAATGATGGTCTTATGTTTATTGGACCTGAGGGAACAATTCTCATGGTCAATACCGCTTTTGAAAACATGACCGGATATTCTGCATCAGAGAGTATAGGAAGGTCGTGCCGAATACTCGAATGCGATGCCTGCGAAAAAATTATTCGCTCCGACGACAATGCACCCTGGTGTAAATTATTTGATGGTGAAAAAAAAGATATGAAAAAATGCAGATGTCACGTCAAGTGCAAAGACGGGTCCATGATTCCGGTGCTTAAAAACGCTTCAATATTATGGGATGAAAAAAACACAGCTTTGGGCGTTGTGGAAACCATAACAGACATTTCAGAATTAACCAGGCTTGATGAAAAACTCCATCAATTGGCAAAGCAATGTGATAATGAAAATGATTTTTTCGGATTAATCGGCCGCTCACCTCAGATGCAGGCAGTCTTTGAAATGATACAAAAGGCAGCAAAGAGCACTGCCCCTGTTATAATCCTTGGAGAAAGCGGTACAGGCAAAGAACTTGCAGCAAGTGCAATTCATATGTATGGTGCAAGGAGCGAAGGTCCGTTTATCCAGCTCAATTGTGCAGCCCTTAACGAAGCAGTGCTTGAAAGTGAATTGTTCGGACATGCAAAAGGAGCGTTCACAGGCGCTCACGATCATCGTATCGGCAGATTTGAAGCTGCCAACAATGGTGATTTCTTTCTCGACGAAATTGGGGATATACCTATTGCAATCCAGACAAAACTTTTAAGAGTGCTTGAATCCGGGAAATTTGAAAGAGTTGGAGATTTATCCCCCATAAAAACCGATGTACGCATCATTACAGCAACCAATAAGAATTTGGAAGAATTAATTGATAAAAAAGAATTCAGACAGGATTTGTTTTTCCGAATCAATGTTATTCCCATACATCTGCCACCATTAAGGGATCATAAAGACGATATACCATTACTATTAAACACATTTATTCAAAGACTGAATAAAAACATCGGCAAGAACATCATGGGACTAAGTAATGACGCCATGGAATTATTCATGGATTATACCTGGCCCGGCAATGTAAGAGAATTGAAAAACGCCATGGAATTTGCCTTTGTTACGACAGATGGGTCATACATCAGACTGGAACATCTACCCAAAAAAATTACCAACTGTCAAAACACAGATACTATTAGTATTCCACAGTCTTTGATAAATAAAAGTGATGACATGCACGGCAGCGCAAAATCATTATCTGCAAAAAAACAATTAATAGATGCATTAAAAACAACAAATGGAAATCAAACACAAGCTGCAAAATTACTGAATATTAACAGGGTAACAGTATGGAATAGAATGAAAAAATACAATATAGATCTTAAAAAAGTTATTTCCTGAACTGCTCTATCTAATTTATCTATCATAAAAATCAATCAGCTAATTTTAATTATGGAGAGTAAAAAATGTTTAATAAATATTTAAAACAGCGTGACATCCATATATGGCGGAGGATAATACAGCTTTCCATTGCTGGTTTTTTTATCTTGCTGCCTGTTTTAAATGCTGACGGGTTTAATTTTATCTGGGGGAATTTTTTAAACATACATATTGGCAGATTGCTATTTTCAGACCCTCTTGCAACTGTCCAGGTAATCATTAAAAACAGGTACACCCCAATTGAACTTATAATTGGATCTGGGTTGGTTTTAGGGATTGCTTTTTTTCTGGGAAATGTTTTTTGTTCCTGGATATGCCCTTTTGGGATATTATCAGAATTGGTCAACAAACTCGCTGTTTTGTCGAGATTAAAAAAAATCATCAATATTAAACCTTGGTTATTCACCTTTAAAATTAAATTGATAATCTTTTGCACAGCCTTTTTAGCAACTATTATTTTTTGCAGGTCACCTGTATTAAACCAAATTTCCCTGCCGTTTCAGTATTCCAATATTTTCCAATACCTTTTTATTCAAAAACATCTATTTGGTGGGATCTGGTTTATATGCGCTATTTTAGGGCTTGAATTTTTATTCAGCACCAGGATATGGTGCCGTTGGATTTGCCCCCAATCTGTTCTTTTAACAATTTCCAAAGCATTAAATCCCTTTGGATTAAAAATTATTTATAAAAAACAAAACTGCATATCAGACATGGCATTGCCTCCTTGCCAAAGGGCATGTTCCCTATGTCTTGACCCCAGGCAATTAGATTTCATGAGCTATGCCCAGTGCACCAATTGCGGTGATTGTGTGGATGCCTGTAAAAAAACTGGCAAAGCACTTGGGCTCAATTTTGGGAAAAGGCTGAATACGACACACCATTAAACCCTGCAACACTTGAAGCTCACCAATTTCAGTCAAAATATTTACATACAATTTTGTATATTACACCTAAACCTTACCCCTAATTCTTTGTAAATATTTGTATGAAAAAACCAAACAAACAATGCCAATCGCTAATAACAAAAAAGCTTGCCCATTAGTATCACCAATTAAAAAAATACCTGAAGATAGACTTACTAATGCTACTAGAAAAAAAACAAGAAAATAAATAATCAGGTCTCTTTTCAATAAGAGATACCCTTTGATCATTATCAAAAACTGTTTTCCTAGTAACAAGGTCAAAGGCTTGCCTGAAATTTATCACATAGTCGTTTTTTTATCTTATCCATGCAATAAAAAAAATGCAGCGCAATGATTTTAATGCACAATAATTTTATTGCATGCTAAAACCAGCAGATCAACACTCCAAAACCAAAAGCTAAACATCATTGAAAAACTTTAAATTTCAAATACTTATTGATTAAAAAAAACTTTATTCTTTTAAAAATTCATACTGGCACGTTTATGGCTATATAAGTGCGCGATGATCATAAAATATTAGATTTAATTGCTAAAGGAGGCAATAAATTATGGATAAAGAAGTTTTCAGCTTATGTTTCATGTGTTCTGTAAGGTGCCCCATCAAGGTCAAAGTCAAGGACGGACATGTGGACTGGATAGAAGGGAATCAACATGTTGCAGGAATAGATGGCAGCCTCTGCCCTAGAGGTTCAGCAGGCAAGTCTTTGTTATATGATGACCAGAGATTGCAATCACCTTTAATCAGAGTTGGAAAAAGAGGTGCTGGCAATTGGAAAAAAGTTTCCTGGGATGAAGCAATTGATTATGTTGCAGAAAAGCTTCAAAAAATTATAGATAAAGACGGTGGCCACAGCATTGCTCTTTGTGAACGTGCCCAGCTTTCAACCCATGTGAATAAAACATTTTTAAAAGCAATAAAATCCCCTAACCATTTTACCCATGATGCACTTTGCAAAGGCTCTGTAAACACAGCATGCCGTTCTTTGTTCGGGTATACTGACGGACAGATGGGTATTAACTATGGGAATACAAAACATATTGTTCTCTATGGCAGGAATATCTTTGAATCACTTGCTGTAAAAGAGGTAAATACCCTGATGGATGCAATGGAAAAAGGTGCAAAATTAACTTATATTGATCCAAGGGTAAATATTACAGCTTCAAAAGCTCATAGATACTGGATGATAAGACCCGGGACAGACCTTGCCCTGAATTATGCCTTAATGCATGTGATTTTAAAAGAAAGACTCTATGATGCAGAATTTGTTTCAAAATGGGTTCATGGTTTTAATGAACTCCAGGACTTTGTTGAGCCCTATACACCTGAGTGGGCAGAAAAAGAGACAGATGTTCCTGCAGAAGAAATTATCAGCCTTGCAAGGGAAACAAGTCAAAGTAAACCTTCTGTAATTTTTCATTATGGATATCGTGGAGCAAACCATCAAAATGAAATCTATGTAAGAAGATCCCTGCTCATGCTTAATGCTCTCATGGGAAGTGTTGAAGCAAAAGGCGGAATATTCTTTAAAAAAGGGCCGGGAGAAGTCGGCGGCAAAGCTGCAAGAAAGCTTGTGAGCCAAGACCTTCCTAAAAATGATAAAGCAAGATTTGATAAGGTGGGAACCAAAGAATTCCCACTTCCTGATCCAAGTCATGGAGTTGGACAAATGCTGCCCTTTGCAATTTTAAATGAAGACCCATACCCTTTAAAGGCTCTGATCGCATACCGTC